>Ga0210059_1001700_pt1 | contig 33573 bp, 22 predicted proteins | sample Ectturendosymbi2_FD_188042 | JGI IMG/M metagenome (GOLD analysis project Ga0210059, IMG submission 188042) | Ecteinascidia turbinata endosymbiont from Florida, USA - Sample 2 (SPAdes) (version 2) | ecosystem: Host-associated > Tunicates > Ascidians > Unclassified | place: Key West, Florida... | reverse complement strand
AAGATCGTCGATTGGAAATGAGCGAATGACAGGACTTGCACTGCTTTCCATACACAAAGACCGCCAGATCGACAGAGAAAAAATTATGAATGACTTTGTTGCCAGCAGTAATCGCAGATCTGATTTCGTGCTTTAGCGTATATAAAATTTGTGAAAGGGATTATTTTTCTAAAGCGAAAGATTTGAAATGAATATTGTACAAGCAACTAGTTTGCCCATGTTCCTATAGGTAGGACAAACACTTAAGAAACTATACACATTAACTATCCGCCGGTGTATTCGTGCTATCGCTACGATTCCGCTTGCCGTGATGGTTTGCTTGTAAGAGAGAGTGAGAGATGTCATGTGCTTAGTTGCCCAAATAAGCATGCATGGGTTGCTCCAAGAGCCTCCTGAAGAGTATTTGTCCCTGCCCATTCTCTCATTTCAAAATTTCTACGGCGGCATCTGTCTGTACCTTGCGCAATTATCCGTATCGTTAGTGATAAGTCGGCTAAGCTTTGTTTGCCACCACTGCCTCGAATATGTTAGATGAGACACTAGCAATTCGCAAACGCTTGCGCTGCCTTTTACGAGTATGTGTAGAAACTGTTGTTTCAATTCTGTTTTGGTGATTTAACAAAGGTATTTTGCTTTTGGTACCGACCAACAACCATGTAGTGTGGCTGTGAGATAATTCTACAATCTGTAGTGGCACTGCTGTGGCATTTTTCTTGTCTGCGATGTTGAGAAAAGTGCTGTTGATAATATTTCGTGACAAATAATAGCCGATTGAGACACCAGAATTTGATGGAAGTGGTATGAAGTAATGCTACTATATAACATAAGAGTGCTTTTAAAAACAATATCTCGGGATACTGAGCATGTTACAAACTTCCATAAACAATGTCAAAATTTTGCAGAGAAGTGCCACACTACATCGCATCGTACTTCAACAGATTAACAAAATCACGGTAACGGGGGGAAACGGGCAAAGAAAAACAGACGTCGCGGCTGGACGTAGTCAAGAAAAATGTTGATGTGTTAAAATTGAAATAGCATATATGACATAAATGTTATAGTAAACAGGGTAGCCTGTACTTTAGTGAGAGCAAAATATTTTTCTCAAATTTCAGCCCCGCCCCCTTAAAAAATTCCTGCGTGCTCCCCTGCCCCACCATGTTCGTTGTTGAACTGTTCTTGCAGCTTAGATGGCTTCAAATTTGCGTTGGAGAAAATAATTTCACAAAGCATGCACTGAGGCGTTTGGAAATCCTCGTTTTTTCCGATGCAAGTGAAATCCAAACGAATGTAGTCACCACTCCATTTGCTTTTTTTCGACATGATGAAGATGATCAAAAATAAGAAAAGCTTCTATATCTGAATTACAATTACGTAAAGCAGACCTTCATCTCTCCAAATTAACAAAACACTTTCACAAGAGCAACAATTTATCCCAATATGAAAAACAGTACATAAGAATCCTTTCTCTACTTTATAATCGATTTACCTCAGAACTATATTTACTAAGAATGATGAAATGCGGAATCCGCACATTTATATACACTTCGACTATGTTAGAATTGCCCAGAAAGGTAATTATTACGTCAAAAAATCAATGCCAATATCTAGTTAATTCGAGCAAAAACTACTACAAGCTTGTAAATAAGAAGAACAGAATACAGTTAATGTTTACGTGAAAAATTTACAACGTGACACATAGGTATGAACGAACCTCGCGTTTTTGTATATAATCCATTGCAGAGGAAAATATAGAAAAAGCTACCGAAGGGTAATGAATAGATCAGTTTCCTGACATTAAGACGGACGTTTTTCACAACCCCCTGGAATGATGTCTCGCACCCCTGGCTGAGAACCACTGCTATATATATTCCTTGTCAGAATCTGCCAATCCATAGGGTCGTCAGTCGTGAAGAGCCGTTATTGAGTTTCGAATGCCAGCGGGAGAGACAGCTGTGAACATAACCAGAAGACTAAAGTAACCAGAAGACTAAAGTAAGTGAATGACGATGATGTACTGGACTGTAGAACAGTTACAAGGTGGGTAATGCAAATCAGAGCTGGACAGGAAGAACCTGGTTAATCAATCCCCACGACAGGTCAAGAAATGGCAAACCATTTTCTCCTCACATTTCTGTGAAAGTTAATGAGATAGATGGATGCATTAAGAAAATTTGTGCATCACCATCACGGAGTTTGCGGAGTCATAGAAAAAAGTTGTGCAGACAAGATAACAGCGTATTGTATCTGCGATATTGAAAGTGTCGACGAGATGGGTCATAAGGCAACGCATAAACGCCTACAAACAAACCGGACATGAAAATTGCTATGAATATTTTGAACATTTTTGTGCAACGATTAGCAGCCGGAAATGAGACTTGCATTCATCACTTTGAATGAGAATTCAAGAAAGATTCTTTGTATTGGTCTTATCCAAGCTCACAGCCCCAAAACTCATTTTTGGGCCAAAAAGAGAGCCCACACTTAATGTACAGTCAAATCCATAAATGCCGTTTCACTATAAATCTTTGCCGGACCAGTTTGGTCAAAACGATTCTTTTGGCAGCGTGTCACAGTTGTCCAGCAGTGGCGTTGCCAGCCCAAAATTTTGACAGGAGCCAAACATTTTGACTAATTTAATAACTTAGAACTTAAACCGCTAGCTTTTATTCCACTTCTCCAAACAAATTTTACGTAAAACAACAAATATTTACAACGTCATCAACAAATGACACCACGATTAAAAGTCCATCCCCTTCCCCGACAGCTATAGGCTCGTTACAACTTGATTAATCCTTTCACGATGGCAATGAAGCACACACAAATCTGAGAGACAATCGGAAGTCATCGCTGAGCGCAACTATGTCTTGACCCGTTTCGTGCACCGAAAAGACCGCTCAGCGCCAACGGTTGTTACCGGTTATAAGCACTCAAAAGAACCTCCTGCAAACATTCGTAGCTTACTCCAAAGCTCAAAGAACGTCTTCACAGGCTTACTTCGTTTGTCAAGATTATCCAAAGAATACAAGCACTCAATCTCATCTATCTTAATTTGTCCGCAGGAAAGATTGCTAACAAAGCAAAAAACGAAGGGTTGTCACTTGTCACCGAATCGTTCCCGAAGAGAGCAACTCAGGCCGTCGACTCATGAAAGATACACGGAATGTAGGCAATACTGTGAAGCTAATTCAACGCAGGCGGTGTCACGATAAACTTGTACCTCAACTACTATAGACATTGCCAGCTCTTTTATACCAGCTAATTCACAAGCTTTATTATAAACGTTCGGCGCAATACTCGTCTATGCAATCCTGATTGAGAACGCTTTGAAGAGAAGAAATAAGGCTCTTAACAGATGGCACGCTGACTCAGATAGTCTGAAGTTAAGGGCGTATGATTCTATGAGTGAGTGCCAAATATCCCCCAATCAAGCGCACAGCGTAAGTCATGCCAGATTTCTCTAGAGCAGATTGTAAAGAAAAACCATTCGCCTCTGTCTCAATGCTGGCATCCCTCATCAAAAATCCAAGAGCATGAAGTATATGCTTGAAGCTACATTTGAAGAAGATCATATGCTTTTGTACTTCTCGGACCACCTGGTGGGGGAGAACAAAGTGACGTTAATTCCAAACGTTGGGCGCTTTTCAGACTCTCTCTGAAGAAGCGGGAAGTCTCCCTCATAATATCATCGGTGCTTGTACTGATTGGAACTTTACTTTGGTCATTCATGCAGAGCAAATTTTATGAGAGAAATTTTACCAGGGGGTACGAAGACCGATACCGGGTCCTCTAGTTTCTGGGTCCTCATCGAAACTTGTATACTGTAGCTTGTTTGTATAGTAAGCAGAACATAAAGAAAACAGCTACCATACTAAGACTTTCAAATGTAGCTCCCAGCGATGTAGTCGAAGAAATCGACAATCAATTTTTGGCTTAATTACAGAAAAACAGCGTGAGTACTTTCATCCTCCCGGGCCCGGGTACGATGTACCTCTTCTACACCCTCTCGTAAGCCCTGTTTATGACCAAGTTTAAACAATAAGAACCACAGTGCACAAATATTGCTGGAGGATATTTATCCTGAATGCGTGTTTGCACATCACTCACATGACCTGCCGGTACTGATGCGCGGGCCGCATATGTTTTAATGTTAAAACTTAATAAATCCAACGAAATCTGAGGAAGACACATGTCTTCACGTGGCTCTCCCCGTTGCGGCATTCATTGAAATGCTTACTAAATCTGTCGCTCCGAGAGCAACCACTGCTGCCGTGCTGGATGTGTTCAGCGTGAACTGGGTAGGAATACGCCCTTCTCAAGCAAAAATGCTGCCGAAGATGACCAACGATCCAGCATACTCTAGCTGAACACCGAGGGGCTCACTGCAAATAAAATCACTGTTATTGAGCAGCTAGCCTATTGTATAAGAACAAGGCATTCATCACCGTCCTACAGGAGACCCACTGCACAACTGCAGACAAGCTAGTGATTCCCAGCTTCTCTTTAGCTGGGGCAGTCCTGAGCAGGAAGCACGGCCTTGGAACGTTTGTTCAGAAGCGATTGGAATGGTCACTGGTCAATCAGTCTCGAGAGCAATCAGAGACTGAGTGGTTGTGTGCAGACGTCGCACGATATAAGATCACTAACGTCTACAAACCTCCACGCTCGCGATTCACATCAACGACCATCCCGACGTTCCCACACCCCAGTCTCTATGTTGGTGATTCAACTGTCAACATGTCAACTGGGGTAACAACACAACATCCCCTGACGGTGAGAGCCTGGACTCCTGGGCAACATCCAACAACCTTGGACTGCTCTATGACTCAAAGGAAACAGCCAGTTTCTCCTCTCACCTATGGAACGTCGGCACCAAGCCGGACCTGGCCTTCGCGAGTTTCGGCTAGGACAGCTGACTGCCGGACAGACGTGTTCTAGGAAAGTTACCGCGGTCACAACATCGGTATACCCTCATAACGCCACCGAGACTCAAGGTTCTTGTCCACAGCGATCCGACGAAGCGGTGGAACTTTCGCAAGGCTGATGGGAAGCGCTTTTGTCTTCTCACAAGTGGATCCGTTGAGAGATTGCCACCTCCGGACACATCAAACATTGAGAGGGCATACCAGGATATTTGCGAGAGCCTACTATCCGTGGCCAAACAGTGTATCCCACGTGGCTGTCGGAAGAACTATGTGCCACGCTGGAACAAAGAGTGCGAGACCCTTTATCGCTCCTTCAGCCGAGCACCAGTGGGGACTGACTCTGACAAAGTCGCTTCGTCCTTACTTTCTCGGCTAGAACAGAAGATACAGGAGCGATGGGAGGAAGCTGTCAATTCCATCGACTTCTCGCACTCTAGCCGCAAGGCGTGGAGCACCATCAACAAAGTCACTGGCAGGTCTGGACGCTCCCCTGGCTTGTGCCCCGTCTCGGCAAATGTCATCGCCTCGCAACTTGTGAAGAACGGGGCACACAGGACCGGGGGTTGCGAGTCTTCAAACAGTATTAAACCTCCCATTGAACTTGATTAAATGACCACTTGCATACCTTTGTAGTGCATAAACATGTTCATTCATATGAGCCAGATCTTGCGTTACCCTGTAGCTGGATTGTGGGGTTGCGGTCAATTTGTCGTCTTTTGCTGGGTAGACCACCACCGTGGAAAGTTTGGCAATCGCTATTTTGCTTTCATTTTTTTCATACAAAGGTCATGGAACCCCTTAAATCTTTCTGTGGATCCAGGGGTCCATGGACCACCGGTTGGGAACCACTGGTGCAAGCGAATTACCAACTTTTGAATAAATCATTTCAGCGCCATAGCGCAAATGAGGGTAATGTTGACTAAACTAATCAGTAAAAAGAAACGGCCCAAGCTTATCAACCACTTATTCAGCCTCTTCGTACACGTAGACTGGTTCAGCATAAAGGAACATATCAAATAAGCAATCGGTCCGATTCGGCACGTGCTCTGAAAGTACAGAAAGTGACAGCTGATAAAATAAGGAAAATCATTAGATCAAGTGCAGCTCTTTTTGATAAGTTCATAAGTTGTTATTTTAGCTCATCTAGCCTCAACAAAACTCTGTAAACCTTTCATCATTACCTCAAACCTGCTCTTTATCATTATTGTGATCTCACTATCATAGATGTAGGGACCCAAAGAAATGTTGGGCTCTATAGCTTTTTGCCCGGAAAGTATGTCTATGGCCCAAAAATGAATTTTCAAAAATATACAGTTCAATTTTTGTAAGTCAGGGTTGTTTTTTTTTAATGTTAGGTACCCGAGATGGATATTTAGGGACTCGATTATTTCTGATTCCAGGGACCCGATGATTAAATTTCTCTGATTCTAGGAACCCGATTTTCAATTCTAGGGACCCGATTCGGGTCCCTAAAACACCTGAAAAAAACTGTGTAAGTAATAAAAATATATTTTCAATTCTAACACCGTTGAGACCAGGAAAGAGTTTAATTGACGATTTTTTTCCTTTTCTGAAATGATTTTTTTCCGAACACAAAGTAGTTGAGGAGGCTCTCCCTGAACGCCCGCCTCCTGCTCCTATGTTCATACTTTTAAACTTAAGTTCTATTTTACCTATTTGCTCTGTGAGATTGAGAGTCATGGCTATGGAGCCAGTCCATCGTACATGAATTTCAGTAGCTGATAAACGCTTTTGTCTGTTAGAACGTGCAAAGACTAAGCAACAGTACAGTTGAAAAGCATGGCATGTATTGGCAACGCATTGTGTACTCGGCGGTTCACGTTTACCAGACCTATTTATAGAGGTTAAACTAAAATTAAGTCAGGTGAACCTTTAGAACTTAAGCGCCGTATTGTCTTCATTTTCTTCAGGCTAATCGAAAACTTGCCACAACCTTAAAGTCAGCAATTTATCTAGGAAAGTTTTGCTCAATAAAGTTCACTTGATTTTATGTTTTTGTAAAGCGTAAATCATTTTCCTCCAAATCCAGTTCCAGCATCATTCCTCACTGCAAACCAATTGCTCAGTAAATTTATAATATAATAGCAGAATTTTTTTTCCCAGCGTAGTCGGGCGTTTCTCACTTTTCCTGAACAGATCTAGCAAGTAGCAAGTAACTTGAATTACAGTATTTTTACCATTGAACCTGTACGAGTCGTTTTCAAAATCTGTATTAAGCTGTTAAAGCAGCTTTTACATCTTTTTATCCACAAAGGTCTAATCTGATTGAAGTTTTTCTGAGCAATCGTTTTCAAAATCCATAACTTAATATTATAGCTATATTACATAATTTTCAGAAGATACAGACTTACGCTCTAAAAAGAAATAAGATAAGTTAAACGCTTAACTTGGTGAATCGCTTAAATGATCCGCTACCACCACTTGAATAGCCACTGCCATTGGCAGCGAAACATACAGAACGTAAGGTCTGCTTACAAAGGGCACTATAGGAAGGGTAAACACATTTTCATTGTTCCCATGAGTCTCTTTCGTACTAGGCCTTGAATGTCACGTTGGAATCTTTATGCACATCTGCTCAAACAGAGCAAAGTTTGACTGCATGCGATATATATAAAAAAATAAGGTTGTAAAATAGCTGCCTCATAATATTTATTCAACCATTATTACTTCCTTTTTCGAAAGGAATCCATTGACACCACATATCTGGAAATGGTGGCGTCAAAGCCGGCGCTAGGTGGTTGGGGATCCCAAAAAACATAGTATTTATGTTAAGAAAATATCGATTTATTTTAACAAATGCTTATAAAAGCATTTTCTACAGCATCAACACAAAATATAAAGGAGATAGACTTGAGCATTTGCTATGTTTCAAGCTAGGACAATGCCTTTTTCCAAGTTTTCAGAAATGCAAATGTTATTTTGCTTGTTTTCAGAAATGCAAATGTTTTTGTCAACTGTCATATCCAACGTTTTAGCAGTTTCACTTTCAATAAATATCATTGCCAGATTTGTTAGTTTTTCATCAGTCATAGTTGATCTGTGAAACGTTTTGATTATTGATCTGTGAAACGTTTTGAATCGGCAAACTTTCGTTAGAATGGCTCCAAGCCGCCTTTCCATGGTCGTCCGCAGAAATTTTTCCAGGCGGTCAACGTCGACATTTTGCTTATACTTTTTAGGTTGCTGACGATGTAATGCAAACGGGCGTTCACAACCCTTTCTACACAAAAAATGCCTTTCTACACAAAAAATTGCTCCATTTTACGGCGATTGTCACAAAAATTGCACTTCGTTTAACAAAACCACAATTATGTCTTTATTTTACCTAGCAAGACTTGCCAACATCACAGCATCACTTAGAAAGAAGAGCTGCAAACGTCTAAGATCTCGCCCAAAGCAATCAAACCCCCTTCAGTGTATCCTTGCTTTTCTGACTTTTTCACGGTGAGCGCTCATCCACATAAACCGGACAAGCATTCAGTCTCACACTAACAACGGATTTTTCAAACCTATCATGCCTCTTTTCACACAGTAGGCTGTAAAAGTACGTGGCTATCCGCTATCAGAACCCACTGTCTCCCTGCATTACCTGCTTTCAACACTCGCATGCAGAGCCGGATTAAAGGGTAGGGGGCCCCTATGACGTATTTCACTGACTCGCAACGTTCATCGCTTGCTTTTTCCGGTAGTCGAAAAGTGCTTACTCAACTGCACATACAGTCAACTGCGATAAGTAAATACTAGAGTGTATTCTTACTAAGAAAAAATACTTCACAGGCTAGAGCAGTAGTTCTTAACCCGGGGGGCGTCAATAGATTTCAAGGGGGCGCGAACCCTTACGCGCCCTATAACATGGAAAAATTTATCATTAAATTTACCAATACATACATTTGTTTTTATAGATTATTTAAAGTTAGGGGGGCTTGAAACAAAGGACAATTACTTAAGGGAGGCACGGTCGAAAAAAGTTAGGAACCACTGGGCTAGAGCGTGACTCGGCAAAAAACAACATTCACCCGAACAATAAGCGGAAACCAGCCATTACAAACAAAAACACCAGAACAATAACAAGTCCATATGGCCAGCCAGGCTGAGTGTGAAAAGTGCTTCGAAGCTATGTCGTGATTTTCAGGTGCTCTGGTTCACACCACTGCTTAAAACCTTCCTGCTTGAAAGTATTGCTGTAAAAAAACTATTCAGTCGCGGGGTTTTAGCTAACACTGCCAGATTCTTGCGCTAAGGTAGAACAAAGTTAAAGGCTGCACCCTTAAGCACTTTTTGCAATCAATGACAAGAGTTCGTATTCTCACAGTATTAAGTAAGCAAAACAAATTTCATTTTCATTGGCTGCTATTAAATTTCATGAGGTATTGCTTTCATTTTTTGTGTTTGTTTCTTCGTAATTATTTTTATGTTTTGGAACGTGTGAGTTCCTGTTATATTACTATTTACATTTTGGTCTCTAAGACATTTCGCAGGACATCTTGACCAGATAACCTTGGGTTTTTCGATGTCCGAGCTTCGGAAAAAAAATATATACATAAATTAAAATGACCCACTGTACACAGTAAAGACTGCAAGCCTATTTCTTGTGTTTTGCTGTCAACTATAGCGATTTTTATTTTCTTCGTCTTTCTGTGAACATGTGTGTACTTTATTCACCTTTGCTAAATACATCTCTCTCTCTCTTTGCCTCCTTAGAAACTTTGCGCTTTTTAGCTCCTGGAGGCATAACAAATTTCGGCATCGCGCTAGGTAAACACCGCAATCTCGTTTTCTGCACTATCGTTCTACAAATCAGCTGATTAAAACCTTTTCTGACAGAACACGCAATCAGGGTTGCCAGGTCGTCATGAGCAAAAAAGGCCAGATTAATCCTTTAAAAAAGCCAAATAGCACCAAAAAAAACAAATACAAGAAAAACACACAACGACACCTTTAAAACACCCAACCGCGTTTTTGAAAGGTAATAAATATGTATTCCATACATAAAAACAATAAAGCTCACTCCATTTATAAACTTCTCGAAACTTTTGGTTATGCTGAAGAGCAACCTGAAACTGCAAGCTTAAAAGCATGAAACAACAAAATATTATAAATTCTCGTGTAAAGTTTCCAACAAAAATATATCATTCTGTGTCCAAAAACAGGGGCTAGAAATTTGCCAATGCCAGAAATCTGCTAAAACCATCTTTAAATCTGCCAAATCCACATAAAAAATCTCAATGGACAAAAAAGGACAAAAAAAGCCACATTTCATTTGGCCTTTTTTCAAAAATAAGAAAAGCCAAAGGAGTTAAAAAAAGCCAAAAAATTACAAATTTGGCCTCAAAAAAACAAACTGGCAACGCTGCACGCAATAGCATTGGTATAAATGGCTTGGCTAGCTTCATATGTTTATTATGTAACACAACGATAGTAGCCATCGGAAGAAAAGTGTATTTCCGTCATAAGTTACCCTTTATGACAAAATAAAGGGTCGCACTTCGGCTGGGCTAACTCTAGACCGCACAAGAAGTTAGGGGTCATTGATACAATACACCAGTGGTTCTTAACCGGGGAGGGCGCGCCACTGTAGGGGACGTCAATAAATTTCCTGGGGGTGCAAGCCCTTACGCGCCCTACAACATGGAAATTTTGTTCAATAAATCTACCAATAAATGCATCTGTTTTTACAGCTTATTTAAACTCGGAGGGCTTGAAACAAAGGACAATTACTGAAGACCCACTGCTATACACTAAAAAACAACCACAGCAGGACTAGTTCTAGCACACAAATAGTATCGTGTTCGCGACATTTATGCAGAGGGCGTGATGCACGAGTAGATAATAATCATACCCATGCCAAAGGAATGATTATTAGGAAAAAGTTGCAAGCAAAATTCAAATATATTTGCATTGAACAAAACCGAAAATACTTTCATTCAGTAGTGATTACCGAAACTGGCAGAAAGTCAAACTTGCAGAGAAATCAACAGATATATATTAATGCAACATCGGAATACAGATTTGCATTCTTATATTGCTTCTGAATGACAATTTTTCAAATTTTGTTGAAAAAAAACGAGTATTTTATTTAAAACAAATAATTGTCATCACGGGGGTGCCCCTTGGAGCGGGGGGCCTGGGGCAATTGCCCCCGTTGCCCCCACTTAATCCAACCCTGCTCGCATGCGGCAAAACGCCTACTACCGTAACTTGGAGTGAACACGTGAAGATTCGTTGCCATGTTATTGTTACGCAGTAAAGTCCAAAAGTAGAACAATCAGCACGCAAGTTTCACAACTTGCCTCAACAGACAAGCAAAGCAACGGACATGAGTCGTCACCGCACAACACCAGGACAGTGAACCTGGTTCTTGTGCACTGTGGGTGTCAAATCGGCAAATAAACTGTCAATACAAGAATTTTAATAAATTAATCGTAATTAAGCTCTTGAGTTCAGGTTTGCTAGAAATTTTTGGTTCTTAATCCCAATTCTCAAAAGGGGACGAATGACTGTTTTTCCTCCCTTGCGGAAGCCATGCCCTTTCAATCGTAATGAAACGCCCGTGCTTTTTTTAACGACCAATTTCAACCTGATGTTGTATTCAGTTGTCTGTAACATAGCAATGCTGTGTTAATGTGATAAACCCTATAATGACAACCAGGACCGTAACCAGGGGGGCGCAGGGAGGGCGAAGTCCACCCTAGAAAATTTATCTCTCCCTCTGGAAAATTGTGTTGGACATATTTTAGAGCTATTGGACATAGTTTAAAAATGTTCCTCCCTCTCAAAAAACTCTTCTCCCCCCCTGGTGTCCCAAGCTGGTTACTGGCCTGATGACAACATTAATGCCGTGTTAACGTCAAACAACCAATGTTCTATATAGTTGTTACAGAAGCCTATGTTTGATCCCGCGAAACCGGCGCAGCAAAGAAGGCCCACAACAACAAATGTTGCGCGGTCCAATAAAAAGTACTGAACTTCCCACAAGTGGGTCAAGGCCCACCACTTAGCACAGTGCTATTCCTTTAATAACTGGATTTCTCATTGGTGTAAAGTTTCGAGTTTTCAATGGACAGCTCTGATGCAAGATACACTGGATATAACAGGCGCGGGCTACGAATACGATTTTATGTGATTGTATACCAGTTATTCTATTCTTGTAGAGTGAAAGGATAAAACACAGCAGTGGCGTAGCCAGCCCAAAAAAATGGGGGAGGCCAAATGTTTGATTTTAGGCGAATAACACTATTTTGTTTGGAAAAACGCCTCTCAAAGTACAAAATGACTATATGTTCTAAAAATTTGTGGGGCATGGCCCCGTTGACCGCCCTAGCTACGCCTATGCAACACAGGTCTATAACAGTGGTGTGACTGACGGGGTACGAGGGTACGAACTTCTTCCCTGACAAGCTAAACACAAAAACTGAGCTCACATTTTCCTTATATTTCGGTATTCAATACTCTCTTGGTTTTCAGTGAGTTGTTGTTTTTCGCGTCCTTCGGAAGTGTTTTGGACTGTTTTCCGGTGATTTCAGGTTTCAGTATGTAGAAATTCACATTCGAATAGGCTACATTTTCATTTCCAAACTTTTTTCTGAATGCTGGCGAGGGGCCCTTACGGTTGCCAGTGGGCCTCTTTCAGCTACGTTTCCCACCCTCGCTTAAACCTCTAGCTACGCAAATGGTCTACAACTTAATTTCACTGAATAATTTTTTACTAAGCTATACTAAAAATGCTTACAATGAACGTGGATTCAGCAAACGTTACCTGCACAACAGCCGGCTTACCAAGGCAAATGCTGACAACGAAGCTATTCACAATGCATTTCGCAATGGTTGGCTTTAGGAACATATGGGTCGTGTGAAGATAAAGGAAATGTGTGAAATCAATTCTTGGTGAGTTCATTTCTAGTGTCTCTGTATGCCGTAACATAAGTACTTAGTCAGATCTGGGGGTCCCCCCGGCCGTGAGGTACGGGGGGCCCTTCCTCCGGTTCTGGGTGGCGTTCCTGTTTAGAGAAATTCTGCTGTTTTAAAATGCGAGGTAATGATGGTTCATTTATGACGTGCTAACTTAGCAGATGCTTTGGATTTTCCAGCTCGACGCGAAGCTTAGCTTGAGCTTTGCGTTGGTGCTTTTATATTTTGTCTTTTGCACTTCAGTTTTGCATTTTTGGATCATACTTGCTTCTAGGACGATTCAAGGTACATGCACTCTAGCGCTGTGTTTATCATTTGAGGGGTTCTCGAGGAAAAATTTGGGGTCTCTGCGCAAGATTATTAGGGTCCTGGTTCAAAAATTTTTTTGTGGTTCTATGTACGTCTACAGATAGGTACAAGAAACGCCTCTCAAAGCACAAAATGACTATATTTTCTAAAAATTTGGGGGAGTCATGGCCCCTTTGGACCCACCGGCTACGTCTATGCCAAGCTGCACAACCATTTCGATCAACGCTCTTTTTAATAAAAGCATTAACCACAATCATATCTGAACAAGTCTTTTACCCTTGCGTTAGGTTTTCAGACTAAGGTTCTTGCCTCAAATTCACTAAAATGAGAGTAACACCTTTTTTAAGCTTTTCTTGTTGAATAACTTTTCTATGACTGCCAATGTTTAAAGTGCACCGTTGAACAAAGACGACTTCACGAAAACCACGTAGCCTATCGGCTGGCTCTTATTCACTCTACTTGCAGTTGAAACCTACAATCTGAGCTCAAAGTTACTCACGAAAATGCACCAACTGCACTACCCCGCTTCAAGAACATCATTTTCCGGCACCATTACATCATGCAGAAAAACAGCAGTTGTACTGAAGCTGAGAAAAATTATCTTTGCAAAGTTCTTCACTGCAACCCTCAAAACTTGTTGATAGACCCACCTAATGACTGAGCTACAGCTTATGGCAGTTATTGAAAATATCCCACTGAACATTAAAAAATAGCATGAGATGTGCCAAGAATTTTTTTTTAAATAATTTTGGCGACGGCAATTAGCGGCATGCCAGCGCCTGAAATATGCTTCTTACCGGGAAAGTTGAGGCTAACCATCTTGCCCAAGGAGCACCACGGCGATTCACTCGGTGTCTGTGAATTGGATACACAACCTTCCAGTTGAGAGACGGACACTCTACCACTGGGCTGTCGCCGCCCCAGCGAAATCTTCGTCGCCAATGCTTAGGTGCCAGGAGAATGTTATGTGCAGTTTGTGCGTTACTGAGAAACCAACGATACGAGAAAAAAGATTAAGCTAGACTTGACTATTTACCATGATTTCATGCAAAAATTGTTTTATCAGATTTTGAGAGGATGAGCAATATAAACAGAAAAAACTGGAGCCCTAATGTTTTTAGTCTGCGGTCGTCATCTCTTTCCTTTGTGCAAAGGACTTTGACTGAGATGGCTGAAATAGCTTTGTCTGGCGAGAAAGGTGTAGGGACTGGGGCACAATTGGCCCCCAAGTAAGCATCCTCGTAAATAGGGGATGCAGGAAAATTTTTCGCCCCCCTTGGAAAAATGTTTTGGATGTAGTTTAAAACTATTGGACATAGTTTAAAAAATGTGGGCCCCTCTCAAGAAACTCTTCGTCCCTCAAACATTTCATCAATTCAATCACTCCAAAGCCACATATCGTGTTCTTTTAGGCTAGCCTACCACTCTAGAGCTTCTAAACATGAAAGTTGAAACGCGATAGAAAATGTATTTAACATAATAACGAAAAACTAAAACTTTTAAACTCCTTTCAAAAATAAATTTGGTCAGCGAAATGCCGTCCCTTTGCTACGCCATTGTAGGCAATGTAGGCACAACAAATTAAATAATGTGATTTTTGCCTACAACGTTGATATTTGCATGTGCATCACACTGTCAGCAGGAAATGATTTTTGCTGATTTACATCATAGAAAATTGAATAAAATGGCCGAAAGAAAACTTTGTTTTCTTCTCACTACATGTAGTAGAACAAACGTTTCATTTTGAATGATTCAACCGTTAAGACTCAATCTCGTGGTCGTTTTTTACTTGCGCCTGGAGCAAGACTCAGGATGTGGCGAATGGCACGTGGTTTTTCCACTGTTGGATGGAAACAGATTTTCGTTTATGAGTACATTTTCTGATTTTTCTGTTTTCAACAGTAGCATTTCCCTTTTCCCTGTAAAGTCGGAAGTTGCACAGTTGATTGTGCAGGTTCTATTTGCTGTTAGCCTCTTGCTCGCAGTTTTTGCCATTAAGCCATAGAATAGAATGAATCTATCACTTTTGCAGCAATTACAGTACCGTCAGAATAGTTTGAAGTTGTTGATTTATCCGGTATGCTGTATGCCTAGTTGTGAGAATCCCACAACTCAATGATGGGCGTGAGCACTGCCAGAGTCCATGACGGCTTGACAAGACTAGTTTCACATTTCTCTCTTCTTGAATTGATTAAAATCAGAATTCAGATAGATATGATTTGAATCAACAGACTTGACTTGGTGTACCTTCAATCTTTGCAACTGCTTTAACTTACCGCTACGTTTTTTGTGTGTGTTTTTGAAAAACTTCTACGCATGTCAGCTACCCAGTGGATATTATTAGCAAAAACTTTATTCGGGCTTGACACCAAAACGACCGTGTTTTGCAAATTTTTCAAATGCTTTGTTTTGGATTCGGACCTAGAAAGTGCGTGACTCGTCCTCGGCTCACGAAACTACCTCAGATGCAATCTATAACCAGGGTTGCCAGACGAAAATTTCAATAAAAAGCCAAACAGTGCTAAACAGGGGTCAGAAAAAGACCAAAGCGATTGTCTAAAAGCCAGAAAAAAGCCAAACTTTGTTTGTGATACTGCTATTCCTTTGTCACAAAAAACATCTAAATTACAGAATATTATTAGAAATTTATTCGAAATATAGATTTAGTCTTACTTGGCCGTGTACTGGAGCTCATTACTGATGCTTCTCTGGCTTGGTTTGTGAGATTGCAACTTTGAGTACAATGGTGCCACAGTTTGCATACTGATCCATCGGATGTCTCTACCATTCACACCTGTACTTACGACCAGAATCATAAGAACCCTTCCACTTCCTCGATGTCATTGTCGCATTTCTATCATGGAGTCGCAGACCCATAGGTGTAGGAGCAAGCAAATTTTGGGGGGTGCAAAAGATTTTTGCCCAAATTTCCCAAACTTGCGCAAAAATTTGTCGTGCACATTTTGCCGACCGTTTTTTGGTGTGACCTCCAAAATAATGGTTTTCACTGGTTTTTCTGCAAACATTGGGTGCCATATTTGAAGTCAGATAATGTTGGGCACCATTTTTGCCCAGATTTTCAGAGATTTTGCCTAGATATTTGAGAATTTTGTTCGGATTTTCAGGGATTTTCCCAGATTTTCAGGGATTTTGCCCAAAGTTTCAGGGATTTTGCCAAAATTTTCAACAAATCAAAACTTCTGGGGGTGCGCTTGCACTCCCGCACCCCGCCTCCTACACCACTGCGCAGACCTGTCTGCAAGCGTTGAGCCTGCTTAGTTCTTACAACCAGGGACGGACATGGGGAGCGCGGGGCCCTAGGCCATCTTAGTGTTTGGGGCCCCACGCAGGTGTGACCTATTTGGCCATTTGTCTGAAAACCATGAAAGTACGCCCCTCTTTTGGGTAGTGCCCCCTCAAAAATTTATCTTTTGCGGTTCCGACTTTGGTTCTACGATTGCCTTAGATCTTCAACTTTCCAACGTTCTTCTCAAGAACAAATAAAAGTGCGTTCTTTTCTTGGAATTTATAGCACTTTCGTGTAGTTCAGAAGTTCTCCTCAATAAATTTCCATGAATTCTAGCGTTTTTGTAGGTTTATTTTTCGGATACATAAATTTTCATGCGGGACCCTGTTGCTACTCCTCAAAAATGTCGTCTAGTTGTTGATCTGATTAGCTGCACGTAAACTCCCTTGTTGTAGTAACCAGTGTACATATTGTAGGTGGATCCAGGCGGGGTGCTAAGGGGGCTGAATCCTCCCCTAAAATTTTCAGATACGTTTTTCGACCGTCCCGACACAGAAACGTCCGTTGGGGTTATTTTTGTGGATAGACTTTAAATAAATCATTTCTTGCACATGGATAGGGATGAAAATATTAAATACAGTGCTTTCTTTGCTGAATTTGGGCAGTCCGAATATGTTTATTTCACTAAAATGAAACTTCTAATAAGTAAGTCTTTATACAAAAAATATGGTCCCAGTGTTACATAAACCGCACGTAAGTATTAAAACCAGCTATGTCCAACCCAAATGGCTTACTGAGCCAAAAATTATGTCACTATCTTGACCAGGGCCGCACACTGAATAACATATTAAAATGAGGGCCGCACATTGAATACCTAATTAAATTGATCTTAGCAAACTAAATATAGCTTAAAGCTAATGTGCTGAAAGCGTACGAACATTTACTGCAATGGTGACAGACGTGACAATGTGGCACTGCATCAAAAATGTGAAATTTAGGATTATCAAAATAAGAACAGGTTGCCAGTATGTATGATACTTTTACTACAGCGAAAACCTAAACTGGGGTGCACAAAATCCTCGAGTGGGCCGCATCCAGCCCGCGGGTCGGACAGAGCTGATTTAAACTCTTGTTTCATTTGGGTAAGATGAACGCTGATCTACTTCAATTCTGCAGACCGTTTTTGTATTTCATTTTCGCGGTCAGTGTGCAGGTGTTTTTGTTCGCGTCTGTCAGAGCGTTTCCTTCGTGCCCGCAGAGACTTGGTTGCCACAACGACCAAAATGCACGTTGACTGATTTATAACGCTTGTTTCAAGCCGACTTCGGAAGCCTCGCTCTGCGAAGAGTTACTTTTAACAGAAAGGGACTTTTGCATTGGTGTTAATCGTTAGCTGGCGTTGAGTTTTAGTAAGTTTTTGTCATTTTTGCAGTAAGTTTTGAGGCTTCAGCCTTTGCATGTAGTTTACTGTTTAGCAAGACGTTTTGGTTTTGTTTCATTTGACGGGTTGGGTCTGCGCAGTTTTTTCATTGCACTCTTGAGGTTGTTTACTTTCTCTGAACTTGTGTTGGCCTTTCTACGTTTCACACCTGTTAGCATAGCTTGCAGATGATAGGACTGACGATGCGTAGTGTTACGTGAAATCGATTTCCTATTAAAAATTTGTGATTGATTCCTTGCTTCTTTCACTTGTGGAGTGAAGTTACTTGAATTCAACAGAAATGCTAAAGAGTTTACTGCAGATGTCGTGCATTTGCCCTCGTCCAGTGCCGACCGCGCGCCCGCATCTGGATCATTTTTTGTGAACCGATCATGAAGAACGTGTTTGTTTTGGACCTTGGCACTGTTGTCGTACTTGCGTTATTTCATTCCTTACATCATCGTTTGAGCCAGTTGTTGAAATCCACTGCTTGGTCGTACTGTCTCGAGGTAGGTGTTGAGCAGCCATTCGATTGTCTCGTCATCCAGAACCGTCAGGCCATGCTCCATTGGGAAGTCTGTTGGTTGGACATTGAAGGACAACATGGTCAATGATTTGTTCCTCTGAGCCACGTTCACAAGCCGGAGAAGGGGCTATACCGCATTTGTGTAAGCAGGAGAGGGGAAACGTCCACCACCGGTGCGGAGGCGGTTAAGCTGGACCCACGCTTTTCTTTCCACGAGGGTGGGTGCCGATGTCGGAGATGGAAGTACGGAGTCTCGTAGAGTTCTCCAACCGCTCCGCATTCTATCGTTGATCCGCCCAGAGCGCCGCAGATTTTTTATTGTTTCCATGAGTCTCTTCTGTATAGACCTCTAATGTCACGTTCGAATCACTTCTGTTGTTGTGGTCAGATGAACTGATGAGTTGTTGCGTGGCGGGTAAAAATGGGTGTTTCGATTTGAGAAGCCGTGCATTCCCACCTGATGGAAAGGTGAGCGCTCGGAGGATCAGATGTCCAGACTCCATGGTACGGAATGCTAGAGACAGTGTGGCACCAGTACGACGAAGCTCAACAGGTTGGATGCCCGCGAGGATGGGAACATGGTCCGTTTGTGTAGGAGGCTTGCAGAACGTGTGGGACGCATTTCATTCCAATCTGGCCGTTATACCTTCATGCTATATGAGCTGTTTTTGTTTCATTTATCTACTTGTAAAACGTTGGTTTGGGTTTTATTTTGTTAGGAATAGCATTCACCCAAGGTCGTATTGCATGCCACTTATATAACAATGCACGCGTACACTACTGTAAATAGCAGGCAACCGCATGGCGCCTGCCAGTTGGTTCCCAACGGTTGCAAAATAGAAATCTAGTGACATTCTTGTAATTTAATTGTTTTCTTGATGACAAAGGAACAGAAAAACCACAAAAATGTTTGGCTTTTTTTATGGCCTTTAAATAATCGGTTTGGCCCTTTTCGGGCCTTTTCAGCAATGTTTTTGTTTTTTATTGAAATTTTCATCTGACAACCCTGGCAAAATATTATTGTTCTTTCGGGTTATGTATGTTTCAATTACGTCACAGTCCATTTAATGTTCGTGCCAAGAATTACTGCGACAATTCCTGTGGACAAACAAAAACTGAATGTCCTCTCGCTGTCGAGTCACGTTACGCTGTTGCATGTTTTCAATTCCAGAAAGCGAGAGCGTGCTTGAAATTTCTAAATTACAGTTTTTCTATCCATCCCCTTTGCGAAACATCCCTTTGTTTGGGTATCCTAAATTGCAATTTTACTCATCCTTAACGTTGTACTCACTTGTTTGCGACTTATTACTCAGAGGAATCAACTTTACTGCTACGCTATACTGTTCATACCATGTCATGTAATGTGTTTTTTTTTCATGTTGACTTTTTTTATTTTGGTAACGGCAGATGACATTTTCAAGCTTTTGTCCGCCGTTTGCTTTGCGGTGAAACAAATTAAATCATTAATAAATGAACAAAAATGATTTATAAATGCTGTCAATTAGCTAAAATAAACTCCATCCCAAAGTATTTCTGACAGCAAGAAGTCGGTCTGTCTACCTCTTGATGTTTAACAAAAACTGGATGACGTTTGCTATTTGAGTTATTTTTGTGTAAAATACACTAATTATTTATCGATGCGAAAATACAGTGTTTGTTTTTTAGGGTAAAACATTTACTGCGAACAGTGATACACGAGCTGTACTTTTTAAGCAAGAAAGCTACACAAGGAGTATCAAAACGCATAACGATTTATGGAAAACGTAACCAGTGGAACAGCAATGTGATTTGCTTCCTTTCAAAGGGCCAATAAAAAGGTGCTTTCGTGTGAAAATGTTTGTCCACAAGAAGCAATGAAAACATATAATCGGAAGAAAATCAGTGATGGAAAATTTTGAAAACAGTTATCAACTAAACGTCTGGACGATTCAAACAGGGCTGTTGTATTTGCAACACTCCCGTATCTCATTGTAGCGACTTGCATGAATTTGTCAACAAAGATGCAGCATGACTGAAAAACAATGTTGAGGTAGAGTTTCGGTCTTGTAAGACCCAGCCGTCTGCCCTTATCAGATGTTGATATGTTTTTAAGAATAGAGGGTTTCTTGTAATAGATGTTGAAATGTTATTAGGAACAATAATCATAAACTTTTTGTAGTGAGTTGTTCTTCAAGAAGCTTGCGCAATACCTCACGGGAATATTAAGAGCAAAGCGATAATGATGCACGTACAACAGGCATTCCATGGGTGAATGACCATCTGTGACGACACGCTTAATAATTCTCAATGGCACAACGAAATTATAAGCACCCATACCAAGGAAAGGGTCTTCTACTAAACTTAACACATCTTTCATACGTTGTGGTCATGGGCGTCGGAAGGATTTTTTTCAAGGGAGGGGCCAGTAGCGGATTTTCCAAGGGTAGCCAAAATGATTTTGCAGGGGTGCCAAAAGTGGCAAAATTTTTTTTAACTACTCGAAACTAAGAAAAAAATATTTTTCTCTCAAAATTTGATGGGAAATGTCAGATTTTAGAAACCAAGAGGCAAGGTCCCCTGCCACCCCCCTTCAGACGCCCATGGTTGTGATCCCAAATGTGTCGTTAAATGGTCCATGGAACAAACAGTATAGCATTGCCTACCAACACAACATTAGCAAAGTTCATCCCTAATTAGGCCGGTAGCGTGAAAACCTGAACCTATAGCTCACGTCTACGATTACGCTGGACAAATGTACTGCTTTTTGTCAGCTCAGTTGTTATGTGAAACCAGAATCATTTGATTCTCATGACAGATGGGGCAGAGCAATACTGACATTAACTAAATCAGAGAGTTACACATTCGCAGCATTTCCTACACAACCGTCATGTCACCCGGTTTAGTCGAGTCGTTGCCGACGACCGGCAAGTCAATCCTTTACAAAAAGTCTTTGTGATCCACACTCATATGTTGCCGTTATCAACTGAACTTATTCTCAACAATGTAAGTTCTGCGGTTGTGCGTAATTTAGCTTTATAGCAGCCCGACAATATTCCAATCTGGCTTTCCCAACTTCTTGTACTGGTAGTGTAACAGGAATTCTGCACACTTACTTGCCAGTTGTACTCGCTACCAGTTTACAGTCCAGCATAACTGCAGAACTCCACTACTAAAACTTTGCTTTATTCCTAACAATTCTTCTCGGGAATACAATAAGCAAAGCTAAAAAACAACAATTGATATTAGTGTGTAACTATCGTTTCTTGCTAACACATCATTGGCTTGTATCAATGGACAACCTCTTAATTTCACAAAGCGATCAGCTTTGAAATAAGCGTTCACACTCTTGAAAAGCAAATATCGCAATATCCTGGTTTAGGGCTAAGTGCAGTCGAGTCAACTGAGCAGCAAATCTGAGACTGAAACCAAAATCGCTAGCAATCCTCGGCGATCGATCGATCCACGTGGACCTCCGCAAGTGCAATCTAATCTATAGCCGAAATATCTGTGCTTTAAATTTGCTTCATGGCGAGTTTAGCCGAAAAAATGAGCAAAGAGCATGAAAAACTCGTTTGGCTTTCGCGATCTCTTTTCTGGTTGCTAACACAAAGCCGGCAAGTATTTACTACCAGCGCAATATTAGGCAAGTGACTAGAATATGAAAAATACTGTAGCACTTACCCATTCACGGTCGTTCATAATCTTTTTGTTTTAATTGCTGCATGAGCTTTGTTTACTTGGAAAAACGATGTGGTTGGGAAGACGTCAACTGTTCTAGACTCTTGAGAGGGCTTGTTGCTTGATTCAGGTGAGTTGAGGAATGTGCTGTTTGCAACAGTATTGATACAGCTTAAGACTAATCTAAATATTTGGATAACATCCTCAGCGCTTGACACCTGACAAAGACGTATATTGATCTGCGAAAAACAACGAGTTAACAGCACAAAAATGTGTTCTTTGCTTTGTTAATGGTGTGATTGCTAAAACTGTCAGCATCTTCTAACTGCTTCTTATTCTTTAAAGCAATGGCGCGAACCGCAGCACGAGCTACGTATGTGCTCGTCTCAACCACACGGGCATGAACTGCGTGTTCTCGCTGGAACTTTGAACAGCGTCATGGATCAATGCCCGGGGGTGTGCTTTCAAAATTGATCTTCAGTCAGCCCAAAGCTTTTAGCAATCTGCCCACCAACGTTTCTGTCAATGTCGTAAAATGTATTTTAACAGAGTGACGCTTCGCATAGCGAGAGGTATCTTTCGCTCTCGAAAGTTTTTGTAGATAGGGTTGGTAACGACTTTGTTCGAGATTTAGAACAGACAGAAATTTCGATCAACGAAGTTCTAGGCTTAAATCCCGAAGCATAATTTTCTTTTGCATAGTTGACTGTTGGCATGCTGATAGGCTTTCATGTTCATTGTGTTAACGTAAAAAGACAATCGTTGGCCAGGCAGTAAACGAATTTTCCAAGAAATGGTCGGCGCACCGAGGCACTTGGAATGAACGAACCAGAAAATAGTGATGACAGTGACCAAATTGTTTTATCACTGCACTATCCAGTCTTCCATGGCATTATAAATGAACTGCCTTGCTACTGTATGAAACTTACATCATTACTTATGTAGAACAATCCAGTTTTAAAATCCTGGATACCTGCGAAGATAAATAGCTTAACAAATATATTGCATAAATTAATATATACAGCATGATCCTCCCACATGTGGTAATTCTTGTTCCCCCTTGCATTGTTCATTGCTTTTTCCATCCTCCTTTGCCCACTTATTTAACCTCTTTTACCACAATGACCGGCAAACACCGGGCCGTGGCTCAGTGCCGGTTCGTGAAGAAATTGTTACTGGGCCGTGCGGAACCAAGGCCAAATTCGTCAAAAAAATACAGGAACGGCTGACGTAAGGAACGCGCTGCGGGAGCCACTGACCAGTTGTGGATCCAGGGGGGGAGTTTGGGGCAACTGCACCCTCCAAACCTCTGTGGTGCCCCCTTGAACGGCACACTTTGCCATAAATGCGCCGCTTTTGGTGCCAGTGGAAGTAGAAACAGATTAAAAAATACTCTTAAATGAACAATGTTTTTCGATTAGTTAAACGTCAGGATTTACGTGCCGGACTCAACCTCTTGTTGAGTAGCGTGAACAACGTTATTGTTTCGTAACAGTTCCACTGTTTTGTTATTTCTTTGCCGAGTGAGAACTGCCCAGCAGTGTTGCCAAATGTGCTATTTTTCCGCCAAATTTGGCTATTCTTTTATTTGGTTGGCAGGTGAAATTCGGGTTTGGCGGGTGGCGGATTTTTTGGCTATTTTCGCAATATTTTGGCGGAAAATGTGGCGGAGTTTTGTGCAAGATTTAGACCAGTGTTGTTTCATAAAAAGTTGTAAAAATCCACTTAATATAGATGAGCGTCGTCGCCGACGGCATGAACATGCTGCTCGGAACAGAGAAAACAACTCCACTTATCTGTGTCCCACCTGTGGCTGTACATGTCTATCACGCATAGGACTGTACAGCCACGAACAATCCCACCTCCAAGGATAAGATGATGGATCGGATGCGTCGTTTCGACGTCCATCGAAGAGAGATAGTATATTGCCCCCAAATTCATTTTTCCAGTTGTGTAGGTTGTATATCTTTATAGTAACTTTGGTATGTACCAGGGCCGGCTGTTTCAGTCCAGTGGAAACCTTGTATTTGGTTAGGTTTCAGAGATCAGCTCGATGCTCGTCACTTGACAGGTCGATGTAGCAGACGCGTGCTTGATTGCACTGAATCTACCTACTCAGAGAAAAGAAGTGGAAAGTCCTAAGTTGCATAAATGCTGATAAGATTCTTCCAGAGAATATGGTTGAAAGTGATCCTATTGGATTTTACAGCTTTATTTTTGAGTTTTTATAAGAAGCTGTATGAAAGAATGGGAAACTTGTGCCCAATTTCGGGCAAAAAGAGAAAACAAAGATACTGTACATCAGGGGTCTCCAAACTTCAGCCCGCAAGTCAAATCCGGCCCGCGAAGCCATTCCAACCGGCTCATGATGGCATTTCATCGAGCCGCGTAGTCATTTTGTCAATAATGAAAAAGCAATATATTTACGAAACATTAGTTGATTTGGTAGAATGGAACTTATTTCGAAACAATAACACAACGTAAGATGTCCTTCCCTCGAACTGCTGCCCAGTAGCTTGGGCTATGTGGCCCTCTGGACAAAAAGTTTGGAGACTCCTGCTGCATATTAATGAGTTGTACACCACTATTTGTACAGATAGTTTTGTGAAATCTTCAATTCTGGACAACGTTCCACAAGTTAATTGGAATTGAGTCATCAACTTATTCATGCGAGGTCTCTAGCTTAGCTTAGTTTGTTTTAAAACACTCAGATGTTCTTAGTTGCTTCTGGTGCTGATGTTATTATTGCATGATGAAGAAGTGGGGTCAGGTTTCAAAGAATGTGAACGAATGCCCGGTTTCAAAACATGGATTCGAAAAGTGCAAAGTTATGCTGAGAATGCCTGGTGCAAGTTCTGTGACTGTGAAATCAGAGCACATAGATCAAACGAATAGCCACTATGCTTCTAATAAACACTATAGCGTAATGCCGTTTCCCATTATACCATGCGGCAGCATGATGACTTGTTGAACTTTGCTTTTCAAAAAAGTTCTGACAGCAGCAATCAGTTGTTTCGTTTTGCATTTGTAAATACAGGTGGTTTTGTAAATGGCGGAGGCTGTGGATACATGTGCGTTAGGACAAGTAAACTGTCTGTCGCACCTTATCTTTACATAAGGTGCGATAGTATCTACACCATCTGAAGCCACTGCCTTTACAAGTTGTTTTTGCAAAGGTTGCGTAGTTCCTACGCGACAGGGAGTAACTTTTTGCAGTCCACAGAATCGAAAAACTCCACTTTTTAGTGACTTTTAAGGTTTTTCGTTAGTTTTCAGGGTTGGATATTTTTGGTTATAGGTTTTTGCCAATTTTGGCTAATATTCTTGTGAAGTTTGGCTATAAAGCATTTTGAAATCTGGCAACACTGCTACTCAGCCTTCGCAAACTCAGTCGCGTTCGCTCAACACAGTTCTCGACATGCTGCTGTGCTGTATTAAGATGGTCTGTTCTTTTACAAGTTTATTTCTTTAACGCCTGTTGACCGCCTTGAAAGGAAAAGGAAAGGCAGCAGTAAAAATAGGAATGCAATGTGGAAAACTTATTACTGACTCAAGATTTTACAAGCCTCCAAAATGAAAATGAAAAAACAGTTTCAGGGCTGTTGCCAGTGCGGTTCGTGAGTCCGCAGTATGTCTACATCGTAGTTTTGCAACATAAAGGTGAGTGGATGAGTTTCTTGACGGAACTAATCTCCAAATTGACAGGGGCGTAACAAGGTTAGATGGCGCCCGGGGCAAGAACCAAGTTTGGCGCCCACATTTTCGAACCTGAGGTCTTCCGGAAGCAAATGTGCTGTTGAAGAATGCACGTGTGACATTGTTGGGACGTTATGGCGCTCCCCGCAATCATTCGGCGCCCCCGCAACATTTCAGTGACCTCAGAGTGATTTACCGCCCGGGTAATTGCGTCCCCATTGCCCCTTCACTACGCCACTGCGGATTGAAACATAATGCAGCGTGTAAAAAGCTACAGACGTATACGTTAGCAAACAACTTGCCGCTATGTGGCAATAATGCATTGAACCTGCTCGATTAACTCAAAGAATTATGACCTACGTAACTATGCAACTGTGCAACTCCTCACTGCATATATATGGACAACGCAGAGAGTATTGCATTACTGTTAGGGGCGCAACGAAGTTAGATGGCGTCCGGGGCAAGAAGCAAGTTTGGCGCCCGGGCCAAGAAGCAAGTTTGGCGCCCCCGTGTTTGAACCTGAGGTCTTTCGGAAGCAAATGTACTCCACTGAAGTACTTGTGACATTATTAGGACTTTTTGGCGCCCTGATAGTGGTTCGGCGCCCGGAGAATTGTGCCCCTTGATGATTATTGCGCTCAGCGACGCGCCTCAACAAATCATGGCACACAGTTCTATCCAGAGGCCAAGGGCGTACGCAAGTGGTGGGTGGGGTTAAAACCAGCCTTTAGCTTGATATTTTACAAAAACTTTTTTGCTTTTATTACCTCACACCAAACCCCAATTAAACTTTATTACCTGCAAACGTGAGATTAATTGTTTTCGCATGCTTTTAGCTTGTTAATTTGTCGACTTAACGCAAATGCCACGGAAGAAATTTGCATGCAAATTTCAAGGACATAAATGGACCAAAAAGTAATCATTGGGGTTTGGTGGGAATCTGGGTTATCGTCTGCGTCCAGAAACCATCTCACCACTTTTTGCAGACATTCCGTCCACTACGCATGTTTAAGATTGTGTTCCGCGATAGTTCACTTTATCCAAAACAATTGTGTTTATTTTGTCTGCTAAGGCTGATCAATCCATCCAAATTTTTGCGCCCCATTGAGGAAAACGAATAGGAGAGTTTTACAGGGCGATGATTCTGCTTAAGAAACTTGCCCAAACATATCGCCAAGTTTTTCCTGATTTTTTCAAATCTTTTCCAAATCTCCCCCCCACTTCGTACCCCTATAGCTCCAACGCAGACACTTCGCCAAAATACTAGCTATCTTCAGCTTAGTGGATTGAATAATTGGTTTTACGTGGTCATAACAATTTTTGCTCAACACTTGAATATTTGCAGTCCAGAATTGGGGGAATGACGGCGCCATTTGCCCCCTCCTGGTTACGCGTCAGGCAACAGTTGCTGCTGGCTGTGTGGTTTTGCACCATTTGTTGCAATTGCAAACCCGTAGACAACTCACGCTGACCATGAAAAGACAAATTTGGCGTGGTTAGCGACATCAGCAACCGACAAAAAATGCTTAGTTTATTGGTTGTTAGATCATTCCGCTTGTATCATATAAATTTGATCGTTCTTTACGATAGCCAGCAAGCTACCTAAAATGGGGCTAGTGTCCTGGCAAATGCATTTCATTCACGTGTTGTTTTTGAATTGTCGCTTCAGCAATAAATAAGTCTTTCGTGTACATATAAATGCACAAGCTTCGCTTGGAAACGTGATCGTCATTTAGTTTTTAGTTTGAGCCCTATCGTGGGACGTCCAAGTCTAAGAAGAGCCGTTCTGCTTCTAACCAGATCGGGAATACGTTTCAGACACTGTTCTTCAATGATTTCGCAAGGGATAGCCAAAACAGCGGCAAACGCTTGAGCGCAGCACGCTTTTATACCATACCTTTTAAATACATTTTGTAGATATACGAGATCTGTGTAGCTTGTGAAAAATGAGGCCCACTCTTTGGGACCCGTTTCAAACGTTTTCTGAATTAATGACACAAAGAACTTTCAAGCTGTCGTTATTCCTTGAAAAATCGCATATTTCGACCAACAATAATAGTCACTTTTGGCCTACAAAAAGTAACCTCTTGTGTGTGACACACAACGATTGTCGCAAACAACCTTTGGTACTTACGCAAGTGAAGACTTTTTGGCGCCCCCCAATTTGACTGCACCCCCAAACGCCTGGTCTGGATCCGCCACTGCCACTGACTACCATAATCCCTACAGGTCGGAGCATCTTACTGCGGCAAAGCAAGCCCAGGTCTCTCACTGAATCAGCGCCGTGATAACTTATTAATTCTAATAAATTTGCATGTTCCAAACATTCATCAATTATTTTATTGAGAGCCGGTCCGCAAAATAATGTCAGGCTGAAACCGGTCCGCGGTGCGAAAAAGATTGTCGACCCCTGTTTCACCACAAATGTAGGTTAAATACTTACCCATTTGGGTATCTCCCTTCACAACGTTTAGATTTCAATTTGAAAGGCCCTCCTTAGGTTACACAGTCATGGAGATGTGATTCCGACGGTGTGATTGTATGTGTTATTCCAAAATGGCCATCAGATAGTTTTACAATTTCATTGATAGCAATTACAGTATTTGAGAACAGTGTATTTTCCAGTTTTTACTTGACTCAGCTTATGTTTTTATTTGTTGATTTTAATCTTCAGTTTGCTTCCTTTCTTTGCTCTTTCTTTAAACCTTCAACATTTTCGCCCGTAAGCATTCATATTTCAGGGCTGGGAATGCGTAGAGTTACGTGAAATCCATTTCCTAGTAAAAAATTGCTGATTGATTCAACTGCGTCTCCTTTGTGCAGACTAATTACTTGAACAAAGATATGTGCAAATCTCATCATCGAAAAGTCATGAAAGCAGAGCCCAGACGGCTGATTCCTCGAAAGCTTGCCGCAAAGAGCTTTTAATTGTCATAACAAAAGTTATAAAACAAGTTCAGGGGTTTCCTTACATACAGTAAACTAGTTAGTATTGTTTCATGAAAATATGTTTCGTCTCTTTCCTCAAGCTTGAATAATGTTTGCATCGATCTACTAACGATGACTATTCGATATTTCATGAGCCGGCGTTGGAATAGCACATTTTAGGAAAAGCAGCTCATATCAGTATGCAGCTATACTTGCTAAATACTTGCTCACATGTCAGTATTTAGCCTTCCATATTTGCAAGACATCTCTTGAACGAAGCTTGTAAACGAATAATTCGAAATTAAAGAAGTTTCAACTGAAAGGGTTCCAGTGATTCTTAACTTAGGCATACGTTTGTACTATGAAAATTTTTAAAAATAGTTTCTTTTTATTATCCTATGGATCTGCGTAGCGAAGTTGAAGGGTTACATTTTTGCTTCGCCCTAAGACCTCCCGTGACGTTAAACAGAGTATATATCATCGTCTGCATAAAATGTATTATGCAAAGAATTCAATGAAACTGCTTCTTTTAAAGAAACTTCAAACAGGAGCGCGACTGCAGTATACAATTTTGTATGGAACGTCTCCACACGTCAAGTATAAAATGAACGAACGCGTGCATCGGTTATTGGAATTATACCGCACTTTAAATAATATTTGCATCTTTGCGTTCATTATTTTCCAAAGTTAACAGAAACGAGCACCTGCACAGCCTTTCTTGCGCGCGAACAAAGAACAAAATGAAACCGGAGCCTCATTAACTCACAGTAATATCAGTTATCAGTTTATTTACCGGATCTTAATTTACTGCAAAAAATCATAAAGCAGGACAAACAAAAAGATTTTGGGCCGGCGAGAAAATGTTCTTAACCTGACTTTTACCAACAGAAGCGATATTTTTTCACAAACTACCGAGACACAAATGGTGTTCAATAATTCTTCAGTTGATGTTTTATAACAAAATTCAACAGGTTTTTCTGAAACACTCATTCGATTTTGAAGTTACATTCTTGTTAAGTCTACTCACTAACTGGCATATTGAAAGCAAGAAAAATTGCAATAAATATTTTGCACATAATAATGTAAACAAGCACAACACGAGCTTTTACGTGTACTCAACCAGAAAATACAGTTTAACTAAGCAGAGAAACAAGTTAAAATTCTAACACCTCGTAGTTTGGAGATTAATTGAAAACACACAGCTGAAATATTCACTGAAAATTCAGATCCAGTTTCAGAGAACTTATGAGAAGTTTATGGAAAAGAAAAATTGAAAATCAAAATTTAGTATCTATCTGAGGGTTATGTTGGCAGATAGTAGGCCTGTGTTGAAAATGAAAATATACAATAAGCTGGAAAGCTGAAAAACAACAAGAAGCGCGTTCGCTAGCAATGGAATATACATTGAGTTTTTTTATCATCGCAGATAATGTCCTTACAAAAAATTTTAAGCTTCTTTTCTCTGACTCTGTCACAACAAAAGTTGACAATGGTCCAAGTGGTGTGGGAGCTGGGGATGCAGGTCTTTTTGACTGTTTTTCCAAAAAAATTGGTGCCCGATGAGACATATGGAAGACCTTTTTTGCTTTTCATATCTTTTTTGGTCTTCATGGAATGTTGGAATGTATGTCGCACAAAATTTTGTTGGGCAAGTTTGGGGAAATTCGGGTAAAATTCCTTCGTACTCCCAAAATTTGCCTGCTCCTACACCTATGCATTAGTCTACTCCAAAACGCCCATATTGAGTCAGTCAAACCAGTGGAAACACTGTACAAGGCATCACAACTGTTTTCGTGTTTGCTTTTTTGTCAGAAGTTCTTGCCCTTTATGAAGATTTTGCTGTGATGAAAACCATCTTTTGTTAATGGAAGCAACTAAGTTAATGTTTTCAAGTGAACCATCGCTATTGAAGACTTTCTGGGGACGGTTCTGAGGAGACATTTGCATCCTATAGTCCCGTGGTTCCCAAACTTGTTCGAGCCGTTACCCAAATCAAGGTAGCGATTATGTCTTATTACCCTCAATATTTTGTTTCATAAAAATAATAATACAGAAAACATTGTGGTTTTTTTCGCGTTACCCCCCGAAGAATAGCATATTGTAGATGGTTTGAGGTTTAGACGATTGCCACCTTTACTGGTATCATTAGGGGTCTTGAATATAATCTACAAGGTATAAAAACTTGGCGTTCTTACTCAAATCACAAATCAATTTTTGTTTTGTGCAAAACATCACCATTATGTGATCACACAAAAACGTGTTTTCTGTTTACATAAATTAATTTTTCATTTTTCTTGCTTACCAAAGGATTTGACCCTTGCATATTTGAACAGCACTCCAGAGTTTCCAGAAAACTGCTAACACTTTAGCGACCTGCTTTATTTTACAGTTTAAACCTACTTCGTTGTAAAATCCACACATTTTCAACTTAACAGAGCTTCATTCTCATTCATAATAGATGTGAGTTCGAGGTTGCAATTTGCTTGTTTTTCTATTACCTATATATAGCAGTGTGATCGAACTACTTCGGACCTGCGGGCCATTTTGCAAAAACGTGAAAACTCCCGGGCCACTTTCTATAAAATGAAGTATAAAACAACAGATTCACACCATTTAAAACTAAAAAAGGGAAAATAAGTGAGTGTGTCATTGAAATTATTACACAATAGCAAATAACAATTTATTATAAATCTCTATCGGTGGGATGCCTGTGATCGAGGCTTCTCTGACACTACCGTTCCTTTATCAATACCAGTGTTAGTGGTGTAAGTAATAGACTATCGTCCAGTATTTCGTCTGCCATTCGATTTCTATTTTTAGATTTGACTTGCTTCACCGTATATAATGTACTCTCACACACGTATGTGTTTCCAAACATGAAGTGTATTTTTGGTGCAAAATGTTTCAGTTTGAGAAATCTTTCTTTGCTGACTAATTTCCAGAAGTTCTCTGCAGTTTCTAACACCGTTCGTATTATACATTTTTATTAAAAGATGTTATGCTTGTTCTAATTAAAATTATCTGGGGGGATTAATTTGGTTCGTGGGCCACTTTGAGAAGATTGACAGATTTATTTAGCGGTATTGAGTTAATTGCGCCAAATGTACTCATCAAGAAAACGAAGGCCGGGGCACCGGAAAAAAACATAGAGGTTATCGGTAGACAGGTTCGGAGGGTTAGCGGCGGACCGTACCTTCTAATTTGATCGTATAATAAATAAATGAAACAAAATGGTGCACAGAAAAGATATTGTTCTTATGCAAATGCACTTCATCCAGCGCAAGTAGTTCAGTGAGACAAATGTAACCTCACACGCTTTTCAACAAATTTCAGATTTGACTATTTTTCCTGAATGCTTCTGCGGGCCACCGAAAACGCTGTGGCGGCTTGCGGGCCTGTAGTTGCACCACACTAACCTACAGTACCAAAGTTTCACAATTTGTTTGCACCTGTTTCATTTTGTGTCTGTGAAACTCCCCTACTGGTGTAGATTTGCTTTCAGAGAATCAGGGGTTTAATGCATTCACACCAGTCCCGTAGCCGCAGTTAAAATTCAGGATGAATCAGAATTTACGCAGGGCAGATTTTTCTTCGTGGAATCGAATTTCTATCATTCAAAAATTTTTTAAGTCAAGCGATCGTTTTCTATTCTGAATTATGCTGCGTGCGTCACAGCTATATCTCAGCTTTTACCGGAATGAATGACATGCGTTGCTGAACATCTTTGAAAACTTCGTTAACCTTCAACATATGAAGGCTACTGTTTTCACCTTCTAAGACGTACACTAGCATGGACGTCTGATGGGGGAAGTAGGGGGAGACATTGGTCCCATCTAGACTCTGAAATTTGATATTTTGCTGTAAACGTTTTAGTAGAAAAAATGTTTTTCTCTTAGTTTTAGAGTTGGTAAAATGAAATTTCACCACCGTTGCCCCTTCCTTGGAAAAAAATCCTTTCTGCCATAGCTGGAAAAATCCACTATTGCCCCCCCGCATTGAAAAAATCCTTCCAACGCTCTTTGCGAACAGAACATTTGCGGAAAGAATTATAATTATTTATTTTCATAACATGAGACACTCACTCAACAGGTCTACCGCTTTTTCCAACAGAGAGAAATATAATTTGACCAACGATTACGGCCACAAATTTTCATAACAAAAATGTGCAGCATTGAATAACAGTGAAATTACAAATAATCCATGTAAAAAGGTTTCCAAGCGTGCTTCGTAAAAACGCACAACATCAGCCGTATGAGCTTACGTCAGCCATATGAACTTATGCAACTTCCACGATCAACCTCGCAGATATTGTTTGTTAACTCTGTAGATTGTTTTTTTCTCGCCTGGTTCAATTTTCAAAGAAATCTTACGCATCTTTCAAGAGAGTCGTGTATGACATAACAGCGCATGAAACTTGTATGTGACTTACTACGACTGCTGACTGAACTGCAGAGCACATTTTCACTGGTTTGCTTGCTGTGGTAGCCAGATGGCCGAATGAAGAGAAAATGAAGAGAATACTAGAAGCGTATAGAATTCTGAACGATGCTAACAAGCCCATACTATGCATTTGTTGATAGAAATCTCTAAAACAATGTTGACGGCGCAAAAGCTTAGGGGAATTACGCCGAATGCCGCAGTGACTATACGGACCTGATTCATGCGGCAACGTTGTGTGAACGCAGAGCATTCCACAAGTCTGCTGCCATACTAGTAGAAAGCGCTCGTGCCGTTCTCACCAGAGTTGGATCAATTACAAATGCAATTGTAATTGAATGTAATTAATTACATATTTTCATGTAATTGTAATTATAATTGTAATTGAGATTTTTTGTTGTTGTGTAATTGTAATTATAATTGTAATTTATAAAAAATTTGACCAAATTACATGTAGGCCTACTCTCAACAATTTCACAGAGTTCGAAGAAGCCCTTGA
>Ga0210059_1001699_pt1 | contig 33577 bp, 21 predicted proteins | sample Ectturendosymbi2_FD_188042 | JGI IMG/M metagenome (GOLD analysis project Ga0210059, IMG submission 188042) | Ecteinascidia turbinata endosymbiont from Florida, USA - Sample 2 (SPAdes) (version 2) | ecosystem: Host-associated > Tunicates > Ascidians > Unclassified | place: Key West, Florida... | reverse complement strand
GATACGTTTACCGCCTTTGAGTGGCTCAACCGACACTGAAACAGCTTCACTATCCAAGGTGCGTGGGGCAGTCATCGTGTGAATTGTCACGCATTTAGGTGATCCTGGGGCATTCAGTGCGTTCATTAATTTTCTTTCGCAGAATGAGAGGCTACTACCAGGATCTAAAAATGCGTGGGTGGTCACTTCACGGTCACCACAGCTCACAATTATGGGAACTACATTCAAGTACACGTTTCAGCAGCCTACTCTGCCAGGCTGTCGTACATTTCGGATTGTAGAAAGAATGGCCTTAGATCTTTCGTCGGACTTATCCCTTTCGCTAGCTGAGGGGCTTGGCGAGCACACCCTCGGGTTTGGACCATTGCCACGTTCTTTACTCTCACATCGACTAGGGCAATCTTTACTCAAATGACCTTCCCCACAACATTCAAAGCATAGCTTTTCTGCACGTAAAAAGTCTTTACGCTCCCGGTACGGCAAGTCTTTAAACTTGTAACAATTCTTAAAGCTATGTTGCCTTTTACAGTAGCGGCATTTGACCGCAGGCTTCTTATTTATTGCTGGTTTCTCAGAAGACGGTGCGGTCACAACTGCCTCGCTTCGTTTGGCAACCACTGATCGGTTCGAAATAGTTGGGAGTACAGCTTTCCCAAATATTGAGTTTGCTGTCTTTGAAAGCCCATTAACAAACGTTGTCAAATCCGCAAAGGTTGCGCGGTGATCAGTCCTTTCTTCGGTGGCCGCTGCAACGTCTACCCACTTTAATCGAAAAGGAACGGGCAACTTTTTAACTATTGAAATCATTACATCCATCGTGTCAACGCTAGACGTATTTGCTACACCCTCCAATGACGTACAACATTTATTCATAAGTACTGACAGCTTCATCAAGCTATCGGAATCATGAGGCCCCACATCAGACAGCGCTTTTAGTTCTTGTTCGCAGCGCTGTGCGATAACGTGCGGCTATTCAGTCTTTTCGGCACTTGACATTTCTAGGAAAGTATCAAGGTTACACGTTTCCTCTTAACCAACCTCACTTGAATCGAGCTGGAAAGATGCACTTGACACCCGACCAGATTAAAGCGTTTCGAAAGATGTAGATTTACCCGGGCGATCGTCCCGGCGTTTACTACAGTACTTTATAAATTTGAACTCCGCGCCTCGCCTGCTTCTCTGAACTAGACTGAAAAACAGAGGGTCCCATGAATTCACAATACTGAGTATATATTTTTTCTCATTCAGGATTTTTGAGCAACTTGCGCTTGGCCTGAAAAACAGAGTTTGCCCTGGAATTTTTCACTGTATTGAAATATTTTTTATCATCCAGGATTTTTGAGCAACTAGCGCTTGCCCCGAAAACAGAGTTTGCCCTGAAATTTTTCAAACTCCAGGGCCGACCCCCGACTCGTACGCCTTGCTAACTACATTTGAGCAATGAACGAGGGCAGAGCCGCTGCCAGAAAGTCTTCAATAGGGGGGCTTTGCGTTTGTTTAGGGGGGGGGTTGACATTGAAATTTTGATAAGAACTCCACTGATTTACGGTATTTCATATTTCAATTGGGGGCTTGATGTTTTGTTTGGGGGGACTAAGCCCACCAAAGCCCCCGTGGCGACGGGATTGAACGAGTGAGCAATAAGGTCTGCTGGCTGCGGCGCAATATGAACTCACTTGTTTTTGGAGGAGGCCGTTAACGAAACGCTCCGCTGAAATATTTGATGCATAAAATTGTTTCGCCCGGCGCGTACTCCTTCACAAAGGTTCCCTGGAGATTGACTCTCACAGCGATGATCCGCTCTCGTAAAGGTTCTGTCTCACTGCTGCAGCAAACATGACAGATTATGCATAGTGACTGTAGCAACACACATAGTTAGCTCCACGATCATCCTTTGATACACTGAGGTCAAGCTCCGGTGTAGTGGTAAAGAAACACGAACTGTTGTTTACAATAAAACCAATGTCACTTTTAGCACAGCAGCCTAGCTACGTCCACAAGACGTTGAATACTGCGTATGTTGGGGCCGAACATACTTCATCAGCAAAGGCGTAGAGGGCGGGACCACAACGTTTTACCCAAAACAGTGTCATTATACCACACCTCCCACCCCCAAAATTTTCTTTCAGTTTTACAACATAACTTCTCTAGGTAATAAAATCAAGTGCAATTTTCACCCCATTAATACCATAAAAAAGTCAAATTGAGAAAATAAAAGTGATGATTGTTGTACGTACTCAGGCCCGTAACCAGCTTGGGACACCAGGGGGGGCGAAGTGTTTTCTGAGAGGGGCCCAAATTTTTTAAACTATGTCCAACAGTTTTTAAATGTGTCCAACATATTTTTCCAGCGGAGGCGAAAATTTTTTCAAGGGGGGCTAAGCCCCCCCTGATTACGGGCTTGGACGTACCTGTTTTTCTTTATTATACCTAATGTTTTGATGGCGCTTTACAACCACAGTACAGCGGTCTTCTGGCGCCACAACTTGAGTGTTTACAAGGTCTGGTACCAAGTGACCCGGTTTATTCGTACGAGCGTTATTGGCCACACCTGCTCGGAGCCAATGTGGACCTTGGTGAGGTGCTTCGTTGATCAGGGCGTGTGGAATTACTGTACTGTGCCCGAGCAAAGTCATCAATGCGTTCCAGACCGCTCGTGCTGTTCAGTTGCGTTGTTCGCGCTGTCCCGCGATCGCTACGTTTGCATTCTATGTTTAGTTCATCGAAAATCAGTTCTTTTGAAGTCTGGTAAATATCATTCCAGATTTTTGCCTCAATAGGCTGTTTCCTTACAAAATATTTTTAAAAGATGTCACAATTTCAGCAAAGTATTATTTACAAAACCAGGGATTTAATGATGATGCAGTAAACGTTTATGTAGAAGTGGCATAAGAACTCTTCTTTTCATTAAAAAGCTGCCATTCCAAAAGATTCCCTTATTCACACAACACCCCAAACTTCAGGGGGTATACATGTACACAAGTTATGGTGGTCAAAACCAGTGAAACACGACGAATAAAATGAATACGAAAAGCTATCACATTGACATAAATTTTACCAAAAGCAACGTAAGCGAATCATTGTGCACATCAAGATACAATAAATTTCTGATAAATCCAAAAGATGATTTTGATAGCACAGGTTATCAAACCATGATACAATGCATTAAAAGGAGGATTCCAAACTACTAGATTTTTAAGATTGCTTCGAGTACATTATCCTGCACATTTTTACTCAAAAGTAAACCATACTGGTCAACTTACAGGAATCGCCGCAATCGGAGTGGAATATCCTTAAAAATTGTACAAGTGCTTCTGTCTGTCAGAAATAAACAAAAACTTCCTTTTGTTTAAAATGATTTTCCCGACAAAATAATTGGTGGCTGTACACCCCCCTAGCTACGTCTACGACAAGCACTGCCGTAGCCAGAGGAGACCAACGGGGGCGATGGCTTCCCCAAATTTCTGGCGTATCTTGTCATTTTGTGCTTCGAGAGGTGGTGTCCCACACCAAATACTCTTCTCGTTTGAAGTCCAAATATTTGGCCCCACCCAAAATTTATGGCCGGCTACGTCATTGATGGCAAGCAGTGCAGAACGCAGGCACGTCACGACCACTGTACTATGAAGCGTTGGCATCTGGGCTGCTTTGCAACATTCCGCAAGCGGACAACTGATGACCTTCATCCACTGTTTAGCAAACCCGCACTTGACTTTTCTCTATCTCAAAAAGACACCGTTGTACTCTTTGCAGTCTCGTCATTGCCATCAGCGAAGCACAGAATACTGACTACTCAGATCAGATGCAAAGAATCGACTGATCGCACAAGTTCATCGCGTTTAACACAACCTCACGAACTCCACGCTGCGCTGATTGGTTGTATTACTAATTAGAACAGCATTTTAACAGACTCCAGTAAATTATTACAACATATTAACACTAGACCTCGTCGCCCGAAGGGGTTTCGTGGCTTCTCGAAGATTTGGAACCAGGCGCTGGGACAGGGTCGCGAGCGAAGAAATGCTAATGATTCGAAGACGTGCAATAAAAAGCAAAAGTCGCATCCTCAACACTGAGCCCTGCTTCGTACAAGGTCTCATTTTTATTAAGTAAGCGTTGAGTGTTGACGCAGTCCTCGTGTAAGTTATTCGTGGCGGGAACCCGTTGGTGAGGGGGTAGTCACAGCTTCAAAGGGGTGTGCGACAGTTGTTTCGGCCCCACTTGACCCCAAAATGTTTCCTGATCCAATGGCAGACCTCGACTCATCGCTGTTGCGTCACGTGGTTCACATCCTCCTGTCACGTGATCAGCGGGTCTGCAATGATGTCAGGTCTGACAGGCTCATGAATATCGCGTTGCAGTAAAAGCTGCTGCCATTTCACTCGAACCATATGCGTCGATCATTTTCACGATCGCAAATTTTCCCGCATCTTTCTGAGCCTCTCCGATAAGTTCGTCCATTCCTCGCTTGCCTTCCACAATTCCTCCGCCAGTGTGACGTCACAAATATCGCTCGTGTTGGCCACTTTTTGGCAATCGCTGAAAACAATGGAAGAGGAAACAGTGAATTAGTTTAACATGGCAACCAGTGGCAGGTGGTGGGGGGACAAATAAACAGCAACACAACGGCTCCTCTCACCCAGACACACGTGACTTTCTCGCCTCGTTTCTTTCCGTTTAAAACAAAACGATAAAGACAAACGAAACAAAAACTACAACCATCGAACAGTTTATGGGTGGTCATGAGCTTCAAAATGATAGCGAGGAAACAAAAACTCCGACAGGAGACTTTAAATGCTACGATTATTATTCAAGCACCAACAGGTTTTATTGTTCTTGGCAGCAACAAGTCGACAATGGCCACGGGTTTTATGATAGTTTTTGTGGCTAGAGGACCATATAAGCTGTTACACAACAGTTCGAGGGCCGGACATCTTACGCAATGTGATTGTTTCGGGATATGTTACAATCTACAAAAACAACAAGTTTTTCGTAAATGTATTATTTTTTCATTGTTGACAAAATGGCTCAGGGGCCGTACTTTTGACTCTGCCTGAGAGCAGAGCTTCTTAAATTTTTTTCAGCCGTTCGGCGTTACTAGCGCCTCGCCTAACTTCAAATTCAAACACAAAACAATTTTCTTGCCATTATCCTGCTTTTCAACAATATGTCGCTGCCATGCTCGCGCCCCCTTTGCGAATCTTCCAGCCCCCCCAGTTTAAGAAGCCAGGCCTTGGTGGCTTACCAGTCTTCATTTATACACTAGAGTTCAAACCATACTCAGCGGTGGGGGGTCCAAACAAGCTGCAAGGTACCCCCCACAAGCACTGTTTGAAAACACGTTACGACAACGAATGTAGACACTTGCGAATAATTTCTGGACTTCCTGTGGAGTGTTTTGCAGCTTGAATTGATCATCAATCAATTACCAAACATTGCAGAACAAAGCTCGCATCCAACCAATTGCCAGGCAGAGGATTTTTAAATATGAACAGAGCGGAACGTGGCTGGGGGGTCTCTTACATTTGCAATAGTTTTGAATCACTGCCGCAGTTTGAAACTGTCTTTGTTACGTCAGACGTTTGTGATGCAACCATAACCAGGGAGGAGGCCACTGGGGTCGATGACGAATTGCACTGGCTAGTACACACTATGCCGAAGAAAAGACCCATCAACAGAACTGCGCTTGTGGTTTTCCTGCAGTAAGTTATGTTCACGCTGAGTGATTTCCTCAACTGTCCACAGTCACCAACAACTCTTCCACAGCAACTTACTCTTAATGCAGCAAAACCCACATCAACATTAACGAAATGCACTTCTCGGCAAGTTACTAATAAAGATAAAATCACATAGAGTTGGCTTATCCTTCGTTTGGTTGCACGGTTTACTTTCACTCTTCACACCAGTCACCAACAAACGTACTCGTAGTAACCTCCAGTGTCCCTCCCCAGCCGTCCATCACACGCCAGGTATATGCTTGTCTGCGCCGCCTGCGTCGGGGTCTTCATCAGCAACCACTTGACCGGAGCTGAATAGAGAAGGAAAATAACGGAGGAGGAAAAATAAAGCACACTTTGCTTCGCACAAGAGCGCCTTGCTCATATATACCAGGGTTGGGCAATTAATTTTAGCTCGGGATCACTTTTGAGAATGCCGCGTTTAGCGGAGGGACGTGCCTTCTAATGGAAATAGAAGCATATCTCGGTTCAAGTTAGCCTCAGAACTGCCATTCACCTCAGAACTGACATTCACCGTGGCAAGTTGAAGAAAATGTCAGATTTGATGATTTTTCCTGAATGCTTCCGCGGGCCAAATATGGCCCGCCGGCCGCTAATTGCCCAACCCTGATACACACGATGACCATATTTTCGAACTTTCAAACAGGAACATTGCGTGTGTTGGTTTGTGAAACTTTCAAATAACAGTAATGGCCAATTTCAGAGGGTAGAGATTCAGAACAAGTTTTGTTAATTCGTTTGACATTCAAAAAATTTGCGAAACCTTTCTAAAAATAGAGTGAAGAGCAAAAAAAGTGGTAACCGTTTTTTGCCTAAGAAAAATTTAGACTTTTTGCAACTTTTTCCATGTATTATGAAACAAAAGCGACTGTTTTTTAGTTTGTTTACTTCCCTCAGCAACAAACACGCGACTGACACGACCTCAACAATAACGATGTCCGGTCGCCTCAGTATCGTCATCTTATGCTTTGTCCCAACTCGCTCCTGGCAGAAACAGCGACTCTGTGATCCACAATGTTTGCGCGACTAGTTATGCAGCTGGACATGAGCGTTCTTTCTCTACACACGAAGTTTCGTGATGCGGACTTTAAGTGTGAACTAAGTGCAAAATGAATGAAAAATATTTTGACATTATAAATTGGAAATCCGCGACTACAGAAGGTCAGGACAAAGTACTCGAAAAGAGTGAGTGATTTTGCGGTCATGGAAGCCAATGAACCAGTCTTTAAATATCAGCACAGACCAGTGTTCCGGAAAAACATTTGCAAACTTTGTACAAAACAAAAAAATTCCTGCAGTGAATAAATGTCGAAACGCATAGCACTAGGGGGTCACATTGTGGTGAGGTCTTTCGGGCCTAGGAGCTTCTTCGCAAGGTCCATCTCAATAACGGAGGAGGTAACAGGGATTGTCTCTTTCTTGTTGCCAAACAATAGGATGACAAGTTGAGTAAAAAGTGTTTGTTTTTGACGCGCTCTTCAAGTTTTTGTTACACTCATTGTTAAAGCAATCAACAACAGACAGGAAAAAACAAACAATATTCTACCGTATGCGTGCATCACGATTGCGTAGGGGGGGACACTGGAGTAGCGGTTGATGTTGGTGTGCGCCACGCCTGGATGCACACAGTTGCACGTGACGCGATTGTCCATTGAGCGGCTTCGCTCGCTCAACGCATGAGTGAACATAACATTGGCCAGCTTGCTCTGGTAGTAAAGCTCGTTCAAACGCTCGTCACCTTTCAAGTCCGATTTGCTGATGTTGTTCAAATCGATCTGGTGAAAAGCGTGAAAAAAGAGCAGATTATGATTGAAAATTGCTTTTCCCGAATGAGCGTTGTTTTATTTTTACAGGAACGCAACAAAGACACGGATCTGTTCTCAAGTTTGCAGCAAATTTAACAACAACGGTCTTTTATTTATTTACTGATCGCATGCAAATGTGCAATGCGACAAGCCGCAGCCTGATTAATGCTTTTTGCAGTTGAGGTGAACGCTCTTTGTCAAAGGAGCTCTACGGTGATTCACTCAGTGGCCGTGGATCGAACACCCAACCTTCCAATTGGGAGGCGGACACTCTGACACTGGGCTAATCGCCACCCTAATGGTCTTTTCACTCGAGACACTCCAAGATCGACAGGTACGTTGTTTCACTTTTGCAGCAACAAAACAGAGACACGGATCTGCTTTGAAGTTTGCAGCAATGTAACTACAGTGGCCCTTTTCTGGAGTCACCCCAAGCTCATATAAGTGGAGCACCAGTGTTTCACGCACAATCTTGCATTGGGGGACAGAACAGCAAGGACCACTTTTGTGCATTGTGTTGGTATCAGCGGACTGGAAAAAAGATGGTCTTGTGCAATGGTGATGTGAAAACACAGTTTGGGGCTTGAACAATGCTATAAGCGATAAAATCAAATTTATCGTTCTTCTATTTTTTCAGTTTGATTTTGAAATACGGAAATGGCAGATACGAGGCGACAAAATGTGGTGCAAAAAGCAAAGAACAGTTTGTGCGAATTTTTTGAAATGACAAAAAATCTTGCGAGAAATTGCGAAGAACCACGAAAAATTGCGAAGAACTGCGCAGAATGACAGAATTGTGCCTTATTTCGACAACTTGACGCATCAACCAAACACGCGATCCCGAAATGTACACATCCAATTTTCCTTTGTCGTATAATCATCACTTTATTGAATTGAGCGTTCATTGTCGTCACATCCGCACACAGTGAAGTACAAACTACACACAGCGCAAAGTGGAGATCGCATTACTCCCACTTACTCCCACTAACGGGGCGCACTGTGTGCAGGAAAAGCAAAAATCGTGACAACCCACCGTGCCACGCTTGAATGCTTCCGCGGATACGTTGATAACTCTTCCCGGTGTTTCCCCGTTGGTGAGATTGTCCATCAGCAGGTTGGTCAATAGGAAGTGACCTGCAACATGAAAATAACTCTTCTTTCATCATCCAACAAATGCGACCTGAAACCTTGGCGACTGTTCGGGACTGCTTTCTTTTCGCTGAGACATTCCGATCATTTTTTTGCTGAGACATTTTGGTCACTGAAACATTTCGGTCGTTTGTCTCACGGTGGTATTAAAACTCGCCGTAGCACTGCTTTTCAGCTTATATTTACAGATATTCTGACAGAAGTGGCTTTAACTTTTTTCGATCATTTCAAAATGACTTCGGCCGATGACCGAAAAAAAGCAGGTTCGTGAGGCACAGAAATCGAACTATCAGTATTAGTTACTTCGCAACTACTGTCCTTCCCCTCGCGTTCATTTTCCTGAACTGGGCTGCAACAAAACTGATCCTAATATGAGGAAGCTTCAGTTGTTTCACAAAACCCAAAAAAAGGTGAAAAACATGATGTAAGTTTTCAAAAAAATGCTTTTGCGGCAAAACATTGATTTTTGAATTTTTCCGTTAAATTTCCGCTGATGACGAAAACAATGTTAAAACCAACAATGTTGAATGCTTTTCCTCAACGCACCATCACGTCATTTCGATTCAATCGGCGCCTTTCGCATTTTACTTGAACTTTTATTGAAAGAGACATCACAACAGTTTAGCTTTTTCAATGTAAATCAGTGGTTCTCAACCTTTTCCCTGAACGGAGACGAATCCAGACTTACAAGTTTGTTAGAAGGCCGCACTAAAGCTTTTACCACAAGTCAATTTACACGTTTTGTTTTATTACAGAACGAAGTCTGTTACAGAAAATATCAGAGGTTTTATCGAAAGACTATCGAGGGCCGCACAAAGGGTGCTTGGGAGCTGCATGCGACCCTCAGAACAGTGATTGAGAAGCACTGGTGTAGACCATCTCTGCGCAAGAAAAAATAGGCGAGACATTCTGTAGCGTTGAGAAGTACAGCAAGAAAAGATGAGGTCACTGTTATTAAGACAATACTACGCTGACCTAAGTGATTGACGCCGAACTGTCTCTCAAACCCATCATCTGTTTCTGGGGTGGCTTTCGGGGGCCGGGGTTTCATCACCCCCGCGTTGTTTATCAATACATCCACGTGGGGGAGCTCTGTAACAAAGAACACATTCATCGCGGCCGCACGCGTTTGTGACGTCACAACTAAAAGCAAACAGAAAACAACTTATGGGTAGAACACGTTTTTGTTCAAGAACAATTTAAACTTTCTGGGGGGAAGACGACAGGTAAAGGAATTCAAAACAACTAAGTAAACGATTTATGTTCACAATTGTTACGGTGAGCAGGTGGTGATGAGATCAATCATAAACGAAAAGCTTGTTTACTTATACATAAAATTTTTTTTGGATGGGCAAACGAATATTACACAACTTTTTACTGTTTTCAAATGGAAACGTTTTTTAAAACCTGTTTTTCAAAATATTTGCGCCCGTCATTTCCATTCAATGCCTGCAGGACTTAAAAAAGGGTCATCAACACACTTTTGTTCAACTTCTAGAATATTTTTGGAACACAAATGCGGAAGCGTTGCTCGACGGACTCAGCAAAAGACTGGAAACATTGGTAAGTTTCAAATTCTTTTTAGAAATTCATAAAAATCAAGACAATTCTAATCGATTTTCGCTGCAATTTGCACGTTTCACAATACGTTTGGTTATGGGGGGAAATTTCCATCCCTTGGCATCAGGGGCGCATCTAGCCTGGAAAAAAGCGGTCTGTCGCGGAAGGGCAGCTTTTGATATCACTTTTCAGCATAAAATAACATTTTCTCTTAAGACTAGAAATCGACCGATGAATTTTGCAATTTGCCCGTCTCTGATTAATTATCGCAAATTCTCTGTACTCTTCCTTAGGATGTGCAGCCCTTCGACTGCAGCAAGTAGTGGGCAATACTCATACCACTCCACAATTGTCCCCATAAACCGGTCTATGACGTAACATTCGCTCACAGGTTTTTGCGTGCGCGGTAAGCAGATGATTGCCTGCGAACAAATCAGGGCAACTACCACATTTTTTCGGACCGTAAGGCGCACTTAAAATCCTTTAATTATCTCAAAAATCGAAAGTGCGCCTTATAATACGGTGTGCCTAATGTATGAATCTGGTTGTGCTTCCTCATCTTGAACCAACTGCATGTGATAAACGGTACCATTTATTTAATTGCTAGTTACGATTTTTTTGTAAGCAGACGTAATAAACCAACAACAATCGCAATGAGCAGCACACGAGAGTAGCTAGCACGTACCACAGATAGTATAACTCGGCGAGGCTCCTGACTACATTGGCGCACGCCGAATCAACACGCGTACAACTTTTATTTTATTCTATTTGTGTCTGACGGACTAGGCATGTGTGACAGATTAAACTCCCTCGTATGTAATGACAGATCAAACTCCCAGTGGTGACTCGGACACTCGGGAGTTATTGGGAAAGAGTTGAATACAGTTTGACTTATCTCAGTTTTGCTTCATTTAATGCGCCTTATTATCCGGTGCGCTTTATGTATGGAAAAAGAACAGCTAGCATTCAATTTTTGATACTGCGCCTTATAATCCTGTGCGCCTTATGGCCCCGAAAATACGGTAACTACAGTCAGACCTCGTTTAACCAAACTACTTTGTTTCGTCAAAATTGTCGGTTTAGCGAGGTATTTGGAAAATCGGAACCAGACCTGTAGTCACGGGGGGGCATTCGGGGGCAATCCTCCCAAACTTTGTTTTGCCAAGAAAATTTTTTATTAAAAAGTATAATAAAAACAGAAGTCGAGACCCCCGAAAAACGTTCTGTGCCCCTCCCCCCAAACCTTTAGACCTAGGCTACGGGTCTGGTCTAAGCGAACGTTGAAAGGTGAAACAGAAACAAACTGTAGAGTCAGACGAACTGTCAACTTCAGGAAATATGTAGACTGCATGTGAAACATGACTAAATGAAACCTTTATAGTTGTTTTTGTTTATTAGCAGATCCGTATGCATAAGCAACCATGCATTCAAAATGAGATTTAAACGCGAAAAAACTGTACAGGAGACCTGTAACTGCATCCTGCAGGGTCTGCCACTGTTACATTCATTGTGCGTAGAAAATTCACTTTCACCCTTTCATTGTGATTTAATAAACAACTAAGTAACAGTTGGCGTAATCCGGTTTAGCGTTTTTTTCTATTGATATGACAATAAGACATATCCGTTCCTAAATTTCCGAGTTGGTGTCGGACAGCGAGGTTTCCAGATTAAAGGGGTGAAATGCGTTGGGAGAAATCTGTTCCTAGCAATATGTTTCCGATAGCGGGGATTCCAGTTGATCGGAGTTCGGACAAAAAGGTCTGACTGTATTTGGAATAGATAGCGATATTGATCTCATTGTCAAAATACATAAGAAAAAAATTTGCAAGTTATCACTGCTTTCGGGCACAGCGCATTTATTACACAACAATCGCTGTTTGTTCCTACGAATGTGGTGCTGAAAAGATACTTAGCTTGTCGAACATTCAACAAAATGTCAGCCATACAGCAATGAGAGCTGTTTATCGAAACGTACATGCACTTATGAAATCGATGCTGACAACCAACTGCACAACTGCGTCTGTGGAGCGCTGTCACTGTCAGAGGAGGAAATTCAGAAACACGTGCGTTCGACGCAATATCAATTTCGAGCGTTCAAAAACGTGAATTGTTACATGTCATTGCGCAGGTACTATTTAGACAAGGCAGTAATTAGAGACCTGCAGTGACAGCGACTGATGTTTCATCGGCTTTAATGCTGACTATCTGCGGTGCAAAGGGGTCTTTCATGACAGCCAAACAGACCCCCCAGATGCGCCCCTGCTTGGTATCCAACCTTTTGTAACTTTATCTATTTTGACAACCAGTTGCTCAAATGAAACGCACAGCATTTCTCTGCAATGAAGTGGGATATGAAGCATATATCCAAATTGGCAAATGTCTATGGCAGCATGAATTGTTGTCGTCACAATTAGTGTTTCATACTGGAATAAAAAATTACATCAGTTTCTATCAACTCAATGACATCTAGAGTGGCTGCTGGTTCAAAGCTGAAAATACAACGAAAATATTTGTGAGGCAAAAATTACGGAAAACTTACCTCGGCAGACATCTTCAGCAAACTCAGCCACTGAATCCATGTTGGCGAGGTCAAGAAACTTGTAATAGATTTTTTCAACTCCACGAATACGTTTGATTTCGTGCGTGGTTTCCTCTCCCTTCCCCACATGTCTACAGCCAATGACAACAGTTGCGCCTGCAGTGGAAGTTGAAGATAGCAGATATGTCGCAGCCAATTAACGCAAGTGTCTTCGCAAGCAGCCTGACTGTTAATAGGCGAGCAAAGATCACAAGCACTGATTGAATCAAGCCTCACATAAACTCCATCATGATGATAATTTGTTATTTTGTCATTATTTTTTTCAAATGGTCCTCTTCGGGTTTCGCTTCGAAAAGGCATTGAACATATACAAGGACCAAGGATAAACAATCACCCTTACAAAGCAGTTGCCTTGGTAAAAACACGTCGGTTGGTTTTGATCAATTACTGCAACTATTTTAGATGCACAGTTTGTTCCAAAAAAACAGAAACCACAAATCTTTGATTAGAGCTGTACATTTTATTTTTTTTAATTTCTTTTGCAGGATATACAAGTAGACTTTGTGCACGAAATATTGGATCATTAGTCTTTCCAACATGTCCTGATCATCTACGAAAAAGACATTTTGCCTATTTCGCCAACAAATCGCGCACTGCATGTATTGCAAGCAAATTTTCGGAGAAAGTTTATCTGTGGGGGTTTCTCAAAGATGATGTAAACCACAACCACCCTCGTACGACTGGTGAACTGAAGGAATAAATTACAACAAAAATCAGGTAAATCCACGAAGTGGAATGCGTCCAAGTAATTGAAAATATCGCGCGACGTTTACGAGTTTGCCTCCAACGACGTGGAACTTATTTGGAACATATTTTAGAAAGCACATCACTTTTACGCAAAGTTGCCAAGATAAGTGAAACTTGAGAAATTATCCTATACGTACCGAAGTGCAAGTTCAACACGAATTTTGAGGAGCTCTGCAGGATTTAACATATTTTTCATGGATTCTGTTTTTGTGGGGGTCACCCTCGTACAAGATAGAGTAAAGCACTTAATTCACAAAGCAAAAACATGGTTTTGTTGCTTATTTTGCACATGTTCTTTTGTTCAAACACCTTGAAATTACTTTGCTTCTCCACACCAAGTGCTTCATCCGATGCAGACAATCGAACAATATTCACACAAAGGTAACTACGGGTCAAAAGTAAACAAAAATGTCGGTGTCCTTTGGAGTGCAAGATCATTGCAAAACGACGAGTTTTTATGAAATAAAAGTAGATGCACCTTTATGGCGTTTATCTAAGAGCAAAACGAAAGAATGTTTGTTAGATAACACATCCCAAAGACACTGTACACAGTAGATTTACTCAAAAGCAGTATCTGAGAAAAAGCCAACATGATGCAGATTGTTTTTTTTTTTTTTCAATTAATCTAAATCAAGGGAAAATTTCCCTTTACTGCACTGCTGCAGAGTAACTAAGAATGTGAGGTTTTGAAAGACAAAACTTTCAGAATTTCATTAATAAAAATCGTGTCCCTAGAAATAAATCCAGTGGCAACATGTCAATCAAAAACTTTGCAAAACTCCTTTGGAACCACAAAAAGTTTGTATTTTCTTTGCCAATGGGAACAGTAAAGATAAACAAAGATGTGTACATACAGTGAGTTGTTCAACAACTTACGAGTCATTGCCAGGGGGACAGCGCCCAGGGCAAGAAGCAAGTTTGACGCTCCCATGTTCGAACCTGAGGTCTTTCGGAAGCATACTTGTGACACTGTTGGGACTTGTTGATGTCCCCATAGTGATTTGACACTCAGGGAATTGTGCCCTTCTTTATTACACCCCTGGTCATCGCACTAACAACCACCCATCTCTAACACAAGCACTTGTCCTAATCTCATGTCTGTAAAAGATTTCTTTTCAAACCTGGCACATTTGAAAGTACAAAGCAAGATAATTTCAATCACAATTCTACACTTAACCTCTGATGGCAAGGTCTTTTGCAGTCTCTTTTCCTATTCCAGAAGTAGCTCCAGTTATTACAACCACCTTCCCATGCATGGTGGCATTGCTCGGACATTTCTTTCCACCCATATATTCCCTGAAACAAAAAGTATTCGTAAAATTACTTTTTTGCAGTAAAATCACCAATATTGAAAGTACATGTGATTTCCACGCTTGTAATTTTCTGCCAAACCAAATTTAGTAATCATTTTTCATGGAAGAAGAAATTTTTTAAAGTCTGTTAAGCATTTTCTTTTTGCTCCTTACATCATTGATTTCACAGTGAGTCATAAAACACAGCAGAAGTAACTTTCTAAAACAAATTGCATTTCAACATCTTCATATATTTTAGCATTGGATTTGCACGAAATTAAATAAGAGTTGCAAATAAATGCATAAAATAGACATGTATCACTAAAATGGAAAGTTTCATCATTCATTGTTTAAAACTAGTTAAAGGGTTACATATGCTCAGCAGGTGCTCGGTTCTGCCAGCTCTGTGTAGTGGTCTGTCATGACTACTTTCAAAGCAAATGCTACCATGGCAGTTAGGCACTGACAATACTATGCATAAAGTGTTTTTTGGAACCTATTCCTTAATGTTGAGTGTGAAGCTAAAAAGATAGCAAGCACTGTTTTTCAAGTGTTCAGTACAAAACTCAGGTGTGAAATCTAATCCACAAATTTGAAAGGTGCATGCCTTAACAAAGTACTATTGATATAGGACTCCACATATATTTGACCAATTAAGTATGCACATTCTTAACACATTGGCTCCGGTGTACATATCTGTACAGAAAGGGTTTTCCGGCTTATGTACAAATACAGATTTGGTATCTGATTTCTATTAGACATCAGCTGTATTCTTTTTCTCGTGAAAATTTGAATATTTATAAATGAAAACTACAAAGAGAAATAACAGATTTAATGATTGAAGTACTTGTTTGGGCTTCATTCACAAGGTGCTTTAGGAAACTAACAAAAATTTGATATATACTCGAAAACAGACAGGTATCCACCTCATTTTGCCAGGGAAAGCCCCCAGTACTAAATGCATCAAGTTGTTCTTGAAAACTTGATTTGAGGCTAAAAATATTATCAGTTGGTAAAATTTCACTTTGATTATAATTAGGAAGATTAAATCAAAGCACTTTAAAAATATAAACTCATAACAACATTTACAATCTATAGATAGTCTAATATAATAGTTCTTGACCTTTTCTCTACCACGCCTCCCTTAAGTACTTGTCCTTTGTTTCAAGCCCCCCAGGCTATAAATTGGAAACATTTTGTTTGGTAAATTTATTGATCAAATTTTCAATGCTGTATAGCGTAAAAATGCCATGATGGAAATAATATCAACTGCTGTAATGAAAAATGCTGCAATAATCAAAAAATCCCTGAAAACTAGGTATGTGTTTATTTGGATTAGTAAGAGTAGACAAGGAATAACAAAAATGTTTTACAATGGAACATCTACTTGCTTTCAGATAAAAATGTGGGGGAGTTTGTTTAAAATGGTCAAATTTTTATGCTCTTAACTTGAACTTCAATGTGTATAACCTCAGAAAATCACCGTTTGGTATGTAAGGTCATGTTGCCAACCTTCTTTTCTTGCAGAAATCAGTGCTTTATGGAATTGGTGCCCTACAACAAGAAAAAACAGTTGCAACTCAGCATCCCCTGCACAACTATGTGGACCATCCTACAAACATCTTTCTTTGAATGCATCATTTGTTATCCCATTTTGCATACATGGCCTTATTTTATATAGTGATGTGTTTTATTGTCAGTTACTCTGGGGACTCCTGACACAATAATCACTCTGTTTTTTTTTTCATGTCTCGGCAGACTGTTTACTTTGAAAATAAAATATATCATCCACCTTTGTCAATAAGCAACTACTACTTCTTTAGATGGTTTAACCAAGACACCACTTTGCTGTTTCATGATAAAAAAGTTAAATATCATTAAATGTGTATGGCATAATGTTTGAAAACAAACATTCTGCAAAATCCCATAACATGAACTTATCAAACTTACACAGATCAAGCTGTGATAAGTGGACACATTTTTGTTAGCCTAAAACTATTGTGAAGAGCAAACCACATTTATGTCATATGTTCTTACAACTTCAACCAAAAGCGTAATTACAGCTAAGTTGCAGACAGTAAGCCAGAAAGGCACATTATGTAGACCGTAAAACACACTATGTTTAATTGAACACTGATTGTTACTATAAAAGTTACAACAGTATGTCAAGAATAAGTAGTGTCTGGTAGCAAAACCTCTGCTGTGGCTATTTTGTCATTTGAACCACATTCAGCTTTGTCCAGATAAAATACTGACTTCGTGAAATTAGCAGTAAGCCTGGTCAAGAGAAAAGTATCTATTCCCTCTGTATGACTATGAGTGGTCGTCAGCTCGACTCTAATCACTGTTGCTTTGGTTTTGCTAGTAGAGATGACACTTTTGATAAGAGCGCTTTTTATGCCCTTTCTTAAAAGGAAGTGGCTATGAAACCACCCATGGATCTTCCTGTTTCAAACATTATTCCACCGCATCACCTCGCAAGATGCGGTGCGAATAAAGCGGTCAGTTTGTCATGCAAGCGGCAGCATCCTGATAGTGTAGTGGATACGTGTCAGGTCTGATGTGCCAATGGTTGTTGGTTCGCCTCTCACCTTGGCGACTTACGTTTTCATAGTAGTGACTGGTTGCACATTTCAATTCATGGGACCAGTTTTTCTTTTTTCAAAACTCTTCAAACTTTCAGTTTAGGGGTTAGGTTTAAGGGTTAGGTTAGTGTTAGGTTAGCATTAGGTTAGGGTTAAGGCTATAGTTAGGTTTACCTTTTGCGTTTACCATGTTTATGCGAAGCCTACTATATTCTCGTCATGCGTTACTATCACGATACAGGAGGTGGTATTATAAGATTTCAAATTCAAAGATCCACAGGCGGTTTTGTAGCCACTGCCTCTTAAAAACTTTCAAACACCAGACAAGGTTTACATTTTGGGTTAGAGTTTAGGTTGAGGTGTTAGGTCACGTGACAAAGATGATACGCTAATCCAAGTGTATCGTCTTGTCACATGACCAATTCAACCAATCAGGTTCAGCTAATGGCAAAATAGCTCTAGCAGTGCTTTTGCCGCTGATAGCAAAATAGACACTGCCTTCAGAATATTATAAATTTACTATGGTATATTAAGAAACCAAGAATAATATTGAAAAAAGAAACTTTGTGCGAATGTGATTATTTTATGTTGCTAACAGTAGACAAGAATTCGCCTATAATAGCACTTTTTCATCAGTCCCAGAAAAATTCCTATCTTTTACGTGCATTCAAGTTTGACTATAATGACTTTGACTATATTTTGTTATTATTATTTTATCATTTTCCAGACACCAAGTCTATAGTACAAACACACACACTCTGCACAACTCAGCTCGATAAAAACAGGCAAAAATGAATGCAGTAAAATGGTATTGGAGCCAGCTGAATCACAGGTTTACAGACACTTTCTTAGCAGAATGTTTTGCAATGGTGTTGGAGGCAGAACCACAAGAACTCCTTGAAAAAGGCAGACACATACTTAACACTAATATTTGCTAACATGTGACACTGGTACAACACTACACCAGAGTAGGACGCCAATTGCATCCATCAAATAAGCACTAACTTCCAGGAACTCAGTAACAAGTTTGCCTATAAGTTAAACGCTTTTTGTCAGTCCCAGCAGGTATTTTGTTTGGTTTATCGTTAGTTTGAAGTGCAGGCTCGGCTATGTGGAGCCACCACGTAAATCTTTTAGGACCAAATATGAACACAGTTAAGCGGTCAATCGTTGAGCCATGACAAGTGTGACATCATCCATGGCATCAAGGATTGTGCCATCAGCACTAGCAGCAATCGGAGGCACACTGTTATATGAGCTTTAATGGATTAGAGATTGTTACAACTGCTGATGCAGTAAATAGTACTGCTGTCCAAGTACTATAGCCTATCTAAGTTTCTTTCCAACAAATTTTGAAACATTCAGACATTCACTCACTGTAGCTTATTTTTCTTACTTGTACAAAAAAAAGCTTCCACCAACAGAGGCAACAAAAGATATCGGAACGATAACACGATTAAATACGGGACTGTTCAGAAAATTCATCCTACAGCAGTTGTTGTCACTCAATCACCATCACATGCGAAGACTCGGAGAAGTGTGCACCAAAACTTCTTGCTTTATTGCAATTGCACGTTGACTTTCCCAAAGCCGAAACAAGGTTTGCCTTTGACCCAGAATTCAGCACACACGTGGGGGGCATTCCCTAAGTAAAGAGGAGTTATGAGGAGCAGTAGCAATGCAAGATGAGCGGACTGTCATATTTTCCGATCCAGGTCCAGCCTGATTTTTAAAACTTGTCCAAGTCCAACCTTAGTCCAAAAAGTCTAAGAAATTTAAAGTCCAAGTCCAAATAATGTCCAAGAAATTACAAAATACAGCTTTTCATTGACAAAAACTACGTAATTCTTTTCCATTAACTCAGTCCAAATCCGGTCCTGATCCTAAATTTATGAAGCATTTCACAGTCCCGATCCAATGCAAAATCAACAAAAATCGTCATCGTTCGGATCCAAATCCAGTGCTCATCTCTGCAGTGCAACCAGAGCAGAGGCGATCACGAACGCAGATACATTGGAGAAACGAAACAAAACCTGAGTACTCCACTGAATGAACACCACAGGGACAACTTACCTAAAAATATTCATAAACACTCAGAAAAAATAGCCTTAACAAAACATGCAGCCCAAAGTGGCCATCTTTTCAATTGGGCCTGCACCCATGTTCTACATAACGTAAATAGTTATCATAAACGCATTTTTATAGAATCTTTGTAGGCCTATATTAATCTAAAAACTAACACTGTGAATGATAGAAGCGGAAACTTCCCGGCTATCTATAACAATGTTTTAAAACTTGAGTGAAGCTCATCCGTTATCGGACTTTCTTGAGTTTGTCTTCTTGTTGACTGCCTTGTGCTTGTAGATTTGCCAACTCCCACCACGCAAGTCTTACACTTTGTTTATTCACTATTTGACACTTTATTTGTTAGTTCTCTATTTTACCCCATACCTTCACACTATTTAACCGTTTTTGTGCATTTGTATGTAGGTTTTACTCTATTTATGATGTTGTTATGCTTCGTCATCTCCAAGCATTTTTCATTTTGCACTTCTATGTTTTTTCTGTGACGTGCTGTCAACCAAAGTCACTCCTCAAGAAGCTAACATCACGCGTCGCACTCTTGAGGCGGCTTGCTGGCTCTGGTTGGAGCGTTGGAGCAACAACGTTGCGAACAGACACCCTAGCCCTGGTCCATTCAACTGCAGAGTACTGCGCTCCTGTTTGGTGCTGCAGTGCTCATACCTGCATCGTTGATTCCACCATCAACGACGCCTTGCGAATTGTGACTGGATGTATGCGTCCTACACCAGTGGACAACCTTCCAATCCTCGCAGGCATTCAACCTGCTGAGCTTCGTCGTATTGGAACCACATTGTGATGGTTGCTGTTCGTACGTGCATGGTCGTTGCTTGTAGTTCGATCGATTGATTGTTGCAGCTGCCCGGAACCGTCTTGCTTATCTGTAGAGCACCTTTCGTTTATTGAGGCGTGAGTAATTACTGCGCTCTGACCGAAGAGTTCTTGCTGCCTCGTATTCAGTAATGTTCTCTGCATCGTTTGAGCTGGCTGCTTCTGTCGTACGACTATCGTCATGACTATTTTCTGGTCTCTAGTATGTTGAAACTCAGTTCTTTAAAGCCTAGTAAATATACTTGCTAGATACTTGCATCAATAGGCCGTCTTGTCTAGCCCTAGAACGCCATGCCATGGAGCCTGGACATCTGCTCCACTCAGCGCTCACCCGTCCATCAAGTGCTGTTGCACTGCACCACAAATCAAGACACCCATTAGTACCGGCTGCACAGCAACTCATCAGCTTCTCTGACAACAATAACATACGTGCGGCGCAGTGGGCGGATCATCAATGGAACGCGGAGTGGGCGGACAACCCCACAAGAATCCGCACTTTAATTCCAGACACCGGTACACACACACCCGGAATGACCCTCCCAAGAAGAGCCTAGGTCCAGCTTAACCGCCTCCACACCGGTGTCGAACTTTCCACTCCTGCTTGTACAAATGGGGTATGGCCTCCTCTGCGGCCTGTGAGTGTGGCGTAGAAGAACAAACCGTCGAGCATGTCGTCCTCCAATGTCCAATCCATCGACTTCCTAACGGACTGGACGGCCTGACGGTTCTGGACGATGAGACAACCGAATGGCTGCTCAACACATGCCCCGAATCTAGCGCGGCCAAGCAGTGGATAAAAGAACTCGCTCAAAGAAGCATTTCTATAATGTGATGTTCAGTTTTGCGATTTTTTTGTCTTTGTACGTCATACTGCTAATTGTTTCTTGTTAGAAGTAAGTTGTTTGTTATGTGTGGTTAAAAACATTGCCCAGAGGAAGACCACTTGAATAGGTGTGCGAAACGTCGGCTAATAATAAAATAATCGCCAAAAGAGCTTATTTATCTGCTTTATTTATTTGTGTTTGAGTTGGATTACATATGAGTGTTGCAGACGCAATTATGCATCGCCCTGAGCCAACAAAGAGAGAGTCCAACGCAAGATCCTCGGCATAACAGCAATGGAGATTCCCAATTCGACTAGGTTCATTCTTGTATAGTTGCTACGATTTCATCTTTAGGCCTATATGTGGCGTAATCATGACGCCACATTACTTCCCATTTCGCAAGCCCAAGACGACCTTCAATAGTGGATTGGAGCCACCAACCTGCAGGGACCCATTTGCACTTTACTGGTTTCTGGAAAATATTCAAAGTAACAGTATTAGACAACTGCCATGATCACGATAAGCAATTAAATGCTACATTAAATAGATTTACCATAATTTCTTAGGCTTAAACCGCAACAAATCCAAAACCATGAATGAAATAACCTGACGAGAGGCCAAAGGCCTGAGCTTGGCAAATTTTTTACCTTATTAATTTGTTTTAAGATTGTCTGAGAACGTGTATAAAGTATTTTATACTGCACTGTTAGCCTGCCACATTACTCTGCATTAAGTCAAGTTCTAGCTTACTTTCAGCATGAAATGAATCAAATCTAACTGAAAGTTATTCTGCCTTCTCAAAGCATACAAAATGGCTTCTAACTGCTGGAATTGCTGTAGTTCCATTGAAGACAATGAAAAGATGACACAATAATAAGCCCCAATTTTACAAATGGCCATTGAGCGGAATTATTTCATAACAATGCATGGTAAGGCTGGAGTTCATTTTAAAAATTTCACTGAAGTAAAATTCCGGGACATTTTGCTAACTGGGGTGGGACACTGGGACAGCCGTTTAAACCGGGAAAGTCCTGGCCAAACCGGGACGTATGTCACAAAGGTTTGTTATCCCATTTAACGTTTATTACTTCCGTTTGCACAACCTAACTTTCTTTAGGAATACTGTCTTTGTTTCGGTCAAGGGTGACTAACATTCCAAGGACAGTTATCATCTTGTGTGCATCTGTTTGCGAAGACTTAACTATCCTGACATATGTACTAAACACACCATGGCTTTTGAACATCGTTTATTTAGGAAGGTTAAGCGGTCTACGAAATCAATATGATTACCGACAGAGATTTACATTTATTTTTGAAGCAGTTACATTCCAGAGTGTTGAGTTCGCGTTGCATCCTCAACATGAAACGCCTCGTGAGCCTGAAATACCAACAAAGGAAGACTTCAAAGGCAGGTCAAGAAAGCAACTTGGAAGCTTGTTAGTGATTCCATGAAATAACAATGATTAGAACGAATAGTGACACACCTAAACGTCGCATCACTGAATGGACGCAATCCCAAGGGAAAAAAGCGGGAACAAAGTAATTACTAAAAACACTTAGTTTACAAGGACAGTGTAGTGTGTATTTATTTGAACTATTGTATACTTATGCTCCACATGTAATTACAAGTCACACCTAGGAAGAGAGTAACCCACAACATTATAGAAAACATTTGTGGTAACATCTCATGCGAAATTATCCATAATATTTTCGATCCAAACGAAGAAAAACGAACACTAACGGCGCTCAAGGTTTATAGAGACGTGATATCACCAATTCAAGCGGATAAAATAAGTGTCACATATGAAAAGACTAGAATACACTATTGCGGAATCGATTTCCCGACCAATGAGAATCGAGAAACACTAAAACGGTTGTAGGTTTTCTACCTGGTGGGGAATCCCCGACGGGTTAACAAAACCAGGGCGATCTGAGCCAGACAGTCAGTCTTCCTCTGGGCACTCTCGGAGTAGCAGCAAAAGATGTGTCTTGAGCCTCTGCTTGAGAAGTACTACCTACAGGTAGTCTGATAGACTAGTACGTTGAACTTATGGCAAATACGGTTTACTCTCTTCCTCCATGAAAGCACTGAACTCGTATTAACCCCTGTTGTTCGCAGTAACTTTTGTTACGTGCTTTAACCTATGTTATTGGTATAAACCCCTGCTGTTTTCGATTACCTTTCTGACGCATTTTAGATTAATTAGATTAATGCCGCAGTACTTAAAGTTATAGTAATAAAACCATGAGTGAATACAAATCCGTTTGATGTTAAACTGAGCATACAGTCGAACGATATCTGGCGGGTCTAAGTTTCTTAATTGTTAACTTGGGCGTGCCTTGGACATATTCCTACTAAATTATCCAGTGCTCTCGAGGAAGTGTCCTAAAATACGTGACTTACACGCAACAAGAGTTAGTTTTTAGCTGTTGATCCCACCATAGGCAAGGATCCATCTGGTGCCAGTTAATAGCTGCAATGCCAGAGGTAACCCAGAAATGGGAAAAAGGCAACTCTCCAAAGAAGCAAAATAATTTTAAAAAGTCGACTCCGGTCCGGTTCGGAGTTTTCCTTCTTTTGGGTCGACATGAGGTTGTCTTCTGTGGTAGTGGCTTCTTCATAGGTTATTGGTGTGTTGTCTTCAGTCTTCAAAAAATAAAAGAATGTTGATATGTTGGAATAAAAGGTCTCCAACATTCCTCTGGGGTGTATTTGAAGTTTTGAGTTACCTCCTTGGGTTGCATTGTCATTGTATTCGTTGTCTTTTCTATAAAGGGAACTTAAGGGTGATTTTACTTGTCCAATCCACCATTGATACAGATTAAAGTAAGGTTTCTTTGTTTCATTTTTGGTATAGTTCTAATCAAGTGGATTATCATTGGAAAGGCTTCGAGTTCTTTTTCTTGAGATTTTTGGTACATGTTTTTCTTCTTCAGTAAGGGTAGTCCATGCTGGGCAAGATTGTCTTCTGAGTCTTCTTTGATGGACTTGCCTTCATATATAGTGTTGTGTTCTTCGTTGTAGTTCTCCACATCCAAAACAAATGATGTTCACCATATCCATTAATATTATTATTGGATGTATAAAATTCAATAATAAAGTTGCTTGAAAGCTTCCACTGAAAAGACAAAGTTGTTTCGTGTCGTCATTGAAGCCGCAAGTGATTATTCTTTCGATGAAAGTGGGATTTCTTTTCGTTGTTTCGGTTTCCTGTTTTCAGGGTTGGCGTTTGCTTATTCAAACAGAATTTGAAGTTATCATCCATTTTCTTCTTGTTTGTCGTCGTTGGTTATTCGTTGACGGTCGGCCTTCGTTGTTATAAAGTTGTCGCATCTTCTCACCAGTTTTATAGGGCAACGTCCTCGAGAAAAGTTGTGGTTCATTCATGATCTTCCAGTTTCCGTAAAAGTCAGTTAAGAAGCAGTATCTTGGGTTTCGTAGGATCCGTCTGAATATTTTGTAGTATCCAACGCCTTACTCATTTAAGATCCTCTTAATTTTTCATTTTCTATTGTTTCCATGACAATTTCATTATTCGGCCATTGTTTATCATTATCCCAAAATTTTTCTGGAATTCTCAATGGTTATAAAAATATATCAATCGCCGTCCAGTACTTTTTCGTATTTCTCTTTGAAATGTTATCGTAATACGTATTTTCAAGATCTTTATAACAATTTTGAAACATATTTGCACATGCTATCATTTTCGTTATTTCTTTTTTTCAATCCATCTTTGTACAGCAGTTTCTGCTGGTTTTGTCTTCAATCGCATTTTCGTTAAAAATGGTTGCTCCCCGGCAGTCATTTCTAGATCTTGACTTAATGTTTTCAAAGTACTTTTCCGAACAACTGCTTTCGGAATCCAGTGAACGTTTGTTATTTTCAAAATTTGGCCTTTTTGGAAGCAATTTTCTGTTAAAATTGCTTCTTTTGAAATAATTTTAGCTGCTCTCCCCTGGAATCTTCCTGTTCGAAATTGAGGATAATTCGGATAGGGTCTTCTGTATCTTTCACTGTAGTAGACATTTGTGCAATTTCGTGCGATATGTCCGAGTTGGTTACATCTGTAACATTTGAAATCAGTCTTTTCATTTTCTTTTGCGGAGTTATCAGTTAATGTTTGTTGCTGAGTCATTTCTATGACACTTTTCGCCGATTCTATCGACTCAAGGTGTATTGATTTCAATTTGCGTTGAGCCTCTTGTGTGACAGTTTCAGATAACCGATTTAATCTTTTCTTTATCTTTTTTCTTTTTTTCCTGCAATTGGTCTATGCATGATTCACATTTTTCATCAGAATTTTCCTTTTCATGATGGGTATCTCGGAGATTTTGTCCTGTTCCCACTTTTTTGTAGAAATCATCGCTTCTTAGCATTGCTACATTTTCCCAAATGCATTTCAATGTTTCTGGTATCTGCTTTATCGGAGTGTCCATAAAATTCTGATAATGCGAATATGTTTTGTAATGTGGAGTTTGCCGAAATATTTCCGCAAAGTTTTCATCTTCTTCGATTTCGTCTAAAGTGAAATGAGCTGATTCCAGTGCTCGTTGTAATTCGTCTTCAGGATTATTTTCCATATTAAATTTTAGTTCGTCGATTGCTTGCCGTAATATTTCCGCTCGTTTTTGTTTTGCAAAGTCATAGTTATCTTGTTTTTGGTCATCTAGTTTTATCATTTGGATATTTTCCCACAATTCAGATAATTTTGTAAAGATATCCGCTAAAGGTATATCTGCAATGATAGGATAATACAGATTTAGTTTATGTTTCAGAACTTCTTGAATTGTTTTCAATAATATTTCATTTTCTCAGATTTTATGCAAGGTAAATTGAGCTTGCTCTACAGCTTTCTGCAGCTTAATTGCTGGATTGATTTTCCAATCAAAGGCTTGTTCCATGATGGCTTGCCGAAGTTGTTCTCTCCGTTGTTGGGCGGTAGCTACTATTTTTGTTCCGAAATTTGATGATGCTAATTCATTTTTTCATATTTTTCTAATTTTTTACTTTGTTTTTCAGTTTGAGTTTCGACGGTTTTCACGAATGACTGACCAGCTGCTTTTTCTGGTTTTTGTAGTTCTATTAAAGGTTTTGGCATTACTAATGCCAAATTCAGTTTTACTTGCTTTTTCTCAATCCAAATAGATGTGGTTGGTCTTTTGTTTCGGATAATATTTTCATAATAATTTTTCTTACTTCCTGTTATAGAAGTAATTTCGATTTCTGCTTGTTCTTGTTTTATTCCGTCGGCTATGTCCTGTTTTTCTGTAATGAAATGTTTTATTCATAATGATATTGACATCATGATAATGTGATTTTTGTTTATAAAACTCTTTTACTTTTATCGAATTCATTTTCAATCATTTTCACTATTATACCTTTCAATTATGATTTCCTTAAAAATCTTGAGTTAACTATGCGTTTTGTCTTCACGTACGACACATGTGGTAATTAGTAACATCAGGTGTTTTTCAAAGTTTAGTTTATTCAAATAAGGCTGTTTTTACCTTCCAAAGAGCAAGTTTCTGCCGATTTCTTGCCTGTAGATGTTGTTATTGGGTTCATTTTTCTGATGCAAGGCAGAACAGCTTTGTAAGAGTTTTTACTTTTATTATACTGTTATGTGAGGGCTGTGAAACAGAGTCCATTAATTAGAAATACAGCACAATTGTTCTTACTTAATCAACAAATATGTCAGTTTGTCAATTTTAGTTTCTTTTCTTGAAGTTTTATTTTTGTATACTCCGTTTCCTCTTCAAATGTATTTTGGTTTCATTAAAAAAATATCTATTAATAGTGGCATTTCGACTTTCTTCATTTGACTTCTTCGTTTGTGTAGTGATGGGGTATACTTTTTGATACTGAAAAATATAAAGGTTTAAATGTTCAATTTCTAAATTTTAATTGTTCATCTTGAACAAAATCAGTTTTTCATTAACTAACGTTTCCTTTTACTTTCTAAAATACAGCCAGAGTTATAAAAAATTGAAGTATATCTTTACATTTCATTATCAAAAATGTTCAACCGAAGACTTACATGCAATATTAGTGGATTTCGTGATAACATTAGTGGAACTGAGAAAGTTCCTCATATTCTTTCATCCTTTCTTCTCCCTCTGCATCTCAAAAATTCATAAAATGCCAACGGTAGTCATGCTCCTACGATTTAGGCTTAATCCGATTCACGCTCATGCAGCATAAATTTTTCGCACACTTTTCTGCTAGTTGACAAAAACAGTTTCTAGTGATGTCCGCCATTTTACCTTGAAGCTTCAGATAGAAAAACTCTATTTTAGTTAACTTCACATTTATTTTCGGATTTTAAAAGTCAATTTTTATACATACTTGTATAAGTATCTATGCCTTTTGGCTGGATTCAATTTCAAGACAACTTATCGTGTGCGTTATTAATTGCAATGCTAGGGAACGTATACTGAAACACAAATTATAACTTTATTGTTATTAACTAAGAAGTCAAATTTCGTTGACCATATTATTGATTTGGTTGTTCCCTTTGACTGGTTATTTTCCGTCATTCGCTTTGTGTACGCCAGGTTTTGTTTGGTAAACCCTTGTTTTTCTAATCAAAAACACAATTCTCATTAATCGCAGCTCCTGTACAGTTTGTTATTCCAACGTAAAACGTCCATCTAATATTAATGTGTTGCTTCGATTTTTAATTTCGTATGACACTGTTGTGGAGATTTGTGTTTTTCTACCCTCGCCACCTTAGCTTATTTATCACGGGATGCTGGTTGCGATATCGTCAGCTCGGGGCAATTGATTTTTTTAATTTATAGTGAGTGTTGAGCAGGCTATTCTGTAGTCACCATCACGCATTCTTGGGACTGCTATTTATTTATGCAGATATTAACTACGAGCCTAGCGTTCTAGACTCGTCTCGCAGGGTTCTGATTTTGCAACTAGGGATGAATTTGACCACAAGCGATCACAAACGTTGCTTTAATTTTTACTTTATTTCTTTAAAATCCGCGCTGTTTTTAGTTTTTATAGTTAATGTCCGCAATTTCTCTACAACCGAGTGACTGAGTTTTTATTGTCTGACTAAGTTTGCAGAATTAGAAAGGTACTTTTGCTTGTTCAGTCATTACATTACTTCACTCCTGCCCTGTTTGTTGATGTTCTGTCAACACGCCAGTTGGCTATGGAATAATTTGCGTTATTAAATCAAAACCAAAGTTGAAACATCTAAGATTATCATATTTGAGCTGTTTTGTATTTACCTATTCTGTTTAACTGCTATTAAGACATGCGCTTAAAACCGAAATTAATTACTGAACTTCAATTAAACATTTTCCGTTTTGGGTGGAAACATCATCAGTATTTATCAACTGCACGTCTGTTCGGAACTCTTACTTATGACGTAAGAGGACTCCCCATTGACTCGTTGATTGAGAGTATTTATAAGCATGTCAACGCGCTGGGGGCAGCCGCTTATCAGTTGTTCCGACTCCCGGCTCGATGCTAGTGGAAGAAGCGTCGAACCAAGAATCAAAACAAATAGCAAGCCTTTAACTTTCTACATATTAGGGAATCGTAAAAGTCTGCCCAGAGTCTATTTATTCATTCCGACTTCGCAATTTGATAGTTTATGTTCGCCGTATCCCATCAATCGTCTTTGATATGAATCAGTGCTATTTGAAAGTCGTGCTTTACGAATTGCGTCTCAATGTGCCATGATTATGTCATGTCATTAAATGCGGTCACAATAAATTGATAATATTGGTGACAAGGGCTCTATGATAAACGACAACTATCGCGAATGTTTCGGTCTTCAAAAATTTACTAAAAAGACACTGTTAAAATTAATTGAGCGTAAAAGCGATTGATCCAATGCGCATTTTTACGCATCACTACTAATTAAATCACGCGATAATGTGCAGTGATTTATTTGCAGTGTTGCTGAGCAACACTATTGCGAAAAAGTTTAGCGCTGTGGTTCATTTCTGGCTACTTCTGGTTGGAAAGACAAAAGAAAAAAAGTTTTTGAAACTTAAACTTTTAACCTGTTTTAGTTTTCTGTCCATAGTGCCAAAAATCTTGATGTGGCGCAAGTTACAGTAAAAATCCTGTTGGGTATTAAAATTCGTCGCAAGTCAAAAATGGGCAGACATTATTTTAAGCAATGAACAAATATAAAATGTCAGTAGAAGTGGTTAAGCTAGTGTAAATTCTATCGAAAGCTAGGTAGTTTAAGTGCATTTTGTAGGCATTGTAATCTTTCTTAAATCTCTTGTATCCCAAAAATCATATTTATAGTGAGATTTTTGCATTAATGATTAAACAGCATTTAGGGATTATGAAACACAAATAAATATTTAATATATCATTATTTGATATGTGTTGCAGCACCCCGTTCATGCACTTGTCTCATTCGTATATGCGCCGTCTTTAGGAGACAGTTCTTTGTCCCTGCACGTTGACTTATGGGCGTGCCGTAATTGTCTGTGTGTTGATTTGCTAGGCGTTATTCGCGTACATGCTTTGCCGTCACTCTTTCTTTTCTCCTACTAGTGGTGGTTAGGTTCGTGCGTCTCTCAAGCAATGCGTTCGTCTGTCGCGACTTAGTACCGTTTCTATGAGAATAATGCAACAATGCGGGAAAGTTATCTTACAATTTATGAGGCGTTTCTCATACATGATGGTTACTTTGACAAAAATTCCTTCTAGTAACGCCAATTTTGTAGAAACATTTGAAGATCCATTGTTGGACATCCTGCTTAAAAAAATTAGTTTTTGAATTTTCTTTTGTTGTTTTACTGTATTAGTAACTGCTATTTATGGTATTGTTAAATAGAGATAAGATAGAAGGGATTACTTTGGGCAGATTACGTACATAAAAGTGATTTTTATAACTTTAGTTTAAAAAGATACGCGTCGGCCATCGTTACTGAGCGAAATTATATTGGTTGGTTATCAATTCAAGCGCAGGAACTTCATTTTCTTGAAATATATATATGCGTTTGTATACTGACTGAAGCGGCAATTAAAAATTTAAAGTAGCTTTTGTGCTCCTAGGATGTTATACTTAGCACACCACATGTAGCAGCCACCGCGCTGCTACATCGATGGCATTAAGAAGTTTTGTCGCGTGTGCTATTGAAAGTGCATTTGGTCATAGCGCTACAATGAATCCAATTAGAGGAGTTAATGTGAAAAGTTGTTACCAATTACTAGTGAGTGACACTTGGAATTACGATTGAGCATTATTTACTTATTCAAACGATATTGATTTCTCGTAGTTTTATGTCCTTAATAAGTAAGTAGTGATTGACCCTTAGAATTTACTCGATGTGAAATTCCTTATGATGTCTACTTAGATATGCTAGGATATAGGTTGTCATAGAAGAAATAGGTATTGCCAGGTGTTTTAGATTAATTGAATAATCAATTCGAGATCTTATGGATACTCCTTTGTAGGGTTGCAGATAGCTTTGGTGTAATCGCAAACTACTATACGGAAGTTAGCTTTAGATTCACGTACTGCTGCGGTTTATTTTACTGTAACTGCAGTAAATCAGGATAAGTGCAAGTTTCATTATTGTTCATTATAATGTTAGATCATGAAAAGAAAATTAGAATGATCAATTTTAGCTGAATAGCGCAAATGAAGTCGTCAACTAGGAAATTAGTTTAGAAAAAAGCAACCTATCCATTGGCACTAAGCGGAATTGTATTTGTCAGTTATTAATTTCAGCTCAAGATTTTAATTTTCTTGAAATGTGTATGGTTATGCAATGCGAGATGAAGTGTCTTTGGAAAGTAGCTGCATTTGTTTGAGATGCGTTGGATCTATAGCAGTATCAGTGAACTGTCATTATCTGAAGCAATTAATTGAGCTTGTGTAGCTGCAGTCATTTCGTTGAGTTAGAAAATGTGCTAAAATGTGAAATGCGATTCTTGTTTTATTTTGATATTCTAGCTGACAGCGAAAAGGTCTTAGTGTATTGACAGCAGGGTTAATCGAAAACAGCTTATTAGTCTGCTCACAGTCCTGTCACTGGTCCTGTAAATCTTTTGTTATCAAAACTTTGCTTGAATTTACTCGCTACGCGTGACTTAATCCGGAACTGTTACAATGTCTTAAGCTTTTAAGTAACATTTTTTTGTGTTTTGTTTATAGCAGGGGTGTCAAACTCGTTTCATTTCTGGGGCCACTTCAAGCATATTTAATCTCAAGCGGGCCGGGCCAATGTAATCATTGCATAACACCCTGGTTGTAAATGTAATGACAGCTTCCAACTGTGTTCATAACTTTAATACAAAAATTTCAAGTTTATCTCAAAATGATTATTAGCACATTTAAGGAACAACCTTTACGAAACTCTGCAACAACATGACGTTTTTTGACAAAAGTCTATTCAATTTAACGACATTTAATGACTTTGAAACCAACCGAAACCAAACGAATACACAACGCCTAAAAAATCAACCGAAGTGAAATATTTCGTTCGGAATAACCGAAACAGTTTCGGTCAAATTTCCGTTTCGAACACCTCTACTCGTCTGCAGCTAAGTACAGTATCCAGACCACCCGAACTGGCACCACATTGTGCAAACCAGTGGAAACTTGAATTTTTCTTCTACCTTGGAAATGTATAAATTTTTACACAAAAAATACAGCTTGTGACAATGTACGAACAGTATGGTTCCATCAAACGAAACGCGTTTGTGCTGAAGTTGTTGACTAACATTACATTTACTCACTGTTGCAAGCATTCAGTGTCTTGAAATATTTCCACAGTCACCAATCATTGCTGCAGAACTATATTTCAGAGCGCAAAGAAGCAGTTCACAATAAATATGGTTAGCGATTTAGGCCTACGCCTGAAACTTGCCACCTTTTAACTTTCAATAGTGTACATAGGCATACGGGTAGGCATTTTATTGAGGGGTGGATAAAATTTGCCCTGAAAATAACAATTTGCCCTAAAAATACAAAATTTGCCCTAAAACTAACTTTTTTAGTTTAATCCGAATTGGGCATGAAACCTCTTGAAAATCTGTTCTATTTACTGTAGTTGAATTCGTTCATAAAGGCTTCGTATGCAACGTCAATTCGCTTATAACGTTATAACGTTACATTTTGTTCGATCTTGATGGCATCTTCTACATGCATTTCCATTCGCTCATAACTTCAATTTGGCAATAACGTTCTTTATACAATCCCCTAGAGGTGGTTCTATAGGCAAATTCTGTAGTTACCTTGCTTGTTAACTCAAGGGGATGAACTTCCTTGCGTGTTGTGTTCTCCCAAACAAGACACTTTACGGTAAATGCCTTTACTGACTGAATAAGCTGTATTGAAATTTTTTCACCTTGCCCTGAAAAACAGAGTTTGCCGTGAAATTTTCCACTGTATTAAATATATTTTTTACCATTTAGAATTTCTGAGCAACTTGCCCTTACTCCGAAAAACAGAGTTTGCCCTTAAATTTTGCACTTTATTGGGTATAACTTTAGATTCAGGATTTTTGAGCAACTTGGGCTTTCCCTGAAAAACAGTGTGCCTTGAATTCACTGTAGTGAATATACATTTTTTATCATTCAGGATTTTTGAGCAACTTGTGCTTGCCCTGAAAAATAGAGTTGCCCTGAAAATTTTCACTGCATTGAAACATTTTTTGACACTCAGGATTTTTGAGCAACTTGCGTTTGTCCTCAAAACAGAGTCAGCCCTGAATTCACTATATTGAATCTATATTTTTTATCATTCTCGATTTTTGAGCAACTTGCGCTTGCTCTGAAAAGAGAGTTTTCCCTGAAATTTTTCAAGATGGGGGAGCGGCCGCCCTTCCCGACCCCCGCCTCGTACGCCTATGATAGTGTATCAATATTTGGTGTCAAATCCTGTGTAGCAGCCACTTTCAGGATGTCATGTAAGTAAGCATGTGTAGGCCGTGAGCACAGCTTTGTTTTGTTGATGTTCATCACAGAGAATACTTGTTCACGAAGATATGTTGTCCCAAACATGCACAAAACTTTTGTAGGAAAGGATGTCACTTTGGGGTAGCCTGGAGAAAGATACTGGTAGAATGTGTTCAAACTCGCCAAGGCAAACTCTGTCTTCAAATCTGAATCACACTTCAAGCCAATTATTTCAAGATACCAATCAACGGGCAGATCAGAGGGGTTCATTGTGAATGGCGAGCAAAAGACTTGAAAGTCCGTCTTAAGTTGGCCAAAAATCTGAAACCGTTGCTTGTGTAGCAGCGTAAAATTAATGCGCGCTACAACTTAATGAACAAATGTCAAAGCCACGCAGAACTACGTTCCAATATTCAGAAAACAACAATATAATTAGTCCAAGGAGAGAATCTCGACGCACTGGAGCATGAAAGAA
>Ga0210059_1001698_pt1 | contig 33594 bp, 31 predicted proteins | sample Ectturendosymbi2_FD_188042 | JGI IMG/M metagenome (GOLD analysis project Ga0210059, IMG submission 188042) | Ecteinascidia turbinata endosymbiont from Florida, USA - Sample 2 (SPAdes) (version 2) | ecosystem: Host-associated > Tunicates > Ascidians > Unclassified | place: Key West, Florida... | reverse complement strand
CTCAAAGCCGCTTTCTCCCTCCCTCGGCCAGTGAGCGCAGCGGCTTTGAGGAGAAGTTTTGCGTCGCTTCCTCGGGGATCGAACTCAAGCTCACCGTCTATTCGCAGTTCACCGGAAGTTTCCACCAAAACATCCTGTTCAAAAACAAGCATTTGGTAACCAATAGCAACGGCCTCATTTACATACCAGCTGTGCTCGAAAACCACGTGTACACTTTCAGTGGCGCAACTAACGGGAGGAAGGGGTGCCAACCCCCCTGGGAAGCTAAATGTAAAAACCGGACCCCCACTTAGCTTATATTTCGGTATCCAGTATTCTTGATTTTCTGTATGTTGTTGTTTTATTCGTTTTTCGGAAGAGTTCGGAAGTTTTCGGAGTGTTTTCCGCTGATTTCGGGTTTTATTATAGACATCCACATCCGGTCAACATTTTCGGGGTGTTGGTTGGTGGGTCCACTACGGTGGCCAATGGGTCCCCTTCAGCTAAATTTCCACCCCCTGGCTCAAACCTCTAGTTACGCCACTGCATACGTTCAATCTCCTTGCACTGATAACTTAGCAAATGCTTGACATACACAATGCACAAGTGACGTATACCAATATAACACTAAAAAGCGGTGGAGAGTTACAAAAACTGTCGGAAGTCTTCAACAGTCAGCAACATATCGACCTTTGCGAGAACACGAGAGGCTGGTCAGGAAAGGCCTTCCCTCATTTCATTAGATTTAAGAAATATATTGAAAAAAAGCACTCAGCAATTGAAGCCTCACCATCAGCACCCGGCAACCTAACCAGGTGTACGACTTGCGAAGTGCGGCAGGAAGAGTTATGTTGCGGTTTTTTTTTCATCTCGAAGATTAATTCTACTGTTTCTACAGGTTTTCAGGATTGTTACGTCACATTAAACACTACCCTAACCGATTCAAGCTACAGTATTTATACTGCCAAATACACAAGGGCGCATCCATACATGTCCTCTTCGGGTACAAGTTCAGAACAAAGATGACGTGAAAAGGCTGCAAATCTTCTACAGACGCTTTCAACATAAAATTTCACGCAGCGTCGTTTGTTACAAACTTTCGGGAGAAAGTTTGCTCTACTGCAGATAAACAAGAGCAACGCTGCACAAAAAGCAAATTGAGGCTATATGATGTCATTTTTTTGGTGGAATTTTTCAGTTTAACACCGTTAGGAATGTTGCACAACCTATTTGAATGGTTCCTTCAAATGGTCTGTGATGCTGCTCTTGCTTTTCTGTTCCAGTCAGTGATTCATCAACTCAACGTGATCATGCGTCAACTTGCGGTATGCCTCTATAAGTTCAACCTCACCTGTGTGGCCGTTATCAGTATTTTGCTTCCGAACGCAAGCTTGATAAACGAGCTTCCGTTAATGGTAAGGCTGGAATTTCCAGTGTTTACAGTCATGCTGCAAAACATGTAAAAACAAACTGTCAGGAAAACAACTGTATTGGGCCTTAGTAGCACAACCTGAGCTTGTGTAACAACCCAAGAAAGCACAACCCAAGAAAGCCTAAATTGTTTTAAAAGATAAAACGAGAAGCGGGTTTCAGCAAAATCTTCTCATTGTAGTAACACACCATTTTCAATTGGTCATTTTTGCATGGTGGCTTTTTGTATTGTTTCTGCTTATTAGCTGAGTCATATGAAACAACCAATCAGTGTTGTCATATGAAACAAGCAGTTGTTGATTTAATCACTAGGTTCGAAGGTTCGTTCCGCATGACCGAGCAAAGACGTCACGTTAATTCCGAACACATAAAAACTACGCAAAAACTTACGCAGAACCAGCGAGCAGCTGAAGACTTGACAAGCTGTACGAATCATTTATTCTGCACGATTGTTGGAAAGATAACGTCACGCTTGAATAATCGCAGGTAACCTCAGTTCCACAGGTGGCGTGACTGGTGTCCGGGGGGCTGTGGAAGAGAATCAGCAATCTTGTAATCCGTTATCAAACAGGAAGTCAAGCAACAACTGCAGCAATTCGATCAAAAAAAGCAAGAAAAAGTAGTAAGCCCAGGTCTTCGCTAATTAAAACGCCAGACAAGGGCGGTGTTCCTCTAATTTAATACGAAGACTTGCCAGAAATAACTGCGTTTGGGAACAGTTCTTGTTTTTCGAACTTGCAGATGTCAATATTTGTTTCTGAGCAGCAGGAGAACATGCAAAAAGATGAAGAGTGACTGACAAAAAGCGTTCAAGCTGGAATGCACGTCCAATTCGAACTCTCGTATTTTAATTTCTTGACCCAATCGCACTTGAAACTTACGCCCCAAGTAATGTCTGATCTAAACATGTTTTCTGGAACAGAATAAAACTTGAGAGTTTTGCGAAATTGAAATAAAAGCATCTCAAACAACCTTCTGTCAAGTCATTGGGTATTGCGCTCTTGTCGCCTGTCGTATTCTGTATTCAACGCTTAATGGGACCACTAGCTTTTCAAGCTTTTAAGCTTTCGAATACTAAAAGCCCAGAACCCAGCCAGCAACTTGATAAAAACGAGTTGAGATGAAAGAGAGCATCAAACAGACCAATTCAGAGGAAAGTTTGCCTGATATCAAGGTTTGTTGTCTTTACATTTATGCACATGTGCCTTGCAAACACAAAAACACAACAGTGACTCAGTATCAAGCGAAATCCAGTTCGTTGTAGCTTTGCAGGTAAAAAAAAACTTCGCTGAAGTTCGTAACATTCTTTTACCTGGAACCTTTTTTGGTTCCACCAGGACAAGCCACGCACAGATCGCAGGTGCTTCGGCCGTCGGGACAACGCCCCACTGGTGTCGTTACGTTGTATACCACTGCTCTTTGTGGGCAGCTGTTGCCAGATGGAAGCGGCACGACGGCCGAGCTCGACTTGAAGAAGCTTGTAGCGTTGATTTTGAAAGCGCTTTCCAGGACCAGTGACTTGGCATCAACGTGGATTGATTCTGAAACCTGAAGCTCCAAGCGTTGATCCGAGGGATTTTGTCCGCACAGCGATGTGTTCACCAGACGACCTCCGTCCATTGCAGTTATCTTTGTAAGTTTTATCAGACCTAAGATAAAGCAAAATACAGTGAAAAAAGCAGTGTACTGTTTGCACAGAGAACACAACTAAAAAATCTAAATTCAAGCTTTCAATTCTTGATCACAAAGCAGTCAAAGCACATCGTTTTTCTCCTTTTTAATTCTTACCAATCAAAAGTTACCTTGATCTCTGGTGTCGGTGCCCGTGTGTGCGGTATAGTCAGTCTGAACTTTACCGTTTGCACCAATCAGCAAGTTCTTAACTCCTTTTATTCCTCCACACCAGGTCAGTGTGCGACCATTTTCCACCAGAAGAGTTGGTTGTGAAGAGGGAAGAGCAAGGAAGGCGCCGAATCGAACAAACATGTCCACGGGCAGCGCGTATTCTCGAATATTCGATGCAAATGACAAAGTTCCAATGTGCATTCTGAGCAAAACACAGTTGGAAGAAGGTTATTTTTTAAGAAACGAATACATCCAGGACCTTAAAAACAAAATCACATCAGTCGTCGTCATGAGCGGATCAGAATGAAATATCACATTTTCTATGTTGGAAATAAACGGATTTGGGGGAGGGCATACTGGATCCCGACTAGAAAAGGAAAAGGTGTCCTTTGCGTCTGCACCCAATTAATTGAAAACAGTGCTCAACACGCAGCAAAAGTGAATTACGTACATTCCATCAATAAACTATGTTGTAAACCTCAAGCAGTACAATCAATCTTGTATTTTACAAAATGCTGAAACGCACTTTAACGTCGTCACGTTTTTGTCCTCAAAGGCGATTATTCATTATTGGTGTAACTTAATGTTTCGTTATTGGTGTAACTTAAAAAAAAAAAATTAAAAATGTTACAAGATCGCATTTCATGGAAACACGGGGAAAATCGTAGCTTTCGCGTTTCACCAACAAAGCCTTGATACAGTTCTCGCTGAAACGGTCCTCTTCGCCAACCTGTGTTTATCTCCGAGCTCAATAAAAGATTTGTCTGTGCTGTAAACACTTTGCGATCTGGCATCAACACTCTCAACGAAAAAGTCCACCATTGCGTCCGCAGGGCCCCTGTCCGCCATCTTCAGCTTGGACGGGCTGCCGAGGAAGTGCAAGGAGTCGACAGTGGCCCCACCAGCCAGGACCGCGAAACTGGAGCTGACCAAGGTCGGGTAGCTCGGGTCGCCTGCAAAGAGAATGAAAGATGATGTTGTACAAACTATTGAACAAAACGTGTTAATCGAATTTCGCAGCAGTCGTTGTCCTGTCTTTTTACACACGGTGGCAAAAACACGTCGTAGCAGGTTTTGCAGACTTTGACAATAATTTTTTCACTTTCTTTTGATTTTTGATGGTCGCTTACTAATAATTTTCAACTTTGCCGACTTGAATTTGAAGTTGCTTCAACTCGCACCACGGAAGCTGAGAGGAGCGTACGAACATAATTACCCAAATTAATTTGCCTGCAGTGTGCTGGTAACAGCGCAGTGCTTCACGACAATACAGAACGAAATACCTCGAACAACTATTTGCTTGAACTTGTACGACGGAAGTTGAGCAAGCAGCGGATCAACAACCAGAGGTAGGAAGTCCGGCTTGCTGAGTTCAGAGTTCGATTCCAGGTAAATCAACCCGGGTCCACCAGTGACTTTCCCAACGCCCGGCGAAGCAAAGAACCGACCGTAATTAACATCTCGGACCGACGTCGTGTACTTGACAGAGATAATTCCACCTCCCCCGCCACCAGATGACGTTGGATCTCCGCTTCCTCCGTTTGTGACGTACGTTCCGTCACCGCGAAGAGAGGTCACCTGGTCCGGAACAAAATCAATGCGTTGACAATTCTGCTGCAAAACGTATTTCCAACCAGAATCACGATTCTGGTTGGAGCAGAATTTTTTTAATTCTGCTGCAAAACGTATTTCTTGCAAACTTCCCCGCAACTTACTACTTTATACTGAGGAATTTCCTTGTTCTTTTCAACTTGTCAACCAAAGCACCGTGCCTGACCCAAAGCGGAATCATTTCTCACTTTAAGTGTGACACATTTTCTGAACCATTAGACATTTTCTTGTTGACAGTGGGCACACACGCCATTGTTCAAAATATTCTTAAGCAGAGAAAATCTTCTTTTTTTCGATATCGTTTTGATCTGCACCATTTGCGCACTACCTGCACCCTTATGCTCCCTCCAGCTCCACCTCCGGCTCCTTGTCTGTACTTGTCCACACCGTTGCCTCCTCGGGCACTGATCTCCCCATCGTTGATAAGTTCGGCTGAAAGTCAACAAAAGAAGCAATTGAGTTCGGTTTCAGTTATACTTGCTTTGTTTGTCCCCCTTTAGGGGAATGTCACGAGTGGTCTGCGACGCCCATTTCCGCTTACTCTGCGCCGCGGGCCACGCGGCCACTTTCGCAGTGAATACTGCACTGGTGGAAAGTCAAATGGCAGAAAAAGCAAAGAAGGCAAAACAAAATTGTTCGGTCATGTTTGTTTCGCAGCAGTTTCAAATAACAAGACATTTATGTTTAATCATCACGTCACGAACAAAGGAAGTCAAGCGTAATAAAAGAGTTCCAATGGGTGAAACAGTTCATTAAAAGCAAAACACAGACACAGAAACTTCGTAAACCGTTGTTTCAACCACAGTCTCCCTCACCCGACTGCAGGTGTACCACCCCTCCTCCACTTGCCCCCAGAGCTCCACCACCACCTGACCCGAAGTGGGTCGGTCGCGAGAAACTGTCGTCATCTTCAAGAATGTTGTCAGGACGACCGAAGTAATTTGGCGCACCTCCCCTTCCACCGTGCGACCCTCCGATGAACCGATAAGCCAGGGAAGAACTTGATCCTGGAAGAAATCATTTGCAGGTTTTTTTAAGGAAAATGTTAGGTACCCGATATCGACCTGTAGGGCCTAGATTTTCTCTGATTCCAGGGACCCGATGATAATTTTCGCTGATTCTACGGACCCGATTTTCAATTCTAGGGACCCGAATCGGTTGCCTAAAACACCTTAAAAAAACTGGTATAAAACATTTAAAATTTCCACACTGCTATCACGTTACTGTACACACGTTGGCTCAAAAACAGGAGCAAAAAGATTCACAAGGTCTTGTAGAGTTGCAACAATCTTTTCCATATTCGGTAGAACCAGATGTAGAAGTTGCAGTCATCAAAACGTTAACCAGCACCCGCAAAACCATCCGGGTGAACAGAGGAAATATGTGAATAAATATTAGCTGTTCAATATCTGGAGGAAAACCCCTGTATTCGTTCGGCTAACTTCGACAATGCACAGATGCACAATCGCAAAATAGCCCTGACAAGATCTATTCGTCCTTGATTTGGAATCCTGATGTGTGCTGTCGCTAGTGTTTCCGTTGTTATGTCATTCTGTTGCGACGCTAGCGAATATAAACTAACGCAGGCATGAAAACCTGTTGACAGGCTTTACTGACACTATTATGGATAAAAAAAGGTTCGTAGCGAATCCGAACAACATTTGTTAAAAATTCCTGCTCGGGTTATTTTCAACAAAACTGTGTCGGGGCTCATGTTTGAAACCTGAAAATTGAAACCCATCGTCTTTAATTTTGGCAAATGAAATAAGGTACAGACGAATCGGAAACATAAAAAAACAACTCGAATTTTGTTGTTTTTTTGTTTAGTTGATTAATCAAGTCAACCTTCTTGAAAATAACAACTAATATTTGTGTTCAATAAACTTCGTAAGACTAACCATTGCCTTTTCCAGCACTATGTCCCATCCCATCAACAGTTATTCTTCCTCCGTCAGCAACACTGATCAGACTTGAAGCTTGAACATTTAAATGTCGGCCTTCCAGGATTCCAAGGGATTCGATTGTCAGCGACGAAACCTGCAAACAGCACCCGATCTTGGAAAGAACGGAAGGTGTGGGAAAATTTCAAATGTGCTGCAGCTCACTTTGTCCGTTCTACAGATATTGCATCACTGTTGTGTACATCAAAAATGCCGGAATGTATCATGTGTTCTTTTTGTGCGGAAAAAAGCTTCTTACACTTTTGGGCAAGGATTCGTTGTTCAACCAATGATTGTAAGTCTCTTCCCCGAACATTTTATGCACGTTATCGCGGCCGACAGTGAAAGTACAGCTCTCAGTCTCGCAATCGAAGACCGCGCGTAAAGTTTGATCAGATCTTTCGCACGGCAGACACTTCAGCTACATCCACCATCGACGAGAGTCGAAAATTCAGCAATAAATGGAAATCTTTCAAGGGTCGCTGATAAAAGCTTCTGCTCTGAAACTCCGAATATGACCTCACTGATTACGGCAATCATGACCTCACTGATTACGCCAATCATTACCTCATTGATTACGACAATCATTACCTCACTGATTACGAAATTCAGAACTTCAGAAGATTTTAAGCTCAACTTCGAATACATGGTTTCAGCATTACGTGAAAGCAAGGCCACTTAATGCGAGGTTTCGTGAAGCGATGTTACGAGGTTTGCGAAACGGGTCCGCTGCGCAAGTACAACCCCCTCAAAGGGAAGAGGCCCAAAATGATTTTATGAATTCCTGCATGGAGAGAAGAGCGCGTCGAACCTTTTGGAAGAGCTTCCGAGTAGCTATAACGTCTAAATATCAACTAAAAGCGGGGACGTGTTACCTTAAGCTCGGATGCTGTGTATGCGTTGTCACTGTTTGTTAGAAGCTGGTGGGGGAGGAAGCGGACGGCGCTCTTCGGACCAATGGTGACTCGATCACATTGCAGTGAAGCTTTCCTTCTCGTTTGACCCAGAGCTTGGTTTGTGTAACTGAAAAAGATGAAAATGTTTCAAGACCAAAAAATCGTTAAATTACAAACGAAAACACTCCAAAGCTCCAGCGCGAAGATGGCGAATTAATGCGTTGCGTGGCAACGCCCGCACGAAACACGATTTACTTTTCAAGCGACGTGATGTAACAATGGAAGTAACTGCCCCACTTACGTTCCAGCGGGGCCAAAATACACTGTGCTCTCGGTCATATGCAAGTTTCCGAATCCGATCAGAGTCCCCTCAATAACTGCTGTGGCACCGATCAGGACGGTTCCGCCATCGCTGGGCTGTTCATTTCCACTCAGAGACGATAATGTTGACACTTTCACTCGGGTATTCTTGTGGACGTGAATATTGGCGCCGAGGTAGTGTCCTGCAGTCCGAATGCTGACGTGCTGCTCAGAACCTTAAAACCGAAATGCAAACAGATCAGATTGCTGAACAACGAAGCTGTTTCTTCGCAATTTCGCGAGATCGCGCGAAAAGTAGTTTGCATTCTGCTTGGTTCCAGCTTGGCAACAGATTTTGACTTTTAATTTTCTGTTCGTGTTGGACAATGAGATCAGACGCGTGATTTGCAAAACTACAACATAAGATGATTGATACTCGATGGTCATTTCGGTAAAAATCCGATACCGATGCAACAAGCTGCGTGAAAGACGTCATAGGCCAACACTTCCCTACTACTTGACTATCTTAACACCTGCTTTATTTACAGAAATCATACTTCTTCTCGTGTGTAAGTTATGTCAATGAATCCAGTCCCGTCGTCACGGGGGTTTTGGTGGGCTTAGCACCGCCAAAGCTCGAATTCCCCCAAGTTGAAATGTGAAACACTATAAATCCGTGTTTTCGTCAAATTTTGGAATGTCAAGCCCCCTGCACAACGTAAACCCCCCTATTGTAGACTTTTTGGCGACGGTTCTGAATGAAACCCGAGCAGTATAAACACAACTTTCTCGGCATAACCTCAAATTTAAAGTCCTCAGCGACATCCAACCAACTCATGCTTACTCTTAACCAGTGCATGCATTTAAGTGACGAAAATATCCTTTTGGGCAAACTACTGCTATCGCTACACTCCAAAACTTGAAAAACGCAGACAAGGTTCAAATAATACCAGATGCAGCACAAAAACACAAAAAATACAATCAATTTGTAGGCCTAGGATAAAACGATCTGCGAAAAACTTCAGCAACCCTCCCAAAAAAAGCATACACGGTCTTGTTCAGTGTAAACGTTGTCCCACATTATGAATGTGATCTCAATCTTTACGAAAATTAGCTCAAGCCCAAAGCAGACCTATGTCGATAGTTGGCAGAAGGCGGATGGTCTTTGGATTGTCAAAGTACAAGCTTCCGATGCTGAGTGTGTCTGTCGTTGGCGAAACTTTCCCTGGAAATATAATTGCTCGGTTATTTTATGACAATCTAACAAATATAAAAGCGAGCGTATCTGCGTATCACAGCATGTCAAGCGCTTTTCAACACAAAAATGTTTAATTCGCTCAGTCAATATTTGCGAAATCTCAAATACCCAGAAACCTAATCTCCGAAAACCAGGCGCTTCACCTGTCGCTAAAACAGACAGCCTCGCAGCTCCACCAACGTGGACTTCGTCAAATTGGCCGATGCTTCTGATCGGCAACAGAACCTTCTGATAAGTCGTCGCGTTCTGCGCATCGACCAAAGGACCGACGACCAGCCAGGTGGTCGCCACATTTGCGGTGTACAAATCGGTGTAAGTGGCGAAGGCAGAAGGCTGGAAAGACAAACCAAGCTTCACTTCAGCGCAAGGAATGTTTAGCTGATTCCTGATGATGCTACACTACCACTTGCGCCAGTTTGCAAACCTAAGATAACGTCCCCAAGATCCAAATCGTTTGGTGATCAGTACAGGCATGAGTCGTCACAAGGTGTCTTGAGCGTAATTCCCAAACAACGGGCGGCTCCGAAAGTTCTTTGCGTTGATTTTATAGATATGATGAAAAAACATACCGCGTGGATAATTATTTCAATCCAGAGCTAGTTTCATCAACAGATAGAAAAATATTAACAAAAATAAACCGAAGCTCGTTTAACCTGATCATGACAGATTTACGTTTTTCAATGTCGGGGATCACGATATGTCTAAAACCTTTGATTAAAGTCTGAAAAATTTGATTAATACGTTTTCTTGAGGGGTTCTGTCGTTGCTAAGAATGAAAAATCTTTTAGAAGTCAGAATCAAAAATTTTTGCTTGATAATAAAAAGTGCCCCCCTGCTGTGTGTTAACGTACTTTCTGAGTCGAAATTTTGGAACACCCCACCCCCCTAAAAAGAACTAAAACAAATTAAACAATTTGTGAAGTGATGAGCCAAGCTTCACATCCGACATTTCGTTTCAATCGAATATCCGAAGCACTCAAAACTGCTTGGCTTGGCGAAGTTTCGATTGCTTATCATTGCGAGCCTTAACTTGGTGCGTTAATGTGCAGTTCGGGTGAGATGTTACTGTATAAGCGCTTGATGGTCGTATTAGTCCCTCAACGGTCTCTTCATCAAACTTATACCAGACAATATGAGCAAGTAAACAAAAGACAAAATCAACATTATTCGCAAATTCTGTTAAAAAGCAAATCAAACAATGCGACGTTCAAGCGAAAAAGAAGTAGTTGGAACAAATTTTTCTGACCAGTTTGGTTTTTCTTCCTCCATTGTTCACCACCAACTTCTTCTTCAAAACGGAGCCACGTTTTTCTTGATAGTAAACGGTTCCGGCCGCTCCTGTTCGGAGGAAAGGAGCGTATCCGCCATGGGCCCGAATCTGTCCTGACCAGGCCGAGCCCAGGCTGATGGGGGACAGGGAGTTCGGATCAGCTGATGACTCGTAATGAATGGCTACTCTTCCACCGCCTCCTCCTCCGGCGGAGTTTCCAGGATAACCTGGGGTGAATTAAATATGCTCTTTTGCCATCCCACTTTTCCGACCGAAACAGTAAGTGCGTGATCGTCTAGTTGCGCAGTGATATCGTATCGAAAACAAAAGCGAATACAACGCAAGTAATGTTTAATGCAACCCTGAACGAGTGTCACAACTAAACGCTTTGCGCAAATACGGGGCATTGGTGGCGTAGCAAAGTAAACATGAGGAAATTATTCACAATTCATCATTTTTTATTAAAGATTCAATCAACTCGATTGCTTCAACAGCAACTGCCGACAAGCTAACCGTTCTAGTTTACCGTTTTTTTTGTTCTTGAAATGAATGCGTATGCACATTCTAGCAAACATCTCGGCTAAACGCAGGGGCGTAGTGTCAATATAAAAAAGGACCGGTTCCTATTGGGGTATGCGGAGGCCAGTAACGGCCACGGTAATGGCAATATTCGGTATGATTCGAAACGTTGACATTTCAACCGACAAAAGCATGTCAACAGGTGTTTCATTAGGAACTGCATTAAGTGCAAAGGTTTTAATCTAAAACCATCCCACACTCGTCTTGTCAGCCACTGTTTACATTTCTGCAGTTTCTTACTTTTCAAACTGAAGAAAATATACATTTATTTCAGGTAAGGCTTTCATGAACTGAAACGAAAGCGGGAGGTACGGGGGGGGAGATACGGGGGATGCTTCCAACTTCTCTCATACGGGATTTCCTTTTTATGTCAAGATGTTTAAAATGGTTGGTAAAATGCTAGATCATAGAATTAAGCCTGGCATATAAAAAGATTATCTGGAACAAATTAAAGCATTCAAGGACAACATAAATAGCAAACACAAAACTGGGACACGGGGGCCTTCTACGCAATATACTAATTTGTTAACTAGTTGTACTTTAAAAAGAACACTACCCAGTTGACATTCACAAACGAAAAATATTATTTTTACTGAAACTTTTTGCAAATATTTCTCTTCTGTCAGTAATGAGCAAATGATACTTGCAACTTTGGCATGGGAGCATTTACAACGTCATTCGGTAAAAACGAACTTGGGCCCGGAAGAAAACGTCCTACCCTCTCGTTATTGTTACAAAACGCACATGAAGATCGTTTAGCAACACAACATTTTATATCAGTAATGCTGAGTACCTTTTCCACCGTCGGCGTGAACAGTCCCAGACCCTTTGAAGTGTTCTTCCACTTTGATGTAAACGCTCCCCCCTGCTCCCCCACCACCGTTTCGCCGCCGCCCTGCGTCCATGACTATCACTCCGTCCTGACCTCTTGCGCTTACGACGCCATCGATTGTGACGTTGCGAGCGTAGATGTTGAGAATTCCTCCCCCAACCGCCGCTCGCCGACTCGCTGCCCCTCCAAAGTTCTGTCATGACGTATGCGTATGATGACGTATGCGAAACACCGTGATGACGTATGCGAAACACCGAAGGGGAGAACGACTGCACAACACACTCTTGCCTGGTGCAATGCTCAAACTGTCAGTTCAAATGTAAACAACTTTCGCTAACACCAACTTATAAAAAGCAAACTTACCTCGGGCTTCGTCAAGCTGTCGTGAGGTCTCCTGAAAATGTTTGACAATGGCGCGGCAGAACTTCCAAGACCTCCAATGCCACCATGACTGGCTCCAGAATTTATGTCTTGGTAATCTGTGGAACCCACGCCGCCGCAGGCATGCCAGCGCCAGCTGCACTTCACCTGAATTGATGAATACGTGAATAGAATTACTCTCGTTTCACCACCACGCTCTCAGTGACACAACTACTTAGGTATTTTACATTTATACAGTATTTACTTCACCGTTCTGAACACTGCCTGACGTTTGCCTTGAGGTAGCGGTGCTCAGTACGTCGATCGCGATCTACCAGTCGATCTCAAAGTTACTGTGGGTAGGTCGCACAACGCACCCTCGGCGCCGATGGACGGACATGTCCGTCTGTGCATTCAAACGTCTATAACTTTCTCTGTACTTGATGTTTTGCAACGGAATTGTAAAAAGAACTCCCAATATATTTACTGAGAAATATATATTTTGCATTTTCGTAGTAGATCATTTTGGCTTGATCATTTTATAAGTTGCTCGCATGCTGAAAGAGTGTGAGCACCCCTGTCTTAATGTTTTTCAACAGCAAAGGGCACCGCGTTTTCTACAAACAAGAAACGCAACAATCAATATAAACAAGATAAACGTACATTGATAGTCGCTGCATCTTCAACCACGAGGTTCGTTGTCCTGATCGTCAGCTTGTCGCCCGCTAGGTGTCCCCCTGCGTGCACGTGCAACAAATCACCCTGCAAAGGAAACCACGTTGCTGATTAAACTGCACTAGAAAAAAGGAGCATGTTTAAAAGCTGCTCGATTTCAAACACGCCATCAGTATTTGATCGCACCACACACCGCACGCTGACTGAAAAGATACCGGTGTTTTGTGCCACGTTGAATCAATTACAATCTATAATTGAGCTAAATGTAATTAATCACATATTTCTACGTAATTATAATTGATAACAAGACATTTCCTTGTTGTGTGATTGCTCTTGTAATATAATTGAAAATTTTGAATGACAATTTTTAAGCAATTGCACTGAAACCATGTAACTGGTCCCACCCTGGTGTGAAGTGTGGCACATTGTGTAAGAAGGTTCACGTCACACCCAAGTGTTAAACGGAACGTTTCAAACAAGTATGTTGATAATGGAGTCCGACAAGCAAAGAGTTCATCCCACAACTACTGTACCAATGCCTAAAACAAAGGCATTATTTTGAAAAAACTGCATATTCGAAAGATTCCTAATGCAAAAGCGTTGACTCGTGCAATGCAAGGGTCTTAAAAACTGCGTTCATTCACTGATTCCCTTACGATATGCACGAATGTAGAAGGCTAAACGAAGTACGAAGTTGCATCGGTCATACTTTTGCCCAACTTTCTATTTAAATAATTATGCTCTGTCCAAGCATAATTATTTAAATAGAAAGCTTTCTTATTTAAATAGAAAGTTTTAAATATATTTAAATAGCATAATTATTTAAATAGAAAGCTTTCAAGCTTTCTTCGCCTTTCGATGGCGAATCACTCCGACCCACTAAGAAAAAATGGTCTTCCTTACACTTCCCTCATTTTTTCGACCATTTTTACGAAGATACCGAAGTTTGAATTATTCTTTCAACACTTCACAAAAACCAGCTTTTTTTCGCCCATTATTCCCCAACTTTGCCATGCTTCTATCAAGTGCTTCTCGATTGTTCATGAATGACTCAAGATGTTTTTTTTGGTCAGCATCTGGCTTTGAAAGTTTACTTTCACCATTTATGGCAGAATGATTTGGCCCAAGAAGAAGGAGCTTGAACCCTCTCCAACTGCGCGGCTACCTACACCAATACAACGGCGAAAAGCTTCTGTGAGCGTACACTGCGTCGTGTTTTAAGCCGACACAGTCTGGCGAGAAAGCGAATGTCGAAAGTTTGTTAGAGGCTCCGCTGTTGGGTACCTCAGCAGGCACGATGGAGTCAGAAACTGACCTGGAGTTCAACGCCGTTCGTTGCTGATTCGATCACCACTCGACCGCCGCCGTGTATGATCATCTTCTTGAAAGGGATCACAGCGGCAGCGCTCTCTGACGTAACAGCTGATGTTTCGTTTGACGTCAGATTGGCCAAGTGTCTGAGGTAAGGAACAAATGCAATCGCATGTAGAATTCATTCGCGTTCAAAGGTCTGGCCGATGCGTTAGGCCTTATTGCGTTAGCATGCAGCGTTGTAGCCTATGTACTTCAGCAACTGCAAAGAGCTGCTAACATAGTATTTAAAAACTGCCAACAACATATTATATGCAGCCGCTAACAGACAAATTTACAAATTATTTACACTTTAATCAATGTGCAAGGAATTTTTCATCAGGAATTGAAGAGGTTCAGGCAACAACCTTCTAACAATTATGCTCGTTGGTCCATTCCCACAATACTGACGTGCTTATATTTTTCTTTTCAAGCCGTACTCCTGATTGCGGGCTGTATATAGAGCTTTAAAACTTTAAAACTGAATACTTTTTTAGAGAGAGACGTTACGTCAGCAAGATGACTAAAATAGCAAAGTTATAACATGGCAAAGACTATCAATCGCCTTTACAAACAGGTTTAAACCACTACTGTTCCAAATAAATAAGCAGGCTGAAGTCTAAAATTTAAGCTTCGCGGGCCACATAAAAAGACGTGGCGGGCCACCAGTTTGACACAAGTGATTTAGTGCATTACAGAAAACAACGACGTACGTCAGGTGTAGAACGCCTTTGTGTCCGATTTCCAAAATTTGTGCGCCATCTAGTGTTCCACTGATCATAACTCGCACGTCATTCACGTGGAGCGTCGCATCGCTCGTCATGTGACCTTTCTCGTAAACTTCAACTCCGAACATCAGCTCCGGTGACGTGTGGGGCAGAGAAACCTTCAGACTCTGTGTTCAACGAAGCGTTACTAGTGTGTTGAGTCACGTGATAATAATATTCCTGCGCCCATACTAAAGAACACTCAACAGTCGCAAACAGCTTGTGGCCTCTGTCTGGTCTCAACTCTGACGTTCACGTATGGATAGCTATTTTCTCATGGCAATTATTGCTGACACAAAAAGGGACTGCACTATCATTAATTTTTCCTACGTCAGTTAAATGCAACCACAGCATATGTGCGATACGCATGTACAAACTAGGTTTATTTTATCCATCATAGACCAAATTTTCTTTAAATGACCGAAAACAATTGAGTCAATTCGGTCATAACGTCCGAAAAGGTAAGCTAGTGAATACCATTGCGGCGAGTTTTATAACGGTACAAATGACCTAACTGTCTCAGTGAAAATAGAAACCCAGTGTACAAACGACAATGGAAATTTAAGTACAGTGCCACGCCCACTTGATACACAGTGCCACGCCCACCTGATAGTGACCAACATGTAGAGTTCCAGTTCGATCACCGACCGTTCTACCAATGGTCAGATTCATGTTTTCAGCTTCAGGATAAAGCACCAAATGAGCATTGCCTCTCACATCAACCGATGTGAACTTGACGTCTCGGACGTTCTCCACTCCATTGTCGTCCTTGATGAAAGTTCTGCAAATAACAGATTGTTGTACCAGCAGTACGTTCCAGCTGATGTAGAAAACTTCTTAAACTGTTGTAGGTGGATGAAATATGTGAGTTCTAGGAAAACATACAACCAGTTGCCCCCGATTCATATCCATTCTTCGTTTGCTTTCCTGGAGTGTAGTTCCACATACAAAAACGTTAAAATCAAACACAGAGCATTAGCTGGACATGGTATTGTGGCTAATCATGACATTGATTGGCGCACATGAAAACCTTCGGTTTTGAGAATGATTAAAATGAAGTACGTTCATTTTAATCTTTTTTATAAACAGCAACAGTTATACAACGAACATAAAACGTAGTGTTCCATTTCCTTCTGCGCGCAAATCAGCCTTCAGGACTAGCTAACTAACATAACGTAGTTATGGTCTGTACAGTTTTTGTATTTGGTGAAGCCTTGCATCTTTTTTGTTTGTTTTGCCAACACGGATGTCAGAATATGGCCACAGCTACCCGCACCGCGTGGACTGTGCTCTTTGACAATTACACGCAGGGGCGGTGGCCACTAATTCCCATGGCCGTTGCCTTCTTGCTTGTGGTTCCTTGTCGCCGTTTTGATCAACATTTTTGTCGTATTTCGTTTGCCAGTGTGCAGAGCTTTGACTTACCGCTGTTTGTCTTATTTACTTGTTTCCTTGATGAAGATGATGTTTGTTCGCAATCGTTTAGCGTTTCCCGTTATTACTGACTCAACAGAAAGTGTCACCCCGAACCTTTTGAAGAATCTTCTGGTGTTTGGTTTCAAACTCGAAAGAAGATGTGCGCGGCGTGAGAATCTCCGAAAAAGTTTTTTTTTCGAATCTTATGTACATGAGCAAAGACGATCAAAAACGCTTGCCAGAAAATTGTGCGTTTTCTTGAATTTTAAGCAAGCGCTTCTGTAGAATTGCATAATGTGCGTGTGAATCCCAAATATGTTTTTCCGGAATCTTAGAAGCTTGGATAGATTGCCGGTTTGCCCACATGCATGAGCACGGGATAGGCACATGCTTTGTTCCTGTAGAGTCCAACTTCGAATTGAATTCATCTAAAGCTAATCTGCTGCCCAGTCCAACTGTAATTGACTGTTGCCGGAGCGCATTGGTCAAAGTTTGTTTGATCTTTTTCGCATGAGTCAAGGGATTGCAAAACATTCGCACATTACAGACGACAGCAAGCTTAAAGTTAAATGACAATTTCGAACCAGAGAGACTGCGAACATGACCATCAAAGCACACTCATAAACTGTTTCAAATCAACGGTCTTGATAAACTTGGAGTTTGAAGCTCATTGTGTTGGTTTGTTCGGAAAACAAAGAAAATTTTTGCCGAACAAACACCAACTACATCACAAAACGAGCATTGCATCACAACCACATCTACCTGGCGCTTTCGATTCCTTGCTGATTGGTGTACAGCAAGTTGAAAAAGTTCACCAGCCAGTGTACCGGTTTGGGGTTTTCCCCGTTGTTTACAATCAAGCTGTCTTCGTAGAAGGATTCGGATGACGTCATTGTGAATGCAGAAGACTCGTTGACGCGTTTTCTCAAGAGGATGGTTCCTGAAGACAAATAAGCAAGAGCCAGGAAGTAGCTAGAAAACTTGGGGCTGGGTGAGTGTTATCGGAGACGCATTTTCAGGTTGAGATCGCGCCACGGAGTTGTTGAAAAGGTCGTCGTCTCGAAGTTTGAACCACTTTCTCGGTCTCCGAGATTTCCTCGTTATTTCTATGTAACGTGAGTATACGCTGTCTCGGCAGACCGCATGAAAGCCTTCGGAGGGCTGCATGCGGCCCACGGGCCGTAACTGTCCACTCGTGATCCAGATTCTAGCTTGAATTCAAGGAGGAATAACTTCCGATCACTTCATGATCTCAACAACGAGGAAATACTTTTAACACTGAGTTGTAATGGTTGCAAAAACATTGCAAGTTCATTAAAGCTGATTTAATTTCGCGTTAAGAAGCATAAAAGCGATACCATTCTCGAGGAGTGCACAGCATTAAGACATACTGAACATTCTTTGGATATTAGGATCTACCGTGTTTTTCGGACCACAAGGCGCATTTAAAATCCTTTAATTTTCTCAAAAATCGAAAGTGCACCTTATAATGCGGTGCGCCTAATGTGTGAATCTGGTTGTGCTTTCTCATCTAAAACCAATCGTATGTGGTAAAGGATGTTTACTTAATTAATTACTGGTTACGATTTTTTTGTAAACAGACCATCGTGTTACGTAATAAACCAACAACAATTGCAATGAGGAGCATCCGAGAGTGGCTAGCACACGCCACACACCACAGATCATATTACTCTGCCGGGCTCCTGACATACATTGGCGCACACCGAATCAAACACGCGCACAGCTTTTATTCTATTCCTGTCTAGCGGGTTAGGCATGTGTGACAGATTAAACTCCCAGTGGTGATTGTTGCACTCGGGAGTTATTGGGAAAGGGTTGAATACAGGATGACTTATCTAAGTTTTGCTTCATGTATTGCGCCTTATAGTTCGGTGCGCCTTATGGTCCCAATAATAGGGGTAAATAAAGAGAAAAACATTTACAGGAAATATAGTTGCTAGGGCCATTAAATACTTCGCCACAAACACCAACGCACAGCAAACAGCTGCAAAGGATCTTAGGCAGAGCAAGATGCAATCTGTCTGATCTGCGAAACGGAAAAAAACTGACGGGTTTTCTCATATCATGCTGTTTCAGCAGAAACTTTACATTTTTCCACCTCAATCAATCCAAGACGCTTACCTGCCCCGCCTGACTCATAAAGTCCATTTCCACCGATAGCGTTGAACTTCCCCCTAAATGAGTTGTCGGTGAACCACATCGCGATTCTCCCACCTCCTCCTCCCCCAGAGCCCGATCCTCCGTTCGCGAACATCTGCCCGTTTCCTGGAAAACGCAGAGCGGTTTGTGACGTCTTGGAAACGTCAACCGACGCAACTCCATCGCGACTGGTGCTCAAAGTCTTTTCCGTCGAATAATATCAAAGTTAAGCGGCCAGAATTCTCTGACAGTCAGGTGCGATTGAAGTGGCACCTATGAATTGCAACTAAAAAAAGTCTGGTCATGGGCGTCGGAACGGGGGTGCATGGGGAGACCACAGCCTTTCCAGGATTTTGAAATTTGATAAATTTTGGTATTGACTTTTTAGTAGAAAAATGTTTTTCTCTCAGTTTTGGAGTTGGCAAAATGAAATTTCACCACTGTTTCTCCACCCCTGGAAAAATCCTTCCGACGCCCTTGTTTGTTTACAGTGGATTTTTGTGAACATTTTAGCGAAACAACATCAAATATTTGAAGAAGCTTTTCACAGCACCCTTTGGTCTAAGACCAGCACGGTGCAGGGAAACTTGCTGCAACGAACTGAAATAACGTCCTGTTTATGTCGAAAGAAAAGTTACATCAACATAATGTTCCACCTGTTCCCTTGTCAGGGCAGCGACTTTCACATTCGGCCAAACTATCGAAGACATTCAAGATCCCCGTTCAACACGCAAACTGCACATTCCTTACTTTTTTTCCGGTAGCAGTTTCACTTAGCTTTGTAGTATTAATTGAAAATAATCAAAAAAATCAAAAATACCTATTTTTGGAAAATTATTTTGTGACATTTCCAGCGCGGTGTGACGTAAAGAAAAAAGAATGTTTGACAACATTTTTTACGAAGAGTTCCCCCAAAAATATTTGCATTTATAGCGTGAAGCCGTTTCGGATGTTACAGATCGCCATTTTCAATTGCATCCTGTGTGGTGCAGACACAAGCTTTTTCTTGTATCCAAGACCACGGCTCCAGTGACTTACGCAAAACAGCGAGTGAGCAAATATCTTTTAATTGGTCAAAGCAAAAAACACCCCTGTCGAGAAACCAGCCGCCTTAGACTTTATGTACGAATTTTTGTTTCACTGTTTAATGGGAGGGCGTATTTGCCGAACAAATGCCTAAGTATCTGCCCAACGAATGTCTTTCCGACCATGATGCTCAGGATTTTAATGCAGTAAGCAGCTGACCAAGAATTTCAAATGCAAACTGTCAATTTAAGCACTAAACGTCCATTTCACCACATTCATTGGTGCGTCTTCAGTTAAGCCGAAGCTGTTGTTACGTAATTCGCAAAGAAAACAACGTAGTACCTTTAAGATTTTGACAATTGACGAAAATGCTTCCGCCAGAGCCTCCTCCGCCACCGACCACTTTGTTGATTGAAACAGATCCGTTCCCTCCAGACACGTCAATCACTCCGTCGATCTCGACGTTCATTTGCGCGTTTATAGCAATTGCCCCGCCCCCCTTTCCTCCTTTGTACAGAGGCGATCCAGACAACCCTCCACCGTTGCCCCCTGCATGTCCCAGATTGCGGGGAGTGTACACTGACCCAAACGAGGCGCCAACCACAGCCTGCGTTAAAATTTGCTTCAGTTTAGCCGACAAGTGAGCAAACCTTTATTTTTTTCTTAAACTTTGACTTGAATAAAATATTTTCAGCCCTGTTATGCCACCAGCCATGCAAAAGCAGAAACAACTGCAAGTAATTTAGTTTTGCGAGAAATATGTTTATTGATACGACATGGTCAACGTCATCCCATCCGAAAACCAACGTACCTGGTTATGACCTTCCCCCCCACTCCCACCATGACCTGCTCCCGAAGCTCCCGATGTTTTAGAATCAATCCCTCCTTCCACGTTGTCATCGCCCAAGCCTTGTGACGTCACCGTTGCTGAGCGATCGATTATTAGGTTTCTCACGTTGATGACGTCAAGCCAAGGTCCGACGATGCGTGACCCGGGGTGAAGTTTGAGATCTTGCGTCAAGTTCAAAGTGAGTGACGGCGTGGGATTGGCTGGGACGGCGTTGTTTAAATATCGCGCCTCCAAAACGCCATCTGGAAAAAAGCATGCAACAACCACATGTAGCACTTGTGCGATGTTCAGAAGAGTCTACGTCAAATCCTAGATACAGAACCACGTTTAGCTAGCAAGTTTTTCGACTTCTAGATCCGAAACGGAAACAGCAACAAACAAGACGTCGATTCAATTATGAACAAATCAACTTCAAACGCATTTCGGTACTTTGCTATCTTTATATAAAAAAAAAAACTCTGGACATGAGAGTTGTGTTGTTATTATTTTTTACAGTAACGTATCATTCGCGGGAACAAACCAGTAAGAATGTGCAAAGATTGCATTGAAACAGTGCGATCGCTGGGGCCACTCAGGGGGTCATCCTCAGCAGGGCCAACCGCTGATGATGATATTCGAGAACCATCCATGACGTTCATCGTCATCTTTCGACCGATTGTCAGTTGGTTTAAGTTGATCACCAGTCCAGCCAGAAAGATGTTCTGGAAAAAAAACAAACTATATGTTATATCGCTTTGCTCAAACAAAAAATTGCACTTGAACCACAACTGGTTTATAGTCAACGTCAAAACGAACGGAAGTAACGGAACAGTGGCGGGCATTTTTAAATGATGCTCTGCTGAGAGGCAGATACTTATCAGCTGAAAGTCATAGAAGAAAGCCACAAACCTTATAATGAAGCTGATCAATGAAAACAGTACGTGGAAGTGTCAGCACTGCAGCTCTGTAGACTCTGAAAGCAGCTGGGAAAGGAGAAACGGTCTTTTCACCAACAGTTGTTCGAACTTCCTTCACGTGATGTACGAATCCCGACAAATCTCCATCCAGTTTCTCAATAGACAAGTTGATCCTGTTCTCCTCACTCCCCGACTGCACAATATCGAACTAATATATACAATTTTTCAAAACAAAAGCAACTCTACTTTTCTCAGCTGATCTAGCGTTAAAAACGTCCACACCTGCTTCCCTACCATTCATGTTTTCTACACCAGAATCAAAAATATCTGCAACCCATAAACGAGAAGCGAATGGGAAAACTTTCTCCAAAATAGAATAAAAGATATCGTAGGCCTATTTATTATATCCGAAAATTCCCTTATGCTATGTTCCTAAAAACCGCCAATCAAGAGCCGTTTTGAGCCAGGAAAGATTTTGCAGACCCTGCTGTTACAACCACCGAAGAACTCGTTTTCAACCAGAGGAATTTTCAGCACAACTCAGTAGCTTGACCAGCAGGACTGGTTTTCATGCCAAGGTCTGCTGACAGTTTTCTGTTAACTCTTAAGGTAGCGTGGAGTGGCATTACCATGGCTACTATTGCGTATGAAAACATCCAATCGTGTACAAACCCTCAAACAACTTACTTTTGACCCAATCAAATTTTTCTCTCGGAGTATTGCTTTTTTACGAAAGTTTTTGCCCGACAGTGCCAAATACCTTCAAACGGATTTACTTGGATATGACCTCACGAACATGACAGCGAGTTATCACTGCTAGAGCACGTTAAGAATAACCCAGGCAGTCCCATGAAAGAGTTTCAACAATGATAGCAGCTTAACTATAAGGTTGCTTTGGGCGAGTTCAATTGTTAGAACATCAACCTACTTTCTGTAGTTTCATGCAATAGTTAATTAATCCAATTTCCATGCTTTTTACCCAAACATTTATAAGTACACGTACACTCCACAGTTTGGCAAAGAAATATATAGACTCTAAGCATGAAACCTCAAGCTGCCGTTTCATCGCAGTTACCAAACATCCGCTTCCCTACCATTCATGATCGCCATGCTATCACTCGTCCTCTCAATGCGCGTACAAAGTTTTGGCATTGCTAACTATAACGCATTTCGGCTTTTATCGTTTTCTTCCGCCTTGTGTAGATCACCGTGAAGGGCTCGCTGGAGCAACGCTACCTGCTGCTTCAGCAAAACATCTGTGAAAAAACCGCTCGCATTGCTGCATCTGCAAAGCTTGTTAGCTGAGTGGAAGGACAGTAGCAAAATCTTTTCTGAAGCCTTTTTTAGCTTAAAATCGTTGAGAAGTCTGTCCGCTGCGTTGGGAGGCAATACCAGTTTTCATGCAACTATGCGAATGAGCGTCAAAACGTTTAGGTGTGAAGCAAGTATGGTCGACATCACGCAGTGTAAAGACCAACGAAGGCTAAACTTGCAAAAAGTCAAACGAAAGCAACATGCCTTTTCAAAAACAAGATGAGAAGATCTCTTTAGTGAAACTGACGACAGGGAGTGGTCAACTTGCTTGTCATCAAGAAGCACGTAGGTTCTTCCGCTGTCGTATCGATCTCTGTTCAGCTTTGTGTCTGGAAAAGAAAAAGAAATCATTTGTGTTCTTTTGTAATCCGCAGCAAAAAGGTGTGGAGTTGAGAGAAGTGAAAAACATGTTGATACAACATTTTCTCTGTGAAACAACTTCGAAACAAGTCGCTACAGAAATTGAATAAATTAGAACATTATTCAACTGAAAGTAAAAGATTGGAAGGCACGCAGTGTTCAAGACAGAAAAACCAGTGCACCAAACGTTTAGCGAGCTTACCATGTACATGAGCATTGGTTGGTTTCAATCCTTCATTGTCAATAGACAAAGTAGTTTTTGTGTTGTTCACATCGGTGTAAACCGTCCCTGCACCGCCTGCTTCCGACGCACTTCGGCCCCCGAACGCCAGCAACTCCCCAACAAATGTATTCGAGTCACTGGCGTGGATCGATATTCTTCCGCCTCCACCACCGCCACCGGCAATCTGTAGAAACATTGTTAGCGCACAAGATTTAAGCAAATTTATGCAAATTTACGCAACTTCACAACTTGTTTGTAGAAGGGGGGACTCATCAACCAAACTTTTATACTGGGGGCTCAGAGTTTGGCGACAGCCTCAATGAAGTCTGTAGTTCCCAGCAGTAACGCGCACAATGACTGAAAGAGCAAAAACATGCAAACGTGGAAATGTTAGAGCCGAGAAACGTTTTTCGTTAGTAACAAGGGTTTAAATGAAAACAAAATCGTACCAATTCCAAACTGGCGTGGCCGTGAAGTATGCAGTTGTAATTCCTCCATGCCGCGCCAGCATGGCACGCCAGGCACTTGCGGTATGCATCGCATCTGGCGCAGTAAGGCACACACGAGCCAGCTCCTCCGTGCGCTGTGATTTTTCCCTTTCCTGCTCAAAGAGAATATACTCATTACAACGGAACTCTTGATGCAGAAAGCATTTCGTCGTTAGCAAAACAGATGGCACATACAGAGGTGTTGGCCCAGGCCCGTAGCCATGTGGGGCATTCCGGTGCAGTTCCCCCAAAATTTTTTTCCCTCCCAAATTTTGCTCTGCCCAGATAAATTTGTTTCAAACATATAATGAACGCAAAAATCTTGCCCCCTAAAACGTATTTTTCCGTGCAAACCTGGAAATCTGGCTACGGGCCTGTGTTGAGCAGGAAAGGCTGCAAATATTAAATGACGGTCGTATAAAATGAAAAGAGCACGAAATAAAGCATATCTCTGGAGCTACGCACAGAACTACAATTAAAGCTGATTTTCAGGTTTCTCTTAGTCTACAGTATTTTTGCATTGTTGCAATATCGGTGGATTGGTTACTGTTCTTTTTCACGAGCACTTTGACTACCACAGTGATAACGGCCATCGTGAACACAAATAAATATTTAATGAATATTTTAGGCCTATTTAAGCGCAATGCGAGGTTTCTATAGTGCTGCTGAAAAACGTTCAGAGATCGCCAATTCCTGCTGATAGGGAGAAAATAGTCATTTGCCACGAAAAAGCTGACGCAACACCTTGACTCTTTTTTTGGTCTCAACGTCTGCCCTTCCAAGCGCCAGCTCCCTGATTTGCGTGTAGCCACTGTAGCAATTCAATCACACCTGCATTAATTGCTCAGAACTGCATGTGGTGCAAATGCTCGATGTACAGCACATCACAATTGAAATGTTTCTTTTTTTGTGAGCATTCTTTGGCCATCGCTTATAATAAAATGTTAAATCAAATCAAGATGTTTTTGTTTTGCGACTTTTTTTCGTTTCAGCTATTCGAAAATGTCATTCCTTTCTGAAACTCTTATCAACTGTCGAATTGCGTTCATTAATAAATGGGGGAGCGCACAATGGAGTTGATGGCTTCACTGCAATCCAGATGTGAACAACTCAAGAACCTTGAAATGAGACAGCCTCCAGCCAGATGCTTCCACCACTCGCACCACTATTCCCTGGATTATTAGCAGTCTTGCCGTTTGACATCAGAAGTCCATCAAGCAGGAATCTGCTAAGAGATTTCAAACGCAGAACGCCACCCCCTGGTATTTTCTATAAAAGACGACAAGAGATTTATCGCACCAACTGTTTTGAAGCAATATCAACCGAAGTCGAAATCGAAAGGAACAAAATATCGGCTATTGTACTTACTCAGTCGAAAAATTCATTAAGAAAACTTGATAAAGACGCCGTTACTGAACTGAACGGAACAACGTCGAATAAGAAACAAACACATTTTTCCACAAATACTTTGCGATTTGGTGAACAAAAAAGTTTGTTCTTGTAGAGACATTTTTTGAGCTCGTGTGGATTTGCATAAAATAAGAAATGTGTGGAAAAATCGTGTCTGAGAAACAAATTTCACTATCGCATTTAATTTATTGCAATACACTTTAAATTTTTGCAAAAAAAAACAAGTTCATCGAATGTCTCAGGTGATTACCTCATCCTGGCCTTCCACTTTGCCTCCAGAACCGAAGTGACTGGGTCTTACGTGATCACCGTATGCAGGTCCGCTGCCCGTCAAGGCTGTTTCACCAGGATAACTAACGCTGGATCCGCTACGGCCGCCTCTGCCGCCATGTGACGCACCGGGCGCAGCTTTCCTGGCCACCTGGTCAACATGTGGAGCACCTGGGCCTTTATTGGACGCGTAGCCACCCCCAGTCGAGTCCACGACTCCGTCAGAGTCGATTTCGATTCGTGATGCTGCAATATAAGCACATGCATCTTACTCCCGGCACTGCATTAAATGCATAAGACAAGGACGAAAAGCATTTTCTTTTAGAAGATCGCATACCACGCGACAGATTTATTTAACAATTGGCGGCAGGCTGAAGCGCGAATAGTGTTTTTTGTCAGTACAGTTGAGGTGAACCCTCTTGCCCAAGGAGCGCTATGGCGTTTCACTCACCCAACCTTCCAATCGGGAAGGTGATGCTCCACCACTGAGCTAATCGACGCCCGACGGAAAGCATTCCGGGTGGAAGTGCGATCCAAATAACAAGCTGAGGATCTGCAGCCAAAGCTAGAGATCTTGGTGAGCTAACATCAATGTCTTTTGAAATAATGCTTTTGACGCGATGGAACTTATAACGTTTTTTTTCCAAAATTTCCTGCTGACCACAGGTAGAAGACGAAGTGGCATGACGTAACAATCACAACTGTCGTCGCGTTCGCTCAGTTTTTATGGAAAAGAGACTGAACCTGTAAGATGGAGATAACTGCACCAGACTCGTCCATTTGCTCTGACGGCCATTAAATCGCTCAACGTGACGTTGACTTCATTCAAAGATTCGGTTTCTGAACTCTTTTGACACGAAAGCTTTCCACCGTTTCCGATATCCAGCGATTCCATTACCATCTCACCATCCTCATCGGAGTTTATTTTGCCCTGAAAACCAGAAACAAAATCATAAAAAATTTGCTTCACTTTGCAATTCATTTTGTTTTCTTGAATAAAACAATAACTATTAGCAACACGAAGCCAATCATCAACCATTCCTTTTGAAGAAAACGACGATAGAAACAGATTAGTTGCGACTTTTACATCTCTTGTCTTCTATCTGTAAAGCACTACCACTGATAGTAACAGTTTTTTTTCCCACTGCTTTATGCCGCAGCAAAATTACGTCTATCACAATAGAAATATACAGATAAAAAGCTAATATACCATTTCAGCATTCTATTTGAAAAAGAGCTGATGATGCCTTCGTAGTAAGTGAAACAGTTATTTTGTAAGATCTTGTGTCTGTGAAAGGATTCCTTTCAACAGACAGTGAACTAATACACGACTGAGTAAAAACGATTTCTTGCAAAATAACATCAGTAGCTCCACGGATCGCATTAAACGCTTTGTTTCCAATCTTGAAGAGTAGGAATGTGCAAGGAATGCGCCAAGCTACTTATTACCGATTTTTGATAAACTGCCGCTTCCTTATACCCACTTCAGGGCTGGCATTGCGTCCCGAACGCATATGAGGCATTTGTTTGCAACGAGAGTAAATCGCGGCAGGCTGAATAGAAAAGAAGGAAGCCACCGTTCGATCCCAGCGTACATTCCAGCATCAAACTTGCACTAACCTTGTGCGTCAACACTAAACTTCCTTCGTGCGAAACGTTCAGTTTCCGGACGTTGCTCGCTTTGCCGCCATCTAGCGTCAAGCTGACCTTCCGCAGATTTGTGATCAGAGGCAAGATCACCTCGCCATTCTGAACAGACAACAAGAAAGTTGAGCTTCTTGTTTTTTCGCGCACTCAACAGTACACCCGCGTTATGCTCAACGTTTAGAAAGATTCCACTTCTCGAAACAACCGTTAAAACATTGCGACCTCAAGCAAGGTTATTTGCAACGATTCTCAGCAGAAATCTCGAAAATGTTTCCAGTATCCGGTAAAAGTTGGAACTGTGACATTTTTAAGAAGGCAGCACAACTCTACGATATCCACTGAGCCACACAACGCAAAAAGACATTCACCTTGGAATAAAACCTGTCAAAAAGTTTCTATGCCCTCGTTACGCCGTTTGTTGACTGAATTGCAAGCGCATCAATGGATGCGAGGTTTGAAAGAAAAACCAAGACGTTAAATACGAAAGTAGTCTTTGCACGATTTCATAAAATCTCGTGTATCAGGAATTCGAAAACTGTTACGTTTAAGGCTGAGTTGTAACAAGGGATTAAAGCAGGCGGTGTCCTTTCTCAAATTGTCGATTTATTGATTTCGGGGTCTGGCACCAGCTTTTGAGATTTTCTGTTTTTCAGAGAGGAGTTTTCTTCCGTTCTCTACAACGATTTCAACTTTCATGAAATCTGCAACCGGTTGTGGCTTTGGTGTGAGGTACACATAAACGTTTCAAACAGTCGCAACGTGAAAGATTGTATTCACAAGTACTTTTGCCATGTCCCAACCGACACTGCTCAAAAACCGCTGCAGATTTTTCGAAAGCATGTAGCACAAACGAGTTAAGCACGTTTTGACATAAACACTTTCATTATTTTCTACTATTCTTTTATCTTAAAAGAACAACGTACATTTTTTGACAAACACACTTCTCACGAAATTTCAGGATCCACTCTAAAACGCCAGGCGAAAGCATGCCTTCAAATAAAAGTACAGAGTTCACCATAAATGTTTTCACAAATAAAAAGCTGTGCAACAGCCCACGTCCAATTCAATACATGACGAGGCTCATGCGACCATAAGTCTTTCTAATCTCTCACCTTGCTGATGCGAGCATTCACAGGAAGTGTGATGGGATGGACTGCACCGCTATCGAGATCTATCCGGTGGTCGGCAAGTGCATAAAGCATCGCTGTGTTGTCGCCTGCACGACGTATGCGGAATAAAGCACTGCATATCAACGATACTGTCGTCAGCAATACAGAAAATTCCTAATTGCGCGATATTTCACAGTGCAGAACGGGCAATAGCGATCGAAACTTGTGCAACTCGCTGATTGATGTATTTCTATCATTAAATTCAACGCAGATTGAAGGCAACCTGCAGTCCCTTCGCCACGGGGGGTTGGTGGGCTTAGCACCCCCAAACAATGCTCCAAGTACCCTGCGCTAAATTCAATTATGAACCACTATGAATTAGTGGAGTTTTGTCAATTTTTATAATGTCAAGCCTCTCTGCACAAACGTAAAGCCCCTGTTGAAGACTTTCTGGCGACGGTTCTGACGGCATGTCAATCGGGTGGGGTGGTGCGTGCAGTATTGAAAACATTTCCGTGCCCCGACACGAAATAAACGATTTTTTTCAAAATCACTGTTCATTGCATTGTTGAACCTTTGTGACGAAACAACTTGGTCCTTTATTGACGTGCGATAACTGAAACGCAGACATAACCGGACGCGCTGCACTGTGGTCACCTTGCACATCGTCCACTTTCAGAATACGCCTGTGTGCGAGAGGCAAGGCAACAGGTCGACTGCTGTTGTCCACAGGAAGTATTTCGATGTGAGCGTTGCCACCAAAGTAAGCGTGTGTGAAAATCGCAGCGTTTTTATGTTCCTCAAACAAGGTCGTCCATGGAACACTTATCCACGTTCTCACGTGCTGAGCAATAGAGAAAAAAAGTAAAGAGTGAAGCTTTTTGAGGAAAATGCACCTTTTCAGACATTAACGCTGAATGAAAAGTCGCCAAAAAACGATTATGAAGCAAATTGAAATTCAAGTATTATAATTTTTTCACATTTCTAATGATTTTTCAATAAAAGCATTTAATTACTTCAGGTCTTCCTCGTCTCCATTGCTTTGAATTTCTGTTGCTGATGGACAACATCTCTTTAGTGACAGCTGTGGTTCCATCGTGGCGATCGATACTCCCGTTAGGGTGCGCTCTGTGCAGATGGTAAACTGTTCCTGCTCCACCTCTGTACAAACTTCTGTCGTACGATACTCCTCCGTCACCGCCGTATACCAGCATAGAAATCTGGATAATGATATTTAATTCTTGATGCAAGATGAAGTCCAATCGCATAAACCATTCAATCTGTCTAGCGCTCAGATTCTTTTTGAAAATTAGGTTGGAAGATTTGAATTTTTGTGACTGAAGCCACTGAGTAACAGAAATGCAACAAAAAGAGTAAAACAGTCAAAGGCAGAAACGTTAATTGCATGAAAATAAAAAATAAAAATGAGAAAAACAATTGAAGACCAAGGAATTCTGCAAATTTACGTGGACTACATATCTGAAACAAAAAAAGGGATGGCCACAGACTTTATGTGTCAACTACTCAGCCAACCCTATTTTTTGGCATGAATCAATACTAAATTGAAGATGTTTCAAGCAAAAAGGAAAAAATGATGCGACAAAAGGCAATAATTTGAACATTATATAGAAGTTAGTAACAAAGCACAACATCAAAGAAGGACTAAAATCACAGAGGGTAAAAAGCATGCCTGTGTGTACAGGGAGTGAGGTGAACACTAGAAAGGGAGAAGAGTAATAGTGAAAAAAGAAGCATTATATAAAAACTTACAGACAAATGGAGCAAACATACGAAGAATTAATTTGAAAATTGTAAACAACTGATTTCTTACAACATGCCGATCGCTAATGAGAGTGGGTTTAGCTGCGCTTTCCAATTTTAAACTGATGATTTTCAATTCGTAATCTGGTCTTCACCATAAAATCAAACTAAAAATACACAGATGATGCGCCATATATAAAAACAAATACACTGTTCAATCGCACACAACAAACATTCCACAAGATCACCCACACCGACCACACTTACCTCTGTCCCAGCGTCTTCGACCATTGACACAGCTATTCTTCCTCCTCCTCCTCCACCCCCACCTGGAGAATTGGATCCACCTCGTCCGCCCAAAGCCTGGAAAAAATTCCGTAAGTTAAAAAATAGCGGAATTAGCTGCCAAGTCGGAGAATGCTCCAACCACGAAAATTGATGGAGTGGACGGCGCAACGAAAAATGGACAAATTGCAGCCACATCGGGTACTTTTTCCTATTTTTTGCTAGAATGTTCTTGCTTGCAGATCATCAAGATATTTGAAATTTCAATGCACTTGAAAACCGCTGATGTGAAAATATAAATAAACTTTTATCTTGGTGAACGCGCTTCACCAACTGTAACGTTTCTTTGGCGCCATCAGAACAGAAAACTCGTTTGGTGGTTGTTTTCGAAACACCAGCCAGTATCAGAAGCAGGCTGGGCATAGTTACAATCTTTTTCTATATTTTCAGCAACAGTACCAGCTTGCTTTCATGGCACAATGACACGCTATGCACTCAAAACGTTTACACAACAATCTGAGCATAACTGAACGTCAAGGCTTATCTTGTGAAGTCTGCCTGCCACCCCCCATGTACGTAAAAATCAGATCAGGGGAAACAAATTTTAAACAGCTTGCATTACGCTGTTCTCGGTCCTTGGCAATTTTTTGCCAAATGAAAAAGCTTAGTTCACGTAAAACTATAGTGTCAGGCGTTCAATGGAACTCATTTAAACTTCTGCACGTACTACATTTTCTTTAGTAAGATATTCCTGTTTTTTTGCCAAGTGAAAAGCTGCTTGGCTGGACTGTTACTATCCATTCCATGGTGAATCTGGTTTTCGAACAGGTTTGTCTTTAAAAATGGCGCAATCAGTTGAGGCAGCATTATCTCTTCAGGTTGCAATAAGTCGGCAAACATGCTCACATAGTCTCTTCATGCCGCCTCGAAATATCTCTCAACCGTTTTCCAAACGTTCTTCGCGTGAGCGTTACCTCTATTGTTCCTGATCCTGCGACGCGATATGCATCAATGACCACGCTCCCTCCGCTTCCTCCTCCTGAGGAGCCGCCTCCAGATCCTCCATTAGCGCTGATGCGCCCATCAACACGGACCAGCGAAGATGCGTTGATCTTCAGTATGCCGCCGCCAAGTCCGCCTCCGGACGATCCGCCTTGACTTCCAAAGTCGTTCGGTTCTTTGACGGATCCGTAACCCTGAACGTCACAGATGCCGGTAAATCAGGCACTTTGAGCTGTTCCACGCACATTTTGAAAACAGTACAGTGCAGTGGCTTTTGGTTGCAGCATGTCAAGTTATACCCGTGAAGTGAATGACGCAAACAGTGAAGCTCAACCTCGACAAGGCAAAATCAATTGCTGGTAACGTGCGCACTGTGAACTGTTCATCGCTCAACGAATGTCCCGGATCTAATGCTTTCTGCCGGGTTCTTTGGTTCTCATGAACCACCATCGATCAAGTCAGTGGCAAAGCAGAGGCGAAAAGTATCGGCTGCTTCATCCTAGCGATTTCACAGGGGTTGATTGATATCGGTTGTCTGGGGGACAATTGGCCAACCACTAACGCTAGATGGCCAATCAAGGGCTCTAAAGATACGGATCTTCGCCCCAGTATATTTTAAAAGAAAAAAACAAATAAATCGCCACTTGAAATTTTCTCTCAGGACCCGATGACGTCACGGGGATCACCACGTGATGTCACGCTGCCCCATAAAAAGTTCAAACCCGAAAATTGTACGGATTTTTTAAATCAAAGCTAGAAGACTTCTGTAGAGGGTTCGATTAGATCTCTAGCTCTATCGATAGGCAAGTTAAGAGTGGACAAGTCCGAGCCACAATTGTGGCTTTGCGGTTCTTAAAGGGACACTGAAGTATCGAATTAAACACTGAAGTATCGGATGATTAAACACTTGTGTGCAAAAACCGCGGCTGTGCTGTCGGCCCACAAAGAAACATAAAGTAAACTGCAACGGACGCTTTCAAATAAACAAAAGCATATTTTCACGTTCTCCGTATTTAGCCATGGCGAAATTTTACAAATTCTGTTGCAATCCACCAACTGAAAAAACTGAACTAAATCAACTGACCAATCTTTTCGCGTCAGCAGGATTCGATGATCCTCCCGAGCCTCCATATGTTCCTCCGGTCTTCTCAGAACCAGAACCTGAGTTGCATCAGTAAGTTGCTAATGATTCAATCAGGTTAACCAATTTTATTTGTTTTAAAACTGACACAATAGCTTTTTTGCTGATAGTGATTTTATTTGAATTTTTCTCGTTCATCAAGTATTTCTAATAAACGCTTCGATCTCTTAAAATTAATAAACCACAAATTTTTCTTGTATGATTGACATAACGTTTATATGCACATGTTACTGTTTTCATGATATATGCTACAAGATCTCGCTCATCAAAGAGCGGTGATCAGCGACAAAGACTCTCGAATCAGAAGGTGACCACGAAGTCACGAAAGCTGCAAGTCCTTCCAGCTTTCAACAATTAACATGGCTGGGCCCGAAAGAGCTCAGCTTCCGTGAGAATCGAACTGAAACTCGAACAACAAGTCCTTGTATTGCTCTTTAACTTTGTATATCCAGCGCATGACTCACCCGGTCCACTGCTGGCCGCAGCGTCCACGTGCAGCGATCCGAGCGGATCAACTTTGACTGTTGCTGCGTCGATGTGCAAATTGATTCCTTGCATTTCTCCGAGACCGAAAACCTTAAAATGTTCCAACGTCAAATCTTTGTGGAAATGTAACAAAAGTGAGTAAAACGCAGCGGAGTTGTGAAGGTTTCCTGATGAAAATCCAAAGACGCTTTAAAAGTATCATATAATGTTGGCATCCCAGTGCTTCCAATGTTATTAGATGCATGTAAGGCATTTGGCAGAACTAACCACCACCTATTGTTTGCAAAACTAATTGGGCGCAATGTATCTATGTTCATAGTAAGACAGCTGGTGAGTTGGTACAGGAATCAGATCATGCAAATGAAGTGGGGCACTTGCCTTTAGACCCCTTCACTATAACCAAGGGGGTACGACAATGGGAAGTACCTTGTCCGTATCTGTTCGCTGTTTACCTTTCAGTGCAGCTGGTCGCAGTCAGATCATGATGCATTCTGGGAAATATGTTTGTGAATCACCAACTGTTTGCTGATGACAAATATGTGTTGGGCCACAACCAGTGTTTTCAACGACTTCTGAATACTGGTTGTGATAATGCTGCTAAGCATGAAATTGTTTTTAACCGTAAGAAGACAGCCAGTGTAGTTCCCCCCCCCCCCC
>Ga0210059_1001697_pt1 | contig 33594 bp, 22 predicted proteins | sample Ectturendosymbi2_FD_188042 | JGI IMG/M metagenome (GOLD analysis project Ga0210059, IMG submission 188042) | Ecteinascidia turbinata endosymbiont from Florida, USA - Sample 2 (SPAdes) (version 2) | ecosystem: Host-associated > Tunicates > Ascidians > Unclassified | place: Key West, Florida... | reverse complement strand
CCACATGCGGCCCGAGTCTTTGAGCCCCTGATCTAGACCTTTCGATAAGCTCAAGAAAAAAATGTAAGTCGCCCTCGATTGTCCTTGATTGTAAGCGGGGTTTACAATCGAACAAATACAGTATACACTTTTCCAGGTTTATTGCCGAATTTTAGCTGTGCAACATGCTCAGAAAGCGTTCTACTTCTGCCAAAAATTGATACTGATTTTTTGTGTTACTGCGCAGTGGCGCACCTGAGAGGGAATATTGCGCACCGCTTCCCTTTTCATTAGTTTCATTGTGACTGTTTTTGTTTGGATATCGAGGGAGTTCAGAATAAAGTAATATGTTTATGAAGTGAAACAACGTACTCAATGAATGTAGCGAGTACGTGTAGACTCAGGGTCGGATTTACCTACAGGCTATAGCCTAGGGCATCAAGATCCAAGGGGGTCTCCAAAAACTGTGGTACACATAGAGTCAATGGCCGGTATATGTTCATTTAGATTAAACTTTTTCAAAAATGTATGTCTTGATTATTATTCACGAAATTTAGTTTCATTCAGCTTTCGTGGTGATAACGCCAGAGTCTTCCAACGAGTTTCCATACGAGTGAATCTCAATATGACGGTTGGTCAAACCGCATGCCAACTATTGTGTCGATATACTCACAGCACGCTGGCTGCGTCCTGCGCTTGCTGAATCGTACCGATTGCAACGTGTGACTCTATCAAAAGAACTTGTGGCTGTTCATGTTTGAAATGCACCTGATCCGTGGCATAACTGACGAACCGCCCCGCCCCCTTGCCAAGTTAAATGTAAAAACCGGGCCTCTACGTAGCTTGTATTTTGGTATTTACTATTCTTTTGGTTTCAGTAGATTATTGTTTTTTGCGTTTTTCGGAGTGTTTTCTAGTGATTTGGGGTTTTTGTATAGCTGTTCAATACCGGGTTTACTATTGTTTCTCAACTATTTTCTGAGCGTTAGCGAGTGGGCTCCCTTCAGCTAAGTTTCCCCATGGCTCAAACCTCTAGTTAATTCACTGCACCTGATCAAAGCAAGGTTGTACTACAGGTACGAGCTATGCGTAGGGTTAGCAGCAATATCCTACAATAAAAGCATAGTTGTTTCTTAGGTGACCGAGCAATACTGTAGTTTTGTCAGCGTTTGTGTCGCGTATAGCTCGATTGGTATTTTTAGATCTGATTTTGTTCCATTTGAATTTTCTTCAGTAAGTCATTCAGAAATGAGATTGCTATTGAGTACTTGCGCAAGTTTGTACTGCTCCCATGCTAAGCAAATCAAAGAAGACCTTGATGATCTTGAATAGCAAGCAAAAGCGACTTTACCAATTGGCAACCGCAGAACACTTCCCAACGAGACACGGAAACAGCAAAAAAATGACAAAAGCGCGTTGGGGTCTGATGCCTTAGATTAGTGCTTTTTAGTTTATGTAACTACACGAAGCCTTATTTCTTAGCTTGATGGTCACTAATTGCTCAGGCGAAAGGTCCTTTTCAAGATTCAAGAGAATTGAAATTCAATTAAAGGGCCGCAATATTCCAGGAGAGGTTGTTAACACTAAGCATTCGGTACATTAGAAGTGACAAACTTAGGCAAACAAATTGTTATTAATTCTTAGATAATTTTGTTATGAAGAAGGCAGGACAAAACCTTTTTAACTGTTCACTGTGTTATGTTCAGCCTTAATTGATTTGATGATTGTAGCTTTTCATTTCTTTATACGTATTTCAATAATGACAGCATAAGCGAAATTTAAACCAGTCAGTCGCCACGATAGGCCTTGGTGAGCTCAGCCCTTCCAAATTTAAATATGAAACACTACAAATCAGTAAAGATTTTATCAAACTTTCAGAATGTCAAGTCCCCTTGCGAAAATTTAAGCCCCCTATTCAAGACTTTCTGGCGACGGTTCTGATTTTTAACTCCACATCTTTTCACGCGATAGTTTAGTTGCATTCGATTCTTACCAGTCTGAAAAAGTAAGAAACACGCGAATAATGAACAATTGAAAGCTCTAGAAGGTTTTCTATGGGCTTTAGAGGAATCAGCCGATTGGGCTCTGCTTTCTTTTTGCTTCACTCCACACGTGTAATGAGCAAGGAATCAATCACATATTTTTATCCCTTGCTTATTTCATCTGGGGAGTGAAGTTACGCGAATCGTGAACCTAACAGTTACAACCTTTTGGGTGCATTTTACGTGAGGTGTTTTGCTCCTGTGTGTCAGATATTTACAGCCGTGGTAAGAGAGTTGCAACGTGGTCCTCACGTTGTGCTTTAAAGTCTTTATTGCCGCCACGCATACTACATAGGTGCAGTGTGTTTGTTTTTTTTGCAATACAGATAAGAAAACGCAGATGTGATTCTTATAAAAAGCGTAGACCATGTGTTGTGTCAAGTATTTCAATTGTGGCGATTTCGGTTGGTTTGCCTGTGGCAGTTAATAATCCTGTTCCCGCCAGCCAAGTAGGATTCCAACAATTCCGTGCAATTTAATGCTTTTGCGTCGAAGGCAGCAACAAACGCAGCGATCGTGGGCACTTCAGTAATGATTGAGAACTTTTTAATGACCGTACTTTCAGAGCATAATTTTCCGATTTTCGCGAATTGATTAACGCTTTCCTTTTTTTCTCGCAACAATGGGTGAGGGGTCCTCACAACGGGATTAGCCTACTGCCTCGCATTAGTTAAATCCGGTCCTGCGTGTAGTACTAATTTGTATAACATCAATCGCAAACCTTTCACAAGAGCCCCCTTTAAAACAGCCTAGGGCTCTGCAAACGATGTAAAGTATTTGTATTAGGTTTGCTATTTTAGGGTATGTAGATTGCAAATACAGTATTGGCAAGTACGCTATAGTATGAGGTGTTAAATTTAGACTACTCGAGTTGCATTGCCCGAAACACTTTCGGAGATAGGCGATAGGCTACGTTCGGCTAACGCTTTTCGGTTGATTTTAAAACGGTGGTTTTCAGAATGTACCGTACGTTTTCTGTATTTTTAAAATGTACAATACAGGGTGGGCCAAAAGTAGACATGCTCTTGATTGCTTTTTTATATTTATGGCTGAAATTTTGGGAGGGTATTGACAAATACTGGATCGTTCCAGTAAGAAAATTATTCTACTTTTACCACTGGATATTGGCCGGCAGGAAGACGGTAAGTGCGAAGGTTTGTTGGGTTTGGGAATGGCAATAATAATGGAGTGCAGCCAGGATGGAGGGATTTTGCCGGTGAACCATATTTTGTCAAACAACTGTAGCATGACGTCTAACAATTTTGTGGACATATGTTTAAACATTTCGTAGCAGGTATTGTCTGGTCCGGGTGTGGTGTTTATCGTATCTTGAACAGCAGAGAGAAGTTCTGTAAGGGAAAACGGTTGATTTAGTCGTGGATCAATTGGCGTCGCATGGGACAGTGCATGTTGCAAAAATCCTGTTATGTTTAGTAAGAACACGTTAACAAAACGCGGCGGATAATTTAAAGTATTGAATAGAGCGAACTGGTTTGCAAGAACTTTAGATTTATGTTGATTGTTATTGGCCGACATACCTAGTGCAAGTAACGTTGGAATTAAATAAGAGCGATTACCTGAGAAGCTCTTTATTACCTTGCAAACCTCTGAGAGATGTTGGATGTTAGCGTTGTGCAAAATTGTTGCCAGGAAGACGACTTCGTCTGTAGAATAACCCTCCTAGCCTTTGCTTTGCACCGTTTGAAAATGATCACGTAATAGCCAAGTCCGTTTCATCCTGTTAAAAGCATGTTTTGTTTTTGACAGCAATGTCGCACTGCTTATTCCACCATGGTACAGCGATTTTGAGAGACCTCTTGAATTGAGAGATAGCTTCCTGAGCAGCTTCGCTAACAATGGTTTCAAAGAAGCGGTGTGCATAAAGAGAATGGACTTAGGGTTTGATCACAGACGGAGCTAAATTGCTGCCAGTTGCCTTGAAGAAGTTCCATTTTGGGATACCATGGTCGTCCGGCGACGTGTTCGCATTGACAGCTGTTAAAACAACAGAGCAGTCGCTACCCAGAAATTCGCCTGCAACCGTGGAAGTGCAGAGGGAAACATATGATCTCGAGACAAGAAACAAGTCTAACAGACTCCATGGGTTACGTCCAGTGAGCGGAAAATGGGTAGGTGCTGTAGAATTTACGATGACTAAATCGTGTACGTCGAGGGCTTCTGCCAAACTCCTGCCACAACAGTTTGTGTACTTGCTTCCCCACATCCCGTGAGCGTTAAAATCACCACAGAGAAGCACTTTTGCAAAATTGGATAAGAAATCACAGGAGGTGGAGGTCAAGGGGTTTGAGGGGGTTACAAACGTTAAATATGAAAAACCATGGACAGCAATTCCTATAGGACCTCACGAATGCTGCTGCCTGGAAAGAGTCACATCAATTTTTGAAAAATCTAAAGATGTCTTGACGCAAATTATTAGGCCACCACCTTTTCCTTTGCAAGGAGGCTGGTCTTTACGTATTACATGATAATGTGGGATGGGCGGCTGGTACTTGGATGTTAGATGTGACTCCTGGATGCAGAGGAGAGTAGGTAGGAAGTCTAGTTTAGAAAGGCAATTTTTGAATTCATGAGCGGGAACTCAATTGGTGTCAATAACCTCGCTTTTGTCTTTTGCCAGGGTGGTCTGATTACTAAGCGAAGCAAGAGGCTGGAAAAATATATTTGCTCTGTGACAACGCGCCCGTCTTGGTCCAGTTGTACGCCAGTTGCACGTGGAAGCGGTGTGGCACTAATAAAAGGTCCTGCACGAGAACGATCCACCGTCGATTTTGAAAGAGGGGGTAAAGCGGACTGTGAAGCTACATTCGGGATAGGCGGACTTCTAGCAGTTCGATGCGCTTTACAGGCATCAGAATAGGACAGTTTGGCCTCTGTTTTTAGTTGTACATAGACCTTATGCAAACCATTTCAGTTTCCCGTCTGTATCTCGGGCAGATTTTTTTATTCGCGGAGTGACTGCCTCCGCAGTTGCGACATTTCGGAGCAGCAGCGTGGCACTCACTAATGCTGAAGTTCGTCGCTGTACATTGAGCAACGCAGTTTGCCTACCTCGGCAATGACTAGCTACATATCTATAGCAGTTACATTAATAACACCACAACGGCCTTGGGAATATACTGCTTAACGCGGAAAAACAAGTAACCAAGTTTTAACTCACCAGGAAGCAGTGGCGTAGGAGCACAGTCTGCCACCCCTGGCCCTAGCAGAAAATGCCGCCCCCTGGTGCGGGCAGTGATGTTATATTTATGACGTCATCGTGCTCAGTCCACCATGGTATGATCTTTTGATTTTTGAAGACCTTTTTGCAAGAACTTTCGCCAAATTTAGCGTAAATTGTCGAATGCTTAACCTCACCGAAAACCATGCCGAGGGGCCCAATGCACAGCTGCCGCTGGTAATAGCTACAACATGGTAATATCAGCAGAGTATTCGAACAAGTAATAACTATTATAAACAGAAAACCTTAAGTTGGACTGTTTCCAAACCAAAAAGAAGATTATAGGGCAACAACAAATTAAGAAACATGGACGTAAAAACCAACGATTTTGTAGCATTTACTCAGCAATTAGTATTTTCGAGCAAACACAAGATTTGTAGTGGGCGGGAGCAGGGCCGGCTCTAGCAGATGCGGGGCCCAATACAAGACCTGGGCCCGGGGCCCAATGCAAGACCTAGGCGCGGGGGCCCTCTGAGCAGTGATTTTATGACGTCATCGTGTTCAGTCAATCGTGTTACGATCGCGATAGAGCGCAGATACACAGTGCAGCACTAACACGAGAATTGAGCACATTTGCTAACGTTCGAGAGGAAATTTGCTAGTTCTGACGAGAGCGTTCTTTGTTAACAACGAAATTCATATGGCGTTTCTACTGAATTATCAAGCGCAAGGTGCATCTAGCAAAAATGAACAGACTGCCCAAATACCATGGCGCGGGGCCCCAGAGGCGCTCTGGGCGGGGGTTGGTGTGACCGAATCCAAATCAAAATTACTCAACCCCAAGACGATTAACAGCCAAACAAAAATATGAATGACAGGAAACGGAAACGCAAACAAAAAAGACAACTGTAGTCCTGATCGTTTTGCAAAAAAGAAATTCTTTTCGCGCTTCTGTCAATAGACAAGAAATGCGGTAGGCTACGCCAGTCCCGAGCCAAACAAATTCAAATAAGTTTCCGAAGATTTTGCAACAAATAAAGAATGATCATTACCCAATCGAAACAACTTACAGCAATAACAATATAGCAACGCTCAAATTTTGTGAATAATAACCAAGATCTCAAAATTCTATCCCCATTCATAAGTGTTTTGTAGAACCATTTCTTTAGGACTTCGCAATTTCTTCGTGCTATCACCAACTGATGGTGCTACAAAAGACCTTTGTTTTGATACTTGTCTGGCCCTACTGTGACTAATTCAACTCTCAGTCTCAAACTATGATCATTCATTATCGCATCAGGCCGAGAGGTTTAGAGAATGACATTCTTTCTGCTTTTGTGCCTCAATTGCCACGTTGTATCGTCTATTTGCTTGATTTCTGCTATATAGAGGACCACCTGATATGCTGTAGCTTGTGCGACATGAAAGAGGAGGTGGGGGCAAAGGTAAAACGCGACAACAATCTACAAGGAGATAGAAGTTTTAGCGATTTGCAAAATATGCTCTTTCTTGTCTCTTCCCTTGCCCAAGTTCCAAAAGAGGAAATCACGGTGCTCGGCCAGTTCGGCGTTCATATCTGTATACCTTTCTGGGTCGAAGTAAATGAAGTTTCCATGTCGCAAGCGACTTTTTTTCTTGGCCGTTTCTGCATACAGTCAATATTGTATTTAAAAAATGTGCCCCCCCTTGTGATTTTTGGCCACCTGCTGCGAAATCCTGGCGACAGCGTGACTGTAGCAAACGTTACTGCGATTAGTTGGGTGACATTTAGCTCCTTTGGACGAATAAGACTAAAAACAATGAGTACAAAATGTTTTCCATTACCGGGTGCCCAGCGTTGCAACACAGCGCTCACATTTTCTCAGCAAAACCTGTGCATATTAAGGCCCTAAGATAAACAGCCTTTTAGTCATCTATTAAAACATTATCCACCGGATGAGCGAAAGTATTAATCATGTAAGCAACTTCCCTTTCCTATCAATAAAGCACAGAACCATAGCTTAACTACTGCAGAGCTTTCATAATAACTGCGGCAACTAGTTCAAAAAGCCCAGCTGCAACTGTAGTGGCTGGACCAGGGTTTCTCAAATCGGGCGCTCGCCCACCCCTTGGAGCCACAGAGCGGTTCTCTGGGGGCCACGATCAGAGGCCTTCACTAGGTAGCTTTGCCGTGATATTGCATAACCCAAGTGTCACGATATATTAAGCGTCTTTTAAATATTCGCCAGTTAAACTTAGAAGGGGACCACGGCTCATAAACGTTTGAGAACCACTGGGCTGGACCTTGACCAACGAATGATATTGCAGCTTGCTAGCAGTGATGCCAGGTTATTTTGCAAAAACAAGAAAATTTGAAAAACAAGCCCAAATTGGATAATTTAACGGAAAAACAAGCCCAACGTGCGTTTGGAAGATTCAAAAAAACATAAAACCACCAGGTTAGTCAAATACAACAACAGGTCCGAAAAATCCGACAAACAAGCCGAAAATGAGCAAATTTACACAAAAGCGCGCCAAAATTTCGTTGCGCGGTAAATTGGAAGAGCAAAATGGCCATGAAATTTCACAAAAAAAGCAATCCACAGCACAGAAATCTGTAAAAAACAAGCCCAAAAAACAAGCAAACTCGCAAGTCTTAAAAAAACACAAGTCCACAAAAAACAAGCCCAAACTCGCGGAAAAACCGCCAGGTTGGCAACACTGCTTGCTAGAATAGGCGCATTTCGAATAGATTCCTGAAGTAGTGGCCATTGTTACGCAATAATATTGAGATATAGGGAGCGACAAAGCGGTTGTGAGCATAAGATGGCTGTAACCATGGCGCTAATAATATAGGCTGTGACGCCCTCATTTGCCAAAGAAGATTCTCATGGGGCGTGGGACTTAGCTGATGAAATTAAGAAAGCTTAAATTTTAATCAGTTTGAATAGTGTGCTCACCTCTTTTCACTTATCTCTGCTTACAATTGGTGACTAGATCTTGCCACCCCATGGAACGTGCCGCCCCTGGCTACAGCCAGAGTAGCCAGTGGGTTGCTACGCCGCTGCCAGGAAGGACAGCAATGTTAAACTGCAGAAATACAGGTATGGAATCTTGCAACTCAGGTGAATCTTTGCTTTTGAAACGAAAACGTTTCACTGATTGAACCCCCTGACTAGCAAGGCAAGACAAGTTATCCAGGAGGCACGTTATAAATAACGCCCAGTGCGCCTAAAGGTTGGATTGGACTAGCTGCTACCTCGACCGCAACGGCACCATCGGTCAACTTCGTACATTTCAGAAGCGTTTTCATCTGCTGCACGCTGCAGCAATTTACAGATTTCCATTTAATGGAGAGCAAGCCTTGTACGAACCTATGCACCTTTCAAGGCAGTTATGAATGAAAACGGGACTACAGGCTTGTAACTCCCTGTCTGACTTCCTTTCTATAACCACCGGTAGCAATTCCACGGCTTTGTTCAGTTTGCTGGAACTTACACCAGAAACATCAGCTGAATCATTGTTTGATTTCAGCCTTCGTAGTGCTCGGAAACATTGAGGATCGGGGATCCCTATAATATTCGGACGACTCGAGCGCATCGTCGTCCATGTCTGGGAGCCGAGCGCACCTGCGTTCTGTATTTGGAGCACTGTAGTACGGAATAATGGAACAAGCCCTGCACTAGAAAAATAAAAAACATACGCCAGAAAGCAAATCGAAAATGGAAAGCAGAAAAATAAACGCAGAGATAAATCTCGCTGCAATAAGCTCTCTACGCGTACCAGAAATGTTTCAACAACTCTTTCACACCTTCTCAATAACCTCACAGTACCGATCAAGTCGTCCAATAAAATTATTGATCTGGTGTTTTTGTTGTTGGCGCTTTATAACTACAGTGGTCTTGTAGCACCACGTCTGAATTTGTACAATTTCTAGCTTCGTTTCACTCGGTTTGTTTTTGTGTTCTGGGCGTGTTCCCTGCACCTCTTCCGCACACCGTGCGCCTGGTAAGAAGGCTACAGTACCAATTTACAAAGTCTTAGTAAGAACCGGCAGAGAATCGAACTTCAGACCTACCAGCACCGAAGTGGACGCACTTACCACCAGATAACGGGCTGGTCTGTCCAATAGAACGACTCAAGCAAACAGAAACAACGTGTAAGAATGCTTGTCAGCAATTCATCGCTTCCACGCTAAATACATGAAGAACACGAATCTAGGCTTACGGCTGTATGCGTCACTTATCATTAACCGCGAAAGCGCTGATACGGAATCACACAAAGAGCACGCTAGTCGAACGCATTACTCAACACCACAACATCTCCTTTTCTACATGTTTGTCTAATGTTGCTGGCAACAATATCGTAAAATATTGAGGAAAATTTATTGAAAATGCTCGAAATGTATCATCTTGATTCCCGTCAAGGGAAATATAAGATGTTATTTCGCGCGCTTCTCTTTTCCTTACGCCTCGGTATATACGTCTCTGCTCAGAAACCCGTCATGCACCACTTGAAACAATTGCATTAGAAGCTTGGTTTTGCACATATGGTGTAAACAACAAAAACTAGCAAACATCAGTCAGACCTAGAAACTACCAAGGTGAGCAAAACTGCTGTATTATACAAAGCTAACGGTAGGAAATGTGGGTATGAAATGATTTAAAATAATGTTCACAAACGTCTGTTGAGCGACTGTTTCGGTAATAATATAAAACCCACGTACATTTTCACAAACAGTAAAAAGAAGTAATTTTTAATGAGTACCTTGCAGGAACCACATAGGAAAAACATTGTATCTAAAAGGGATCATCTAATCTGACCAATCTTTTAAAGTGAAACATAAAGTCCATGTACAGTCAAATTATCCACAACGAGAGGGATACCACAAGACAAACGTCTCGTTTATGCGTCTCGTTTTTTCCCAGGTTGAAATTTCAATCTCGACGGCTAAGTAGTATAATTAGTTGATTATGCGCCAATAAAGCTGGATGGCTGGGTTCAACGCCTGGTCGGGTGATATCAGTCTCGAAAAATGGGCTTGGGCTTTGTTCAGCCTCGTGCTCAGCGGGTTGCAAGGAAACAGTTCATGCGTGGTGCTGCCATGGTCTCACTACCATGCGCAGCATTCACTGCGAAAGCAGCCGAGTGGCCGCGACGGCGTAAACAAGCGGAGATGGGCACCGTTGACTTCTCATGACACTCCGAAAGGGGTACAAAAACTGCGTATAAACCAAGGGGGTAACGAGCTTAATTGGCGTCCCCATGTTTGAACCTGGAGGTCTTTCGGAAGCAATGTACTGTATTGAGGAAAGTACATGTGACATTGTTGGGACTTTTGGCGCCGTCAGCACTCATTCGGCGCCCCCGCAGAGATTCGCCCCCCCATATTGATTCGGTGCCCGGGGAATTGTGCCCCCCTGAAACTGGTTACGCCCCTGGATAAACAAAGCAAAACTTAACTTAAATGAAATTTAATCTCAAGTGCTTGGGGCTTGGTTTTTCGTTAAATCTAGCTAATTTGTAAAAAACAGTGGTTTGACAAGAGCCGAATCTAAATAAATTTCAAAATCCTCAAAAGAGGTAACACTACAGATATTATATGTAATCTTCAATGCAATTGACGGTTCATGGTACACAAATGTTGATGTCAAGATCTGAACCTACGAAGCATTTTATCTGATGGCACACAATTTGGCATCTGTTTTTTATTTTCGGTTTAACTTGGTTCAATTTAGGTTTTTCAAACAGTTTGGCCGTAAACTTTAGAAACTGGTAAACATTTTAGTTGAGCAAATTCATTGCAGTTCACATAACTTTTGTTGTTCTTAAAAATTCCGATAGATATTTTCATGAAAATATGATCTCTCAATCAACCGCACGATTTTTCTGAAGGTACAGATGTTTGACACAGTTTTCAAGCCTGATTTATGCGTGTTTGCATTTTGCGCTATTAAAAATACGTTAATATTTATGCCCGTACACAATCTTTGACAGTGCGCGTTCTTTGCTCATATAGCGTCCATTGTGTGCAACACCTTAAGTAACTGTTTTGTAATACAATACATAAATATTGACAAAATTGCGAACTTGAACAAATGTATGGACTATAATTCTTTTTGTCTCTCATGTACTCTTTGTTATGTGAGGCAGACTGCACGAATGTTTAGTATTATGATAATGAATCGCACTCGGGAATGACGTGGCAATCCGATAACACTGCAAAACAGCAATCCCACCAATTAAGTTGAGGATAATGTCAGAGCAGTTTTTCTTTCGGTGAATTAATCCTGGTTAGTGGCCTCGCTGCAAGGTCATGCTGCTGAATGATAAATAGTAACCCCAAAGCTCCGCTGAAACTTCCGAGATTTCGGATGAGGTCACAACGAAAATTTTACAGCCTTTGAAAAAAAACTGGTTACAAAGGTTTTATGTAAAGTATTAGTCTTACGCAAATATTTACAACAGATAAGATCTTTCACAGTCTTCCTTGTTATGTAAAAAATCATAGCATTTGATCACAATTTGAAATTAAGTTTATCATAGCGTTTCATCACATTTGAAATTAAGTTATTCTAGCGAGCTGGCCTGAGTAGGACTTTAAACATGCGGCCTTGGCTAGAGATAAATTCGTCCATATTTTGATTATAGCAAAAGAAGTTATTCCAAATAACTCCCTTTCTGCTAGTATTTTAGCCTTTAATGCAGGGGTGGGGAACCTGCTGCCCGCGGGCTAAATGCGAGGGCGTGAACATTTGATATGGCCCGCATCACAATTTTCGTCACAATTTAGAGTACAAAATGGCGTCAGAACAAAACTCCACGATAAGCAGGTACTTAACATAGTATGTCATAAGATGCCTCTTTCCATCGTAGTAAGATAAAGGTAGAACTTTAGGATAAACTCAAATGCTGCCCTTCGGCGATAATCCAAAATTTATGCGGCTCCTGATGGTAAAAAGGTTCCCCACCCCTGCTTTAATATTTTGTAGCATTTCTTCTTTCAGAACAAAAAGTTTGCCAATAAGTTCCAGCAGAATATGACGAATCATGAAAAAGCACAGAGTTTTTAAATGTTATTATATGTTTGTACGATCAGGCTTGTTTCCAGTTAAGCTCCTGCCCGATGCCGCATGGAAAGGTCTTCGAGCCATTTCAAAGGTGTCCGAATTCCAATGTAAAATTCTGTGCTGGGGATTTTTGAAGGTGATTTCCACTCTTCTAATCCTAACCTTTGTGTGACTGAAAATAAAACAGAGTGCGTTTGTGCTTCATTGTTCCATCAGTTTTCTCTGCACGAACAAAAGTTTCCTAGTTTCTACGAATCAGAGACCGAGGCCCCATATTGCATCTCTGAAAGATTTCCCAGACTTTCCCGTGACGTACTTCACGCTTGAAAATGTTTTGATTGTTTTGTTTTGTTTTCCTTTGTCTACTGTTACACCTTACACAGTGAGTGCGAGTATGTTTTCACCATTTGCGATATGACCTAGTGTACCTGGAATGTTGGTATCAAGAACTGTAAAAGATACGCTGAAGTCGAGCAGTTGTATAAGAGGTGATCAAAGATAGGAACAATTTCATTTTTATTGAGGTACAGTGGGAAGCGATCGTGAAAATGTGCATTCTACTCCCATCTTTGAATTTTTTTGTGTGGTTTGCAACTTGTGTAGCAGTAGTTCGCATTTTATGGCCTAAAATAAAAGCTTCTTCATTAAGTTTCTAAAAAAGTTTTTTATTTAACAAAATCCTTTTTCATAAACCTACCCCATTTGACGCACAATTTGTTTTGTCTGGACATAGATCGCTGTATAATTGCAAACGTTCTCGAAACTTTTTGGAAATTGAATTTACTTTCCTTGTTCACATGCTAGATTCATTTTAACAAGATACAATTTAAGCATCACAGTTATGCTTCTATTGCTAAATAAACACAATCTCAGCAGTCGTCCAAGCGTATAACTATACGTTCTTTGTGCGAACTTTGATTACAAACCACGCAAGCGGAACGTGTTATTCGCCTCAGTGAATTTGAATTGGCGACACTATCAACAAAACTTAGATCTCTGTCCTCGGGCATTGACAATATCCAATTCAAGTTGTGCGTAACTGAAAAAACATTCGCTTCAACGTGCATGGACAGGTTGTTACTAAGTAGGGATGTCTAACGATTTGCACACTATTTTCGCGCTTGATATTTTTCTCTACGACTGCCATATGCTGGAGATTTTGTATCTTACAACAGGTTATAGCAGCGAATGTACTTTATAGTAGCACAGGTTGGACTTCCTTCTATCAGACGAATTCTAACTGTTATTGTGAGCAGCTGTTCACTATTTAGCTTGCAAAGCCGACTCTGTAAGGAAAGTCTTATCGAGAAAAGGAAGTGCTCGCCTAATGTTAGTGTTTTAAAAACACGACAAAGTGCTGTAATAAAATCAACTTTCTTTTATTATTGATCTTCTTCTCGAGTTGTGCGCATAACAAGACCAGAAGTTGTCTGATAAACCATTTTCTGAATTTTTTTTCCATCGTGGAACAGTTTTTAAGATCTATTCTGCTTCCTTAGCAGTAATAATTCAAGTTTGGTTGGACAAGGCTGCTTTGTACAGTACAATGCATTGATTTTCTTTCGACAGTCAGGCGAAAGGGGTTTTGTAACCTGGCTACCATTATATTCACGGTGTCATGCGAAATTTATGACTTGCGAAATTTATGACTTCACACCATGTACAGAGTAATATTCTGCATACCAAATACGCTGATAAAACTGATTATAAGGGCTTAGGAATTCGTGTTTAGGTAAGTATGTCGTGTTAGGGTTTGGGTTAGGATGAGAAAAAGAAAAATAATTGAGGTCAAGGACTAAGTCCGAAAATTTTCAATGGTTAAAGTTATTCCCATGCTGTAACTTGTTGTGGGTACCTGATATCTAACCAAAATGTTTTAATTTACGCAACACCCATCAAAAAACTAATTACCAATAATAATTTCTTTATTCTGAGAAGCAAAACAACTGGCCAACAAAACAAGTCAGAAATTTCGCAGAGGTCAGAAATTTCGCTTGACAACGGAAGCAATGGCGTACTTATTCAAACTGTGTTTTTTGGACTTTCCGTGGTGGGGATTTTCCAGTTATGCGTTTGTGATACGTGGCAGCAATGCGCTTGTTCCACTGTTTTGACGATCTTTACGCTCACCACTGTATCTGATGAATACTGCCAGTTGCTTGCTTTCAAGTTGCTGCATTAATTTGTTATCGTACCTAAAATGTTGACTTCGTTCATGTTTGGAATTTTCAAGGTTAGCAGTAGCCAAATTTTCGAAAGTTTGTCCACGCTTTCTTCTGAACAAACTATTTCTTGAGCACCATTTCATCAAGCAAACCTTTCACTACGTCACAAGTCGGAGCAATCGATTGTGCCCTGGCATATACTCCTGCAATCGATAAATAACTTCTGCAACAGGTCCAGTTTTACGAACCCCTTGCGATTTGTTGGCGTGACACAACTAAGATAGTGCAACAAATTTCGAAAGACACCGTTAATAAAATCAGCTTTTGCCTTGGCAACCTCGCTTTACATTTGCGATCTTTTGCATTTTGGAGCTCATTACTACCGCAATGGCGACAGCAGATTGAATATTTTGTAAGAGTTTACTTGAGAATGATAGTTGCGAGCTTACGACTGCCAAGCGCATACCTGTTTTTGAACTTAGCTATAGAATCAACCACAGTTCAATGCAATAGAGATTTACGGAAGTGAAGTCAAGGAGAATATTTTTATAAGGCAATGCACATGGACTGTAAGGGCTGCATACATGAGTTGTTCAGACAAAACTGAACCTGAGACGAGTGAATATTATATCAAGGTAAGTTGCTGAACAACAACCAAACGAAGTGAGGTCAAAAAACGCTGTTGCGGTTGACTGCGCAGCACCTATCTTCCAAGTGAACAAGCATGAGCTCGCTGGTGTGAAGGCTTCAGTACCTTTCAAGCACAGCGCTGGCTATGACGCAAGCGCTTGCCCCAGGTTAGCACTTATCGCAAACCACGCAGTCCCTGCAGCAAACTTGCTCATGTGACATCAAGTTGTTGCCAGGAACTAATGTTTCACCTGAACGAGATGGAAGCCAAATTTAAGTTAGAGTGAAGTTGTTAGTTCAGGCATTAGAAACCTACACCTGTACTGCATAGAAAATGTGTTAATTGACGGCAGAGAACATAGTGAAGTGACAAACTGTTTACTTGGCAAAGTATCAAAGTGAGTCGATCAGCTCTTCAGCGTGCTTAGCAGCGTGAAATCAGAGTTTGCAAAAAATGTTTATATAAAATAGAGGTCATAATAATTAGATGATGTGAAAAATGAAACCAAGCAAAAGAATGGCGGGAAAAGTATTCTACCTTTAAATACATCTGAACAAGATCTGTGGATGTCGATTTAGCAGGTGAAATATATTCTCCGTACAACATCAAGGGATTGAATATTTGCCAAAAAAGAAATTCGACACATTATTAAAAAATAAACAGAATGTATGTTAATTTTGTAATGAGAAATCCTTTTCAGCTTATGCTCACTAATATTTAACAGCAACCAGGCTTGTTTCGGCTCAAGCAGGATATTTTTTTAATTGCGCTTTGCATCATAAACACAATTCCTCGGTGATTTTTGCAAGACATTTAATATCAAACCAGGTTTTTTAAGGCGTTTCAAGGACCCAATTCGGATCCCTAGAATCAGAAAATCGGATCCCTACAGGTCCATACTGAGTACCTAACCTTTCCTTTTCTTTCAACTATAGCTACTCGCTAGAATAACCTAGGGTCAATGTGGGAAAGTGGTAGATATAGCTTTCACTTATAATAATGCAACTTAAAACTAATGCCAGCTGTACACAAGTCGTGCAATCCCATTGCCATGCTTGTGAACCAGTTGAACAAATTTATGCATGAAAAGCATTTTCCTGACGAAATTGTTGTTGGCTTACCCTTCAAACTACGTTCAAGCTGCTTTTCATCGTTTTTGTCCTTGAGCAAATCATAAAATGGACAACGTCTTTGCTATATGTGGAATTTCAAGAAATCGCTGAAGTTTTGTTTTCTTTCTCCATACTTAACAAAGTTTCGCTTGCTTGTGCTGGCATCTTTAGCTTCTAATCATTTCTGCTATGTGCAGCAGTTAAATTATTTGAAAGAGAAATAGCAGCAGGCAGTGGCACTTAAGAATTGTAATTTACACAGCTTCGGTACTGTAGGTTGCCTACACTGGATGACTGGGGCAATTTGAAATGTTGGAAAAGACAAAACAATATTATAAGTACTTTTTTAAAGCACTATTGTGAATATTTCATCTTATTTTTCTGTTTCGGTCAAAGTTACTTGATTATGGTTTCTAAAGCACACCGAGGGCTATTTATGTAAATCACATGATGTTTACAGGTTAATAGTGAGGCTGGCGTACCAAAAATACACCTGAACTGCTTCTTCAGCTTAACAAAGCATATTATCCAGAAACAGGCCTATAACGTAGTCAACAATAAATGAAATTTTGAAAAATGCTTAAAACAATTTATTGTTACAGCGCGCTGTCTATATCGATAGGAATCCTTTTCCCAGCAAAGGATCAGACACTAAAAATGTTACATAGTATATATTTCGCCTGCAAGGTAAGCACAATCAGCTCTTTTTGAAATATAAATAGCACGGTTAGGATAAAGTACTCAGCAACACTGGAATATTTCTGCAATGTTGGAAATGGTTCTTCGGAAAATGCAGCGAGTTTGCATGGTTAATTGCTCTTCGTAGAGGGTTTACATCAGTTATTATATGTTAAATAGCGTGATATTGCTAGCATCGTTTTAGTGTAAATGATTTATTGCAGTTTATTTTGGCTAACCACGATTGTATCAATCATTAGTTTTGTCGGTGTTGTCGATGAAAACTTGACAGAGCTGGTTTTTGACCAATTTCTGACTGACGTTACGATGAGTAGGTCGTAATCGTTGTTTTCTGTTGGAAGGTTTTGAATGTATATACAGCAGATAAGTTTCGTTTCATACTTGTCTGTGGCCTTCAAACCAATGCTCCACGAGCTGGGCTTGGGGTAGAGTTATGCATGGGTACAAAGTGCGCAACATAAGAGTATATGCTGTTTCTCTACCCGCAATGACGTAAAAATCAAAGATTTTAAAGTGATAGTGATTTATAGATTTTCCATTTTGATTTGACGTGGAAAAATGTAAACTCATCAATACGGCTGTTCCTTTGGAATAAGTTTGTGGATTTTTGCTGAAGGAGTTTCTCTAACACCTCTTTCTGTTTTGCAATATAGTTAAATGTCATCTACTTTAAATTCAGAAAGTTTCAGTCTTGCCTTTCCCATTTCATGAAAGCAGCATGTTAGACAACCTGTAAGTGTTTGGGTATCAAGCTCATTACTTGCAAAAATACCTCGTGTGTTTATTTTCAGTTTTAAAAATACTTTTTATTATACTTGCATCCCCGGATTGTTGCACCAAAAAATCTAAACAAAGCTTTATTCTAGCAGAAACCAAGTTTATCAGAAACGCACGTTATGACGAAGATAATGGCCAATGTAAAAGCACTTGTGTCATTATTTCAAGAGTTAAAAAGCATTGACAGACCATGTGATGAACAACTCCTTATTAAGTATTTGCAATTTTTCAGCAATGATTTATGTCTGACACGACTTATTTGACATACATGTAAGATATATAACCAATAGCGTTTAGGTGTGTTTTGATTTTTTTTCCATTTTCTACTCTTAACAGAGAAGGATCGCTGCTATTTTAAGGGGCTAGTGAATTGTTAACAAGATATGTTTTGTGGGTTTACTTCAAAGTTCCACTTCACCTGCTTTAGTTGAGCTGTATCAAACGTTTGTTTGTATAACGCACCACCACATGCACAAAAGTCCTATTTTTTATATAATTCAAAATGCTGAAGACGTTATATGAACTAATTCTTGCAAGTTTCATTTTGCATAATCTTCAACGTTTGGGCAGTGATGCAACAAAAATACCAGGTAAATCTTATGCGTTCCGCTAGTATATTGTAAATATCATTGCGCTAGTTTTATAACCAAATGCAGTTCCTACCTAAAGATGTAAATATCAATTGTGTAGTTTGATGCAGGTGCGCTGGCACCGGAAACGAATTTCAAAGATAATTTTTGTGAACATTTGGATAGAGATCATCCCCTGCAAAAAATAATTTTCCTCGCAAAAAAACAAAGCTCCACCTGTCAACGTATTTCAAAAAACGATAAATGTTTCTTTTTTTCAGTCTTGGGCGATCGAGAATGCACGTTCACTAATAAAATTGTTGCTGTGCAGCGAGGTTGGCCGTATTTGTTGGACTGCGACCATCATCTTGATCATATCGATTATCTACAACAACAACATCGGGTAAAAGAAAACCGTGTATTGAAATTTTATTCAAGGATTATCATCAAATAATGACTTGGCTGCACGTTGAGGATAGTGGGCGGAAGTTCTTTGTGTTAAGTTCATCAAAGCATTTTGATAAAAACAGTTTGATGCAACCAGTTTTCAAAATCAAAGAGGAAACAACTTTGCATATCTTTTGGTATGATGGTTTGCAAATTTACTTCGAAAGAGCAGAAACGTCCAAATGCTGGCATTGCCAAATACTTGGATTTCTTTATATTACAAGCAAACACTCTGTTCTATTCTTTCCAAGCTCATGTATATTTGCTATCCATTGAGCAAGCAGTGTACAATGGGTACATGACATGACCTCGACATGGCGCGACGAAGAGTATATTCAGGCTCCGGCCTGCCGCTCGTCGCCGTTAAATAGAATAATAAAAATAAAAAAATACAATGGGTAGTGTACATCCACTGAGATTTCCAGGTAATCTTTCCTTTGGTTGATTTGTCTCAATCTTATTGTCTCGCCGAAAACGATTGGCTTAAATGTCGCGTTTGTATCGTGTGATTTTTTGTTAATGAATTGTCTTCCTTCCACTGTGACTTTTGCAAAGTCTTTAGTGATAAATCCAAAAGCATCTTCAGCATTTATGCAATGAATAAGGTCAATGATTTCCACTTCGCCGGCTTGATCAGCTCTGCAGGTTCGGCAACACCTTAGTGCCAAGCCACTTTGGGCAAATGCAGAGCTAAAGTGCCTGTCGAATGGGTTCATTAGACGGTTTTGATGCTGTTTTCCAAATTGTGCCATCGATAAATCTGCAGAAAAGTTCCGCCTCATTTAGTACACCAGCAATCGGTTGTAGGATATAATGCACAGTAATATTTGCCAATGAAGCAGAAGATTATCACCGATTATAATTAACGTTTTTTGAGTACAAATCGTTGCCATATTGGAGAACGTTATGGAAAATTTTATTCAAAATTAAACAATCGTTTTGCAGGCCTTGTTGAAGGTGGAATGCTTCTCCATGTCACATTCAAGAGCTTTAGCCATAGAGTCTCTGCACAAACTTGGGTGCAAATGGACCTTCAAATGCAGTACGATTTGTCCTTCCATTTCATACCAGTTGTGTGGTGTGGCAGCATTTGATCAGTTACTACATACATAGTATGGAGTTCAACAACAAGATCGTTGCAATAGTTTCTCAATTTTGTAAGATAAGCGTCACATCTACAGTATATACCGGCACACCCCTTTTTCGTAATACAGCTGCAGTTTTTTTTATCATGATAGCGTTATAATCCTCCTGATAATTCCCGTCCATATCTGCTCGGCAAATCAGTTTTCCTTTCTTTCGTTAGATAGACATACAATATTTTTGTGATTGAAAACCGGGACGCTTCAGAATAACAAACCTTATCAGATAAATGTGCCTTATACCTTACTTGGAGTATGTAGCCATTTTGGATTCCTATAGTTAAGACAACAAGAAAAACTGAAATTATGCATTTTACTAAGAAACAAAACTATGTTCAAGCATTTGTAAAGTTAAACATTCGCCCAATCACACATTTGTGTAGACAATACGTTCTTCAAGAAGTTTTTACTCCATTTTGTTTTCTCGTAAAAATTACAGCAAGAAAGTCAGTATTAATTTTACATGTGATAAGGGCTTTCACATTCTGCTTCTGTTTTGAGACTGCATACTATGTATGATGGCTGACTGTATCCCTAACCGGGACTTTTTAGTTGTCTGACCGGGACGCTGGGACCGGGCTTTAAGCCAGGACTATCTCGGGTAAAATGGAATATATGGTATGCCTATCGCTGAAGTGCTCAGCTGGATTTTCCATATTTTACTTGAAACTTGGTCTTGATTTATGATTTATTCATTTTAGTCTTGACTTCCCTTGCTTTAGTCCTTTAACATTTCATCAGTAAGCAGTTGTTTGAAGAATTCAGGACCGAGGGTGCCCAGGAGTGAAATCGGTTTCTTTTCATAAAAATGTGCTGACTGATTCAACTGCGTCACCTTGGTGGAGACTAATTCTAATTCCTCCACGCTTGGCTCGAGGTCATGATTCGGAGCCCAAGATGTGCTCTGTAATTCAATGATGTTTTAATATTATTCAATCGAAATTCAATGCGTTTTCAAAAACAAAGGGTTTCTAATATATTTGGATTTTCAATATTTGAAAGGTTTCCCTTCTGCAATAATTTAAAATTAACAAAATATTGTTGTTTTGCTCGGACTAATAAGAATGAGCGGGGTAGGTGTCGAACCCTAACTGACCTTATCATTGCTCTGTGACGTGATGCTCGTAGTATTAGATAAGTTCTGAGAGCTGCTCATCATTGTTACGTACAGTACATCTCAGTGTAATGACAATACAAGTGAGAATGAGAGAAAATAAAATCTTCAGCACGGCCAGCCTTCAGCGGTTGCATTCAGTCAGTGTAATCGTCCCCATTTATATCACTATTTTCCTGGAGATTTCTTTTATTGTAATTTCGACTCTTATCTGACAAAGGGAGGAGGTCATGTAGTGTTAGAGAACTGTATACTTTGTCTTGTAAAATTTATCAGCGCATTTATAAATTTGCCGCGGTATACGCTAGTGCTAGACAGTGTTTTAGGGACCCATAGCGATATCAGGAAAAACAATGTTTGAAACGTATCCCCGAGCTGGTTAGCAGTGGAATGGTTGTTCATATCTTATACACACAAGTGACAACTCAATTCCCACGATGGGAGTCGAATAAATGTGTTAAAGACAATCACGTTTCCAAAGGAAGCTTGTGCAATTGCATATACATAGAAAGCATATTTAATGCTGAAGTGATAATTCAAAAAAGGTAGGAAAGTGAGTGAAAGGCCTTTACTATAAAATTATTACCATTTAAGGTAGCTCTTCTGGCCATCGTGAAAAACAAAACAATCTCATAATGGCATGATATTTTCACACTTGGTCGAAATGGTTTAAATGCATTATGCCCTAAAATGGATTTAACGCCACGAATAAGGATAGATTTTCAATCAAGTGTTTAATTCCGTTTAACATGTTAAAACATTGCACAGTACTGCTGATGTGAAGGAAAACATCATCATTATACACTAGTCCGGGTTATGAAAAGATTATGACAATTCTCAACAGAAGTGGATATAAACGGATTGAACCTCCCAAACTCACACTCAATACCTCCAAACTCGAGCTGTAAAGTCATTTTCGAAATTATTGTACACTACGAAGCCCCCTAAAAAACTTAAATGCCCCGCGAATGCTGTTTACCGGCGATGGATCTCTTTCTATCTAGGCCAGCAAACACAGGTGAGACTTAGCTTATGACCAATTAAAAACTACGAATCTCAGCCAACACCACAGTTACCAGCTTAAAATTTGAAATATATATCAAAAGACTTTTGCTGCTCTAACCCTGCTCAGGTAACCTCTAAACACAAAGACCGTTGTTGTCCTGCACCAAAATGAGCAGATGTTGTTTATTCGCTTACACTGGGCTAACTGACAGGTCTAGACGCGCGCGCAGGTTTCTGTACAACTTAGCAAGTCTTCTCAACTTCATCCGATCAGAAAAAAACAACGTGTTGATTTTGGAAAATTTTTATATGATGAACAAAAGCAATTTTCCAAACTAAAATGTGGGAAGTGCTCTTAACAAATGAACGAAAAATTAACGAAAAATCCAAAAATTCCGCCAATGGTCGTTATTGGTGGTCGGTTTAAGGTTTAAATAGAACCTCATTTCAAGCTTGTGGTACTATCTGTAAAAAAATGAATTAAATTGAGACATGAAATTTTTCTATTTGCATTGCAATTTTCAGTCACATTAATCAACCTTGCCCAAAATGGGCAAATTTTTTTACGAAAATCAGGCGCATAAGGCAAACTTGCCCATGCTTTGCGGCAATTATTGAGTAATCAGATTGATTGCGGCACTGCTATTGACTTTCATGTCTCACATACGGCCAGTCCCGCCGCCACAGGGGGATTTGGTATGATCCCCCCAAACAATGCGTCAAGTCCCCCATATTGAAATATGAAAACTATAAATTAGTGGATTTTTGTCAATTTTACAATGTCAAGGCATCAACAGGGAAACAAAAAACTCACACTAACCATAACCCCAGGTTACTTTCACCCAAACTAACCATAATGTCGGGTGATTTTCACCCGAAGTCACAATCAACCATAACGTAGGATGATTTTCACCTGGAGACCACGTGGTCACCACTCCTGTCCGGGAGGAAATCACCCGGGGTTTGTATTCCAGGTGTGTGAGTAATCATTGGAGAACTTGAGTAATCAATGCAGACAAGTGCTGCCCATTGTTGCAGTTGGCATGTGAACCTCGTTTTGTTCTGTTTTGATGTTGGACAGGTTCCAAAGCGTTGTCTGGTCTAAAAGTTCATGTCCATGTCCTCAAAATATGCTTTGGCGTTTTACCACGATGGCACGTGCAACAATGGTGCAGGCTCGTTCTCGCTCCAATTTATTTAATCTGACGGAGAGGACGCCATACATTCTCCTGCATGTTTCTCAATGAAAACCACGAGCTGAGCAAGAGCCATTTGCACCAAATTCATTTGCGTCGTCAATGCTTGCACTCGTATGATCTGTTCTCGTGCTAGCTTCGGTCTAAGGTTGCTAGTGTGGCTTACTTGTGAACCTACATGCACCAATTCCTTTTGCCCAGATTGGTCAAGGTTACCTTAGGAGGGATCTTTGTGTAGGATTTTTGTTACACCTCAGGTAACCATGGGTCAGTTTGGGCAAATTTTTGTTCCTCATCGAAAACTACAAAACTTGTGCAGATTTCGAAAGGACTGCCCGAAAAAGAGTCTAAAAAATGCAGCTACTAAACAACCAGCTTTCTACGTGAACGTTAGCTAGATTTTAATTTAAGTAGAACCGTTTGCCCAAATTGGGTAGAGGTTACCTGAGCAGGGCTAATGTATGTGATTTAAGCGGAATAAGCTAACTAATAAGTTATGCATTTCATTTTATGTTGCAGATTTCGCTAACAATGTAAATTTGATTTTTCATGGCCATCAGTCACTGCTGCTATAGCTTTTACACGCTGCGTTATGTTTCAATCAGGGCATTTGTTCTGACAAAGAACTCATCCATTCACCTTTATCAGGCCGGTAACCAATTAGGGAGGCGAAGAGTTTTCTGAGAGGGGCCTAATTTTTTAAACTATGCCCAATAGTTTCAAACAATGTCTAACACATTTTTTCACGGGGCGAAAAAATTTTGTAGGGTGGTTCTCCACTCCTGCGCCCTCCTGGTTACGGGCCTGATATTCATGTTGAGTAGAAAAGTTCCGAAAACTACGATGCAGACCTACTAAGGACTCGCGGACTTCACTGAAAACAGCCTTGAAACTGTTTTATCGCACTAGAGGCTTTTAGAGTCTTCCGTCAATTATACGTGTTACAAATTGCATTCCTATTTCCACTACTGCTATTCTGTTAAAGGCTTCCATCACGCAGTGGCGTTCAAAGATGGGGGAATGGTGCATCCACAGAGCGAAATTGCAAAAATTACATTTTAAGAAAATGCTATAGCTCTCACTAGACACTTCTTAGTATTGTAAAGTTGCTAACACATGCTGCATGAATCTGATGGGAACTTGTCTGAGAGGGTATGCAAATGTGATCCGAGAGTGAGATGAAGCACTGCCATCTTTATCTTGAGGCCTTACACCCTATCTCTCTTACCCGTTTGTAGGATTGCCAATTCCTGCTAGCTTATTTTTATGTTAAGGTTGGACTTGTAGTCATAAGATATCTCTCGATTCTCTCTAGAGTCTGAATTCTTAAAATGGGAACATGAAAGTTTTGCAAAGAGGACGCCAGTATTGCAGCAACATCTTGCTGAAAAGTATTTATTTTAAAGCATTGTTTTTAATATGCGTAAATTTATTGTTATTTACACTATAAACGCCATAATAAAAACAAAGCGGACAGCATAGCTAACAAAAACCGAGACAACTAGTTTCAAAGTTGGACTTATGAGTGAAGAAGACTTCATCTTGCGATGGTGTCTTGTCGTCTTGGTGTCATTTTTAGTGGCAGGACTATATCATGCGTGACGATTTGGCGATATACTCTTCGGTTGCAATTGTTGTAAAGAAGATCAAAAAAGTAACTTTGTCATAAAAAGTTGTGAGAGGTCATTTACACGTCTATGATCCTCCATGTTACAGGAACGTCTAGCAAACTTGCGTTCAATCAGCACTGCAGAGAATTCCTTTCAGTCAATGCAGAAAGTTAGGTGCAGTAGTGTAAATATTTTCCAATTGCAAATATTTTCCGACAGTAGTGCAAATATTTTCCAAAGCCTATTTGGAAAGAAGAAATTCAAGTGTGTAACTGAATTGTTCATATGCACTAGTGTGGTTCATATGCTCTAGTTCATATTCTCTTACTATGGACTTTGTGTCTGCTGACAAACAAAATCATCATCTAGACTTGAAGAATAAACAGAGTTACTTCTTCGTGTGTTTTCACTGAACAATATCCTTAGTCATTTGTTCACAGTCAAGAAAAACATAAAAGCAGCAATGCATCAAACTTCATTGTTATGCAAGTTCTGTTACAACCCTACAGTCTCTTCTATCATGCCTCACAAGTGCTATTTTTTGGTTGGACTATCTGATACGTGTTTGCATGCGTAAATGCAATTGTACTTTATCTATGCATGCATATCCTTTACTAGAAGAATTTTCTTTATAATAAAACATATTCCTTCGGCTCACATAATGAAACAAAACGACTAACACATTAATAACAAAACACTTAAAACTTTTTAAATTTAATTTTTCGAAACTTGTTTTTTTATCAACACTGGTTTTACGTATTTCAAATGCCTGTGTTTCTCACATTCCTAAACACTAATCTAAAATTTGGGATTGGGCATACTCGTACACACAAGCAGTTGCCCGCTCATCACAAGGCCTCCGCACACCCCTGCCAAAAGGCATTAAGATTAAAGAAATAATCTTGCAACAAAAACAGCAATTTTGCACAGCCCACCGGCAAGTCCAGAACTGTGCAAGCGATTGCGTTTGTGATTACCTGAGTAAAGCTGGGCAGCTCTTACGCCGGAAGAAATTATGGAACAGTGGGCATATTACGATACAATATTTCTGTTGATAGTTTTAGATTTTAGAGACTGGGTGAAAATCTGGCACGTAAATCCTGAAGTTTAAAAAGAGGATAACCAGCCTCATTGTCTATAAATATGTAAAAGAAGATGGCCAACCTAAAGTTTGTCTGTAAACAAGTAGAGATAAAAATAACTGGCACATTTCTTTCGTAAGTTGTTAATTTTTAATACTTTATGCATATGAATGCGGTGTGGCAAAACTTATATATGTGCGCTACTAAAAAATCTGCGCGCTATTAAAATTTACAGAAAATCTTGCACCCTTGATTTACGGTATTTTTTAATCTCTGTTTCTGCTTCTACTTCGATAAGCACCAAAATGGGGGTCATATTATGAAAAAGGGGCTGCTCAACGTGGTGGTACAGCCCTTTGGGGGGCAGTAAGGGACGCCGTAGAAGTGGTATGGCAGTGGGGCAGTAAAATAGGTGAGTACAATCGAATTTTATAAAACCCAAACAAATCGTCAACAGTTACGTTTATTTCTGTGCAGCTACAATGTTGACCTCCACATTGATAACAGAAATTATAGAAAAACATTCTGAATTTTCTGGGTGCGCGAATAGCTGCAACAAATTTATTTCAAGTCGATCTTTCGATCTTGACAAACCATGGAATTACCTAATTACCTATGATACTGTTATGAAAAGCACCTCCGCCTACATAGCCCCCTTTTCAAAGATAAGGCGGCAATGCCCACGTCATGCCCCCGCTCTCCGGCGTCCTTGGGGCAGTTACCACAAACTGTCACCTGGATCCGCCATTGACTTCCTTGTCCAATAAAAACAGACTCGTTAGTACCCTACCCATGAAGTGAGTGACAAAAGCGTATACGACGGTACAGTTGATAAAAAATGTTTTTCACTCTTGTTTTTTGCTTTACTTTCAACATTCCTTTCAATCGACTTCATCTCAAATAAATAAACCGTATCATCGAAAATGCTTTTTTTCATGCGGTTTTAACATAAACAATAGCAACATTGCCAGCAACGTACAGGGCATTTTGCAGGAAACTTGGGTGCATGAGTCGGGTTTCCCGAATGGTTCGTAAAATCCTATGGTATTGACAATTTCAGAGCATTGATTTCTTGGATATTAACCTTGGACGTCTTTCACCATCTAATGTATTTTTCTAGTGCCTGATTCTATCCCGATTAAACTACACAGTGCTTTACAATGAATCGATCGATGATAACTATGAATTTCCAGATAAACTTTATGTTGATGTACAAGAAGACAGAAAAGGTTTTTTGGTGGCGGTAAGTTAGATCTTTTTGTTTTCTTTTTTTGTTTTGCAAAATGCTATGAATCTTTTCTTCACATACTTTTTGTAAAAGAAAAATGTTGAGCACTATTATATAAAATATATTTACTTCTTGCTCATATTACCACGTTATATCAGAATTACGGTTTTCTGGTAATAAGAAGATCAAGAAATAACTAAGTTTGGCTCTGCAATTACGCAACTCGAGACGGTTGATTAAAACACGCTTTGCAAATACTACCTAAGATAAGATGTGGCCGCTGAAAAATGAATTAGCTAAACCGAGTAATATTTTCTCTTCTGAAGAGTTAAACTAGTTGAAAATATCTTGCTGAAGGGACAGCGTGGTATACGAGCAAGAAATATACATTCGGAAGTCATCCTTTAAAGTTAGTTTCTGTTCCTTTTGATGTATTTCCAATTGCACCTTGTAAAAAGTTGAAGGTTAAAGATTTTGCATTAGTATAAGTTCAGTTATTTTCGTACCGATATTTTAAAAATCGAAGTTTTACACACCGTTAAACAAGAATAACATCTTTTTGTGCAAAGATAGAGAGGAATTAATCAAAATTAATCCCTAACTCCAAACGATTGTAGTGGTTGTGCTGTAAATTAAAACTTATGGCTCCGCCAATGATAATTCTAAAACTTGTAACTCTCTCATCATAACTCAGTAGGTTAAGCACGTCCAAAATCTAACAAAATAGAATAGAAATTATTAAATGAAAAAAGTTTTTCATTTAGTATTAAATGCTAAGTAATAACAGGAGAAACTATTTGATGTAGGGGTAGTTGATGCGGGGGCTTCGCAATCGTCCAGTTTGCTGGGAGATCATTTAAATTCTCGAAATTAAGCACTTTGTAACTAATTTTAGATGAATGTTCCAATTATAAAAATGAGGTTATCTTACATATGCTGATTATTTGAGTTAGTTAATGACGTAGATGAGGTTTGTTGGGGCAGTAAAGAACAAACGAATTGACCAATCCACATATTTGTCAAACTTTTCATTAGCTTGAGAAAGATAGCATTTATATTACTTAGCAATCAAGCGTTCTGAAACTGCAAATTACAATAATCTTTAAGATCATAAGCGTGTGCTTTGTCTTGGATGAAAAAATTTCCTGTTTTTTTAAATAACTTAGATTTCATATTTATTAACAACAAAAAGATCTTTTTTATGTTTATGCGCGTTTTTACTTGCAAAATATTCTCCTGCCACAGGCCATTAATGGTGAGGACTGCACGGGGACTAACTTGACTTTGAACCATACTGAAATTCCATCGCAAACTTGCAACGAAGACAGTAGCAAACTACCGACAATTAACCAACCCGTTGGCGCTGGAGATCCTGTAACACTTCCATGTCAAGACGGTGAGCATTTATCGGTCCTTTAAGCCACTCTCAAGGTTAAAGCATGCGCTTAGTTTAAAGAAACTAGCTTTTTTAGTTGATTTTCTTATGATAAATATCAATATTATGACGATGAAGTCTACTAAATAGGCCTATTTTTTACTATTAACCGGTTATGCAGTTTGGCGAAAAGCTCCACAATAGATGCAATGACAAAACTAATTTACCGCTGCATTGTTTCAAGCAACTTCCACAGGTAGAATTTAGTCCGATACATTTTTTTCATTCCATAGCATCTGCTCTACCCTTGGATTTAACTGACCAGCATGTATTCAATGTTACGTGGTATTATAAATGCTCTTCTTTGCCAAGTAATGCGTTGGTGACGTCAGAAAGTCAAGTTCTTGACCAGGTATGTTTTGCAATCAACCACTTGTTTGCAGCTTTGGACCAAAAAACTGATTTTCTAAATATTAATCTCTGAACAGTCATACTGTTTGTATGCAACAAATAATTATAGAGTTTCTTCACAAAAGTTGAAACTTTCCAACGTCGGGCTTTTCGCCTATTTTAAAAGATCCCAATCTTTCCCTGTTTTGAAGTTCGCACACTTTCCAGCTTTAAATGCTTTTCCATTCACAAGATTTCCACTGGTGTTACTAACTCTTGAAATAAAAGAGAGTCTTTATTGTGTTGCATGTTTTTCCACTCAGCAACCATAGTGCGTACTGCAGTTTTCTCTTGTACATCACCAATATCATATTGTCAAAACGTTTGAAAAAATTGTCCATGAAATCATAAAACAGCAAACAGTGAATTAAATGAAACTGCAAAAGATAGTGTCCTACAAAGAGGTATACAGTGAATTCACTGCTACTTGTCACAGTCGATACTGAGCAGAAAATTTGTAATTTAGGGGCAAGGAACAATTTTAAAATAATTTGAAACTCCCCAAAAATACTCTTACGTGATTTTTCAACAATCATATTTTGATTTTCCGCTTGCATTTTGTTACCTAAGTATTATTTTAGTCTTTAGGTGAAAACTGTTCACCTCTGTGTATGAAAAACATCCGTCTGACAATGTATTGGTTTGCTTTCAGCTGAGAATCTTCCCAGCGTCCTCAGAAACACCTGGAATTTACACTTGTGCTGTGACCTACAACGGCATGACAAGGCTTGTTGTTCAATACCACGTTTGCATAACACGTACGTTTACTGTTCCTTTGAAATATCCGCACATTGAATGCATTTTTTTGCATTGTAACCAGATGTAAAAACAAAACCTACACAAGCAGTCTGTTGTTACTCGACATAAGAAGTGGAAGCATTTTCTGATTTTACAAAACACCGGCACCGCGCTGTTAAACATAAGCTGACGGCTTAAAAGATATCAGTCACGATTTTGAAAATTTACCGCATGCCGTGTCAGTTTGCAGAAAGTTAACAGCATTCAAGAACGACAGACTGGAACGTTTTTGATCGAAATTAAAAATTGCAAACAATCCTGAAACGCATAATAAACTTAAATTTATCAACACTGAAGTAATGTCGAAAATTATTGCCTTGCTTATAGTTTTTAGTTGAACCGTTGCTGTGAATGTTAAGTTGCCCTGACGTCTTCACCAATCGAAAGTGTCCGGTTCCGCCCCTCACAACCTCACGGTGTGCAATGAAATATCACAAAGACCTTAAGTGTAGGTTTTCCTTCCTCCACCATTCGCTGGTTTATTATTTTCCTTTTGCAGTGAAAAGTCAGGCTCGTGCACCTCCAGCAGTCACATGCAATTCTGAGGAAAACGTTAGACTGGGTGAAAACCAAAACGTGACTTTAAAATGCATTGGAAATTTCGGACAAGGCGTTTTCGATGACACCGACTTACTTTTCATCGCGGGAACATGGTCAAAAGTACGTTTATAAAATTTTTGCATTAAAATACTAACATTAGCATGAATTGTTCAAAATCAGTTGAAACACCTGTATCCAACAGGATGGGTCAACAAGCTCTTCTTGCACATCCAGCAATTCGGAAAACAGCACCGCTAATCCTGCCCAGAACTCCTGTCTGCAGTAAGAATCTAAGTTTCAATGAAGTTTTATGTAAAAAAAAATAATTTTATCGCTTCAAATTCACGACCGGCGGGCTCATATTTCACATAGCTGTAAACTCAGTCGAACTGTGGAAAAATTAATATAACTTCTAATTTCACGTAAAATAACAAATTTTAAATATTCTTTTACAATTATTGTAGTTGGCATAGACAAAAACAATCGTATCAACTGTTGTTTCGTCTTGTTTGCTGTCAATTGAAAAGAAAACATTGTAGCTTTGCAGATCATGTTAGCAAGATGCAAAAAGTACGATTTTTGATATCTATAATGTTTCATTTATTTCCTTAAAGCCTAACATATCTTGAAACCTTGTAACTGTTGCATATTAATTTCCGTATGTCAGGAAAGTCGACAACCCGTACAATAAAACGTGTCTGAAAGATCCTGCATTAGCTCAGCAGCAAAACAACAGCGCCGCCACGATTACTTTCTTCCTCTTTTTGCGGTAAGTTTTTTACTTCTCTAAGTACAAATTGGCCTTGTAGTTATTGGAGTAGCTTTAGGTTTCGAATAAAACAAAATAATCAAAATCACCCGCAGAGTAACTACAAATTGCTCAGACATCTTATGAACTTTGAAAATCGATTTTGCGTGAAATCGTGAATAGTGCAAATTCTTTAGATAAGCGTTTTTTTATTTGAGACAGGTATTGTTTTTGAAAACTACATAGCAGTATACTTTACGTTATAATCACCAATTGCGTGTTGTCTTTTAATAGGAATGTTGATCGCACAGACTTGGGACTCTACACTATGACCATAATTAGCCTGAGAGGAAACACAACGGCGTCTGTTCTTCTTTCTGAAGAAATCCCACGACCACCAATAGAACTTATTATTGGACTTTGCGTTGGGATACCAGTTGCAGTAGTACTGATAGCTTTCATTCTTTACTTCAACCGCTTCTACTTAGCTTTGTACAAAAAGCGATGGTTTGACAACTACACATCAGGTAATGCGATAAGCAGACATCTTCCTAAATAAGGCAAGCTAAGCAGCACCAACAATCCCAAGTGCAAAATCGTGAATATTTCATGATGGTGAGAATTGAAGTACCCTCCACAACGGTAGTTATTCATTCTATTTGAATAAGCTTTTAGAACGGAGGATGTATGGTATTACCTGCAATCGATTTCCTATTAAAATTTTGGCTGATTGATTCCTTGCTCATTTCCCTTGCGGGGTGTAGTTACGTGAATACAGATATGTTCAAGTTTAAATCATCGCGACTAGATGACAATAAAGCCCTTTCGGTTTATTCCACGAAAACTTACAGAAAACCCAAAACTTTTAATTGAATGTAAAAATCGTTTGTTTATAAACAGTTAAAATCGCAATTACTTTGCGAGGTCAAATTCTTGATCTCGGAGTTTAACCTCTCTTTGAATCAGATGAATCAAAAAAAGCATCATTTTATAAAATAATTAGGCAAGTAAAGATTGTTGAATTCCGCTTGCCATTTTAATGTCACTGAGCACTTGCCGCTTGCAATACAAAGACACAATCATTCAGGAGTAAAAATTCCTTTTAAACAAGTAGGTCTTTTTATGGAAAGAAGGTATTTGATCAATTATCTTAAGTGGAAAAATTCCCGTTTCACCAATTTCCAACAATAGTTGTTAAAGCAACCAAGCTTATATTTAAAAAGAACGTTTCACGAAGTATATTTTTTGTTCGAAAGAAAGTAGTGAACTTCTTTGGCGGTTTCAAGTTTGAAATAAAATCGAAAATTGTTTATTTGGCACAAAACTTAGATATGATGCTTCTTTTATTGTTCAAGAAGCTGTGTTTATTATAGGGAATGTTTTCGATGTTCAAATGTCAGTTTTTCTTTTTCTGCCTTTATGCTTAAAAAGTAAGAGATATTCCTTGTTTGCATTTTATTTCTTCAAAAATAAAACTAGTTTTAGTTTATCTTTGCATCTACTGTGGCAGCGGCGTCCATGTCAGATTGTCCTCGTGTTTCGAGTAGATAGATTTTGTATTTTAAATATTCACGCAATTGCTTCACTTGTTCAGCGCATTTTATCACGGGCGCTTTAAAGTCTTTCTTGCTGCTGTTGGGGGCGGAGGACCCAAGCAAAGTTTAATGCTGTGGCAACAAGCAACAATACAGATCGCCCGAGATCGCACTGTGCCACCACAAGCACATTCAACGATTTACTACGTTCACAAGTTGTATTAGAGGTCACTCGCTGAGCCCACTCAATTGCTGGTTGTTCGCGCCACTTACTTAAAGGTGCTTTTATTATCCCACTTCCCGTTCGTGGTGCACATGAGACGCCTTGCTGACCGAGTGTCTGCAAGAACATCCCTTTTCATAATGAAGAAGCGGCTTGCCTGCGCACTTACGCACTAGGCTAAAGGGAGCTCCCAGTAGCTTTAGTGCCACTAGGGATGTTATGCTTAGCGCGTCGCATGTAGCAGCCACCGCGCTGCTACATCACTCCCCCTTCTCTCTTTATGCGGGAGCCGCGCTCCCGAGCGCTCTCACAGGCGAAGCCTCGTGCGAGGACCGTAAGCTTTTGCGCACGACGCAGTTTCGAACTCCCTACCACGCCGTGCCCCGCATCTCCACCACTGAACTACTTGATGACGAGCCGGAATCACTGCTGGACGGATCGGAGGATGGGTCGTTTGACATTTGATGACGGCTCAAGCTACGCTGTGACTTGCAGCGATCGCCTCGCGACCTTGCGCATTGCTTAGCGGCCTTGTCAGACGAGTGCCGCCTTGCTTGAATTGTGGTTGAACGTTGCTGTTTGTCTTTATCACGGCATTCTATGCCTGCTTTCTTATCGTCCTCACTCCCCATGGAGCTGATTGAACTTATTGAACTCGAGATCGACGAACTGCGATATGTCAAGCTCGGGCAACCCGTGTCGTCGCTCGCTGTGTGTTGATATTCTAGGTTTGCGTGCGGATTTTAGAAAGGAGGGCAAAGGCGCGTAAGTGGTCACGCCAGTAGAATAACCTTCAGAGATGTTCGAATTACGCAACCCTCCAGAGTGCTTGACACTTGCAGCTGTAGCACTTGGTTGAGCTAGACCTTGAATGTCCCCCGAGGCAGAATGAGGGGCAAT
>Ga0210059_1001696_pt1 | contig 33655 bp, 27 predicted proteins | sample Ectturendosymbi2_FD_188042 | JGI IMG/M metagenome (GOLD analysis project Ga0210059, IMG submission 188042) | Ecteinascidia turbinata endosymbiont from Florida, USA - Sample 2 (SPAdes) (version 2) | ecosystem: Host-associated > Tunicates > Ascidians > Unclassified | place: Key West, Florida... | reverse complement strand
CTGAGGATATGAAATTGCTTCTACAAGTTCTTAGAAATCCATTTATCACATCATCATCGTGCCTCGTGCACGGCGCTCCTCGGCGCGTCGTGCGTAGAGCCAACCATATTCACGAGAGTCCGCCATTCATCACGGTCCTGCGCGAGGGGTTCAATTGCGGCTGGTTCGAGGCCGAGCTGGTAAAGATCGCGTCTGACCACGTCAATCCAGCGGGTGCTTGGGGCTCCTCGTGGTCGCTTCCAGCCGAACGAGCCAGGATCGAAGTCTAAGATAGCCCGAGAAGGATGGCGCGGTGGCACATATCCATACCAGTGGACCCGGCGGCGGGCAGCCAAAGAGGAGGCCGGGGGCTGTCCGGCAAGGGCTCGCACCGTTTCATTGGAGACGAGGTCGTGCCAGTGAATGCCAAGAATCGAACTGAGAGCCCTACTGTCAACAGTGGCGATTCTAAGGGGGGCCTGGGTGGGCCATGCCCCCCCAGTTTTTGGCTTGCCCCCCCCCAGTTTTTTTTATTTCCCGTTCGAATTTGTTTGGTTGACATACATACGCAATAGATAACTTTCGGCAAGCAATATTTTAAACGATAATTTAGAAACCCTCTAGCCTGCATTCAGTGTTTTCCAAATGCATTATAAGCTGTGTTGTTGTTTTTGATGGTCGGGAAACTAGAGTTGTTTATGACGACACACACGAGTAGTTGCTCAGATCCTGCGTGAAATTTAGTCAGACCCCGGTCGTTATGCTGAAAAATTCATTTCGAAACTAAGACACAGTCGAAGAAATTGGAAGATTGACCTTTAGTGCATTCCAGTGTGAGATGGAACTGGGTTATATTACTTTCAGCAGATTGTTGCTTGTCCCAATAGCACAAGATTTGTGAAAGGATTAAGAATTGGTTTAAGTTAATTTAAACGAATTTGTCCTGGCTGCAGTATTGCGTTCTGCTGCCTTGTGTATAGGACTGTGAAACATCTTACGTAAGTGGTGTTAGATTCATAACGCGATTGTAGTTCTACGCTGATGTAATTTTGATTAGTGGTGAACCGGTCATTTACTTCGGAAGCCGTAGAGCAATTTTTGCCTTTGGGAGGAAGAATGTTGGCAGCCTCAGGGTTGCCAGACACCCTTTGACAAAAAAGTCAAACTGGGCATAAAAGCCAAATTGTTTAACATCATGAAATTTAAAATTCTTTATTAATTGTAGGTCATTTTAGAAGAATAAAGTTGTAGCATTCTTCATCTTCCACATTTTCTACTCGAACCTTTGGCATTATGGGTTGCCAGATATGCGACCACTTTATTCTTCTATGGGTTGCCAGATAGCGTTTGAGAAAATACACCAAGCACTGTCTAAAAAATCCTAATAAAACTTTTCAGCAAGATATTTAAAAAGGCACCAATCTGATAGCATGTGCCAACTGCCTCCAAAAACAGCCAAATGTAGTATTGAGAAAAAAACAAACAAATTTTTTGACGTCAACCGTCTCCAAAAAAGTCAAATTTGTGAAATTTGTCGTCAAAAACGCAAATCTGGCAACCCTGGGGAGCCGAGGCGGCCTGCACTCTCTTTTTCATTTGCTGACATACGGGTGACGATAACGATTCTAGCGCTCCTGAAGTAAAAATCCCGCCTTGCCACCACATTCTTTTGGACGGCGTGGTTGGTCGAATTTTGCCTGCGGTAATAGACTGGGTCCAGAAAAACTCCTAATATTGCTACACTGATTCGGGAGACTGCGTTGGTTGGGTTCAACCCACCTCTGCGAGCTTTGTACTTGGTTTGCAGCGGATTGCCATTGCTCTGTTGCAAAACTTGAGATCGTACGTATGAACCGTTCTAGTCGTAACGCGTGTGTATTTCTGCCGTTCGAAAACATCGTTTAATTGCTGTAATGTGTGGGTACAGACTAGCACGTGTAAGGCAGCAGTGTGTGAACCAAAGGGGTTTCTTAAGTTGCGCTCAACAATTAGGATTTCTCAGGATCGGTTCAGTATTTGGCCGTAGACAGATCCGTTGCCCAGCTGCGGGTTAGTAGGTAAGTGCGGAATTTTAACTCTACCCACATATGTCCTGCAACGCCATAGAATTTTGCACGGATTTTCTATAATGATTCAGAAGAAATTATTTCGCGTATTTCAGCTCATTGTCCCGGAGGTCAAACATTTCTATCAGAAAAACACTTGAAAGAATTCGCGAATCATATTCATTTAGTAAAAATGATTTAAAAAATGAAACTAACTTTGGCAAAGAATTTGCTTCGGAAAGAGCCGAAGTTGCCTATATCGCTCGAACAAATTCTTAATTTACAGCTGCTTAAAAAGTTGCGTTTGATTTTTATTGGTAGCTGTAACTCTTCCCGTCACCAGCGCTTCATGCGAAATAAATTTTTCAAAAATGGAATTCGTGAAAATATTTCCAAGAATTTAGATGACCACTGAAAGATTGGGTAAAAGTGATTTACTTTCAGGCGAAAGGTACGAGCTGAAAAATAGATTTAGCTGATTTTGTTGATGAATTTGACAGTCGACGTGACAATCTAGTGATTAAGTTACACTGAGGTGATGATGATATAAAATTCTAACGTAGACTCTGCAGGGACCTGTGTGAGAATCATATTGTTCCTTGTCTATTTCTCTGAATCTTTTCAGAGTTAGTGCGTGTTTCGCTTGTGGCAAGACAGTCATAAATCAATGCAGGGTTGAAAAGCCAGCTTTTGAGGATCAATCAGAGAAAAATTCAGTGTGAATATTAAAATGAACAACTTTGTTGGGAATATTCTGCAAAATAAGTTTTACTCTTGCTGTTACGTTTTGCTATCAGGTAAAAGCCGCAAAAACCGATATACATATTCGTACGGCGGTGCTGCTACGCCACTTTAGGTGCGGCTGATGCCGAAACCTCTCTACTGTTAAACTGCATACTGCACGGATTAGTCCTCACCTTATCCGCGCTGCAGATGGGCATTACACTCGCAATAGTAGTTGCATAACATTGTTATGTTTACACGACAATCACAAAATCTCCATAAGCTTCCACAAACACGGATTAGTCAGTAGTCACCATTCCGTTGGCAAATGGCCTATTTTTTATGCTTTGTAGTAAGAATATTTTGACGAGACTAGTCGGCTATCAACAGCCTAATTGTCTCTGTGTCAATATGGAATAGGTGGTTGGAAGTGGAAACATTTTGCTTTCATGTGAATTGTATTCACTTTCGTGGAGCTGTTTTCGTTCATGTGGGGTCGGAACAATTGTGTACGGAAAATGGTGTTTCGTTTCACATGCACAGCGCTGTGGAAATTGCATGGTTAGCACAGAATATTCGACATAGTAGTATACGCGTGTGATTGCATCTGCAGCAGTGTTTAGGTATCTCTAGCGAATAATAACACCAGTTCATATTTTACGATATTCATAAGCCTGTATTGGGTTTGACAGGGTTGATCAGAGCAACTTAATCTTCAAAACAACGAAAAATCACCATGCAAGATAGACATTTATGTTGTCCCCCCTACTTTTTCCTTGGCCCCGCTGTGCCCCCCCACTGTTTAATTCTAGAATCGCCACTGACTGTCAAAGCCGTCAAGCCTGGAGATGAGGGTTCCAGTGAGAGGCCAGGTCTCCTCACCATACAGCAGCACAGACAGGACTGCAGCATTGTATATGCGCATCTTGGTAGTACGCGAAATGGACTGCTGGCGCCACAATGGTTTGCGAAGCGCCTGCATCACATTTGACGATAGTGCGCGTCTGCGGTCGATTTCGGGTTTGAGGTCACTGTTGTTGGTAACTGTCGAACCCAGATACACAAATGAATCCGCAAATTCCACAGCATTCCCATCGATATTTAGAGATGGAGGATCGAGGCTTTCACCAACGTGCATCAGTTTGGTTTTCGCCCAGCTGACCTTCAAGCCCAGTTTGCGTGATTCGCGATCGTAAACTGAAAGGGCAGCCGTAAGTTTCTCGATGTCATTAGACAACAGGATGGTGTCGTCAGCGTATTTGAGATCAGCAAGATGGAGGTTGCCGAAGGACACGGCCGGGATATGTGCTCAGACCCGTGGCATGAGGTGGTCAACAACGGAGTTGAAAAGGTACGGAGCAGCTACACATCCTTGTCTAACGCCACTGTTGATGTTAAACCACTCCGAGAGTTTCCTGTTTGTGTGGACGCAGCTTTGGGAGTCTCCGTAGAGCTTCTTGAACAGCCTTAGGATCTTGCCAGGCACACCAATGCATGCCAGAATTGCCCATAACGAGGCGTGGTCGACGGAATCGAACGCAGCTTTCAGATGGATGAAGGCAATGTACAAATGACGGCCCTCACAAAACTCTCGAGTCTTCTCAATTATGAGGGGAAGAGCAGATATCTGGTCGATCGTTGAGCGGTTTGGCATGAAACCGGCTTTCTGTAGTCGCCTGCAGCTACGGGTTGCTGGGAGCGAGCGACCGAGTAGGACACGGGTAAAAACTTTGCCGGGAATGGAGAGAAGGGTTATACCTCGGTGATTGCTGCAGACCAGTGTGTCACCTTTTCTTTTCCAGAATGGCAATATGATTCCGTGCGTCCAGACCTCGGGGAGATTTTCAGAGTACTAGACCTCATTGATGATGTACATCAGACACCGAATGATATTATCGCCACCGGCTTTAGGCATTTCAGACGTAATCTTGCAGAAGCCCGGTGCTCGGTTATTTTTCAGCAGTTGCACAGACTTTTTTACCTCATCCACGGTTACTGGGTCAGTGGAGCACTCCAGACATGGCTCAGCGGCGTGTGAAGAAGCTTCCAGATCCTGATCAAGACTTACTGGAGGGTAGTGGAGCGAATTACTGAAATGTTCCATCCACCGTGAGATGCAGCCGCTCTCACTGTTGATGATATGGCCTTCCCTATCCTTTACTAGGTACGTCTAATGAGTGTCCAGGTCTTGCTCTCCGAAGAATTTTAAAAACCTGGGAGAAGTTGTTGGTTTGGGCCGCCATTTCTAGATGTTCCGCCTGATCATTCCAGAATTTCAGTCAATCATTGCGGATGGCGGCGTTACGCTCTCGGTTCAGTCTGCGATACTCAGGTAAGTTTCCAGAGAGGCGAGCGGATCGACGTTGATCAATAATCTTCAGGGTGTCACTGGATATCCATGTCGTGCACGCGACCGACAGAGTGAGTTCTTCTGCGAAGTGTTTCCAGTTAGATCGGGCTGCATCTGCCAGGGCGTTGAACATGTTAGAGATGGAGCATTTGTAAGTGCATGCGATTGTAGGATCCTTAAGCCGGCGCGAGTCAAGAGGCCGTGAATTCTGTGCTGATCGGGAGAGTTTTAATTTCAATTTGAAGGTCCTCGGTCTACCTCCAACGCAGTTGCAAAAAGTGTCTGTAACCCTGTTATTCCGCCGGCTCCAATGCCGTTGTAAAACGTTCTATTTTGTCTGTTCTTATCGACCTGCGTTATGCAGAGAGTGTGTGTTCATACTATGGACTTTGTATCTGCTGACAAATAAAATCATCATCATCAATAAATTAAATATTATATTAAAATGCTTGCTCCTACCAGTGTAATCGTGTGCAAACACCTATTCTGCAATGCGTTTTGGCTATCCATTTTTGGGTGCTCCTACGCTGTTTTATTGTGCCTATGATATGGTCCATGTGACTGAAATAAAATGTTATAATTATTATCATTACTATTATTATATTATAATCAAATCAATGACTCGTCAAGATTTTTCAGGTGGTCGTAAAGCGACTTGAACTACAATGGAGATTCTCAATTACTCCAATCGAATGATTTGGACTCGACCTCCAGATTTGGTACTGTGCGTCACTCCTTATCGAATAGAACTTCTACTTGTTCTTTGCAATTGCAACTGTTTGTTGGCTGTTGCGGGCGGAATTGGCGCGGAAACGTCGAAGGCTAAACCAGGTTGCTATTTTGAAATAAAAATCCGCAAAGTCAGGGTATCCTTACATTCATTGTGATGATGTTCCGGTGAAACGTGCTCTCTTCGGGCAAAATGAGTGAAAATTTGAAAACGGACAAAAAATTTAAATGTAACAATTGTGAGCTTTAAGTTTATATTAAAAAAACTAAAGAAGTTATAACTTAAAGCTACATACGAAAACGTTATTACTTATTTAAACAAACAAAAACCGTGGATGGCTGAGCTGTGGTGGTCTGTGTTGTGAAGCTAGAACTTCTCCACTATAGTTTCTATCTAATGCAGTAAGCTTATGTTTGGGTGCTACAGTATGTGAAATTCGTGTTTTTTTACGTCTATAAATTAATTCATGCAATTATGGTACAGGTCTATATTGGAATATTACATTATACCGTGTGAACTGACTAGTGCGTCGTTGTGGCTTCTTGAAAAGTTTTTAGAATCCTTGAGAATGTGTGGATGGACTGGAGAATATTTCAAATATCATGATTTATCTATGGTAGACAGAGATGTCGTTTGCCTGATAAAATATTTGAAGTGTTGATTGATGTTTATCAACTGTAACAAAGATTTCAAATATTGATTATCTTTGTTTAATCAATATTTTGAAGTGTTCATTGCAGTGGAGTAACTGATGGTAGGGAAGAGGGACGGTTTGACTCCCCTGGCCAGCTAAAGTAATCGTACTGTAGGCCTAATGTAAAAACCAGGCCCCCACTGTGCTTATTATTACATATTTCGGTTTTAGTATCCTTTCAAAAGTTTTTAGCACAGTGTTTTTTTTGTGTTTTTAGAGTATTTTCTATTTATTTTTGGTTTTAGTATAGCCATCCACACTTGGATTCACCATCATTTCTCAAGTTTTTTTTCTGAGTGTTGATGAGTAGGTCCCCTGAAAAGGCCAGTGGGCCTCTTTCAGCAAATTTCTCCTCTAACTAAAATCTCTAGTTACGCTACTGGTTTGTTGACTTCATGATGAAAATCTCAGTAAACAATCCATGTGTTTTTTCTGGTGCTTGATCCTTACAGATTAGTAACTTCATTTATTGCATTGATTCATATCGTATGTTGTCTAAAAATATGCTTACATCAAACCATGCAAATGGGTTTTGCTTTTTTGTTTTCGTTCTGAAGATGTTTTAAGACAAATGTAATCGTGATTGTAATCATGATTACTTTCAACATAATGAGCAAGTGGCAAGTAATCGTAATCTATTACATTTGTGATGTAAAATTCCAAACTAGCAGCTTGTATTTGCGATTGCACTAATAGACAAGAATAAGAATAAAAATTATGCTGAAAAATATTTCTTTTACAAAAAAGTTTTAATACAACATAAAATAAAGAATATATGATCAAATAAAGTATATATGTTTTTAATAATTACATGAGCCATGTACTGTATATGGTCTCTGAATTTGTTTTTGCAAACTAATGCACTCATCCTTGTGGCTGACCTTGCGTCAAAAAACTCTTTGTCTCTTCAATATTATAGGACTGTTCAGTGTTCTCTCAGTACAGGGTTTCTTAAACTTTTTTGTTCTGAGACCCCATTGTGAAAATTTTTTCTTTGCAACCCTGTTCATGGATAGCTTAGATGTTAATGATACGTGTAAATGTCCCATTGGCCCACACAAATCTCAAGAGGCATTTTTGTCTGTGGGCAAATCATACAAATGAACACAATTCGTGAAAGCAACTATAATAAAACAACCACGTAATGGAAATAGTAAGGCGATTCTTTAACAATAAACAATTCAGTTTATAGAAGTTATCAAGCACAAGTAATGAAATGAAGCCATTCGATGATTTTTACACAGATCATCCATGCGTACCTTAATACAAGACAACGGAGGACGAAGGGCATTCTCAACATTTTTCAAAAAGGATCGATTTTTGGACATGATGATTATCAATTTTGAGCATGCTTGTTCACACAAAAATGTTGTGCAAACAGCTAAGAGTTTATGAATGGCTAGATCAGAAATGATTGGGTATTCGTTTCTTGTTTTTATCCAAAAATCACCGACTCTGTTTTGAAAATTCCACTTGTAAACTTTTGTCATTTAATATGATTAATATCTCTGCAAACTCATCCTGGTCATGGCAGGTATGTTCCAGAAATTTCAATTGTATTTTGCGGATCCAACTGTTTCTGAATTGAACAAGAAAGTACTTCTCAAACTCTGTATGAAACTTTTAACTTCAGTCTGAAACTATTCCATGTGCTCTCAAAGCAGTTAGCTTAACTCCTAGACTCGAGTTCTAGACACAAGTGTGGCCTCGTGTGAGAATGAATGCAACAACGTCAAAATTAGTCAGTACATTAATTAAAACAATTAGGATGTAACAATGCATAACTTGTGCTTAGTTAATATCATTTGACAGTTCAGGCGGACATCCAAGTAAATAACTGAGAACATGAAACACGGTATTACCATAAAAATACACTAGAAAAAGATTCACTGCAGGCCTACTTTTAATTTTCATGCAAAGTTTGCAAAAACTTTTATATCTGATTTGTCAAGCCAATTTGTTTCACGACCTCAAAAACACATTTTGCAACCCCAAATGGGGTCGTGACCCATAGTTTGAGAAGCCCTGTTCTAGTAGACCACATTAATTACATGTGGGCCATTGTGTATTGTGCCTTTCATTATGACAAATCAGCTCAGACATAGTGAGGGCCATGTTTATATGCTGTGCATCTTGGTTAAGTCTTAGTTCGAGGAAGTTCGACTAGAGGAGGATGTTTTGTTATATATGTGTGAAACACCTTTTGTTTACTGATGTTACAGTGCTAGTGTCATGGATCTACATTCATGCAAGACAATAATGTCATGAATCTGTGTCCACAACTGTTGCTATAAGGTGTAATCATTTTTTAACCAGAACTAGTGACAAATCCTAATAAACTCCGAAACCTAAGTAGGTAACATTAATTGAAAACCACTACACATACCAGAATATTCCCTTAGTTTTGTAGGCCAGGGCTCTCCAAATATTTTTGTCTGAGGGCAATATAAGTCATTACACAACAGTTCGAGGGCCAGACGTAAACTCTTGCTCTAAAATAAAAGAATGCTAAAACATGAATGTTGTTTAATAATAAAAGCACACCTATTAAAAAAGTATCATGAAATTGCTTTGATTTTAACATAGTAGGAAAAATCTGGGTTCAGATTAGATGGACCAGACACTAATTAACAAAGACCTCAGGATGAGGCTGTTTTTTTTCGGTGAGACATTTCAGTCACTTTATTTGTCTCACAGTTGTATTAAAACTTGCCATAACAGTATTCATTAGCCTGTATTTTTAGATGTTCTGACTGAAATGGCTGAATTTTTTCGGTTGTTTCGAAAACATTTTGGTCTGTGACTGAAAAAAACAGGGTTGGGTAGCATCTAAGCTTAGGCTAGCCTGCACCGCTGTGATACTTAGTCAACTGACATTCATGCGGCTTTGTTTTGGGATATGTAACATTCTTCCAAATAAATATGCTAGTTTTTTATTATTGATAAAGTGCCTTTGCAAGTAGGATTTGGTCCACAGGCCATAGTTATGAGGCCCCTGTTGTAGGCAATCACTGAATTTAGAGATGCACCGCTGTTTTGCACAAAGCAACAGACATTGCACATGAGTGTTCCATAATTTTCAGAATTGATTGATTTCAGGTTAGCATTCCTAGGCTAATGCACTTGAGTTTAGATAATATAACCAAAGCTGACAAATGTTGCTTGGGGCTTTGCTTTGGATTGTGAAAAAGATTATTTTAACTTTGCCATCATTTATTATAAAATATAAGACCAATCTTTAATAATGCACACATGCTAGTGCTAACAAGTCTTGACAAAGTGTGGTGATGCAAGTGACTCTAGTTTTAAGTATTATAGAATTGCAGCGAAGCTTCTGGATGCATAAATCACATTAATAAGGTGCACTTTACAGAAAAATCTAGAAAAGCTTGCCAAAGCTGTTTTGAAAATCGCAGTGGCTACAGAACTGCCTATGGATCTTTAAGTTTGACACCTTATTCAACTACCTCCTGTAACGTGACAGTAATGCACGACAAGAATGCAGGAGGCTTGGTAGAAACTAACCTAACTGTAGCCCTAACAATAACCCAACCCTAACCTAATGCTAACTTTAAGCTAAGGTAACACTAATGCTAACCCCTAAACATTGCTCTACTCATGACAAATTATCTCGAAAAGATGGGAAATCAGCAGTCTAGATAATAATTGTTCTAACTACGCAAATGCTGTAAAGTTTCACCAAAAAATAACTGCAGTTGGCTTCATTACAGTTAATGCAATGTGCTCAGTTGAGTTTTTGTCGTTTGAGTTCTTGACCCAATTAAGATAAGTTTTCATTGTTGGCTTTGTTTTAAATCTTTGCAAGAAGTGCAAGTATATAAGCTTAGCTTTACTCTGATCATGGCACTGAATTGAAGCAGAGTAAAGTGCATTTGATTTCCAACAATAGTCTTGTACTCAGTTTAAAAGATTGGTTGTTTGTTAATTGTCAATTGGTAACTAGATTACCAATCTCAGGAATATTCTGTCAATAGGGTTAATTGAATTTTACACTATTTTAGTTCTCTCATTGTGCAGGTTAAACTTTTCATCCATTTGGTTACAAAATTGATGGTGATTTAGTTTGTTTAAAAGTGGCAGCAGAATGTGTATGTATGCATGACTATGCCAAGCATTGCAGATAGAGGTATTGTAGTAATTTAAGTTTGTTTGTCAGTGTTTCAATACTTTTATGATGAATTTTATGGTGATGAAAATGAAACATTAAGCTAATAATAATAAAATATGATTTAAGGATGTGGCAGTGCCAGATCATTGAAATTATTTTTAAGTTTTTGATAAAACTTTCTGCATGGCATATATCAAGAATGCTAATTTTAATTTTTTAATGATTTTTTAAAACATTATTCATGTACCTTTGCATTATGTCTTTGTTTTGTTATCAAACCTTCCTTGATCTTTTTAGATCTCTTTGTTTCTTATTTTTTGTGTTGTTTACACTTAGTCTTCTTAGGTTTCAGCTGGCTGATATGCAAGTTGCTCTTTGAAAGCCTTTGGCATGCCAGCTGCAGATAGTAAAAAATGATCAATATTTGTCTTGGCTCTAGAATGGCTACAGCAGTCAGCAACTCATCAATTTGGCCGCAACTGACCTTAAAATTTAAGAGCATTCCTGAATATACAGTATATATACTTGCATATTGGTAATGTTAATCTGCTGTTGTCATGACAATATGTTAAAACCTGAGTGGCGATTGTGTGTATTATAGTTCTAATACAAGAAACTAGGATACCATCCAAAATCGTTATCTGTGACAGCAGATATATGAAAATCAGTTTTACTTTGTCCTTTTCACACAAAAAAAACGATTCAGCTATTGATATTTGCTAAAAAATGTTTTGTCTTGCAATAGTGTCAATCATTTTTTGAATGTAGCTTTAAAATTATGAAACTAAAACTAATTCTTTATGAATGTGAATAACTGAACTGACTTTGTAAAAATAGAGCTTAAAATTGAATAGTTAACTAAAAGCTGTGGTAGTTATTAAGCAAAGATGCTAAACCTTTGTCCTGATGTTGTCAAAGCCTAGAATTTCTTAATTTATAGTCCAAATATTCAAATGCTCTGTGTGGCTGTTACTTTTTCATATGAAGGCGAACTGATGATACTAATACTGGTTTGAATTCACATGCAGACACACAAGTAGAGCTTGCTGATATAAATTGGTTGATATAAGGATGATGCCATTGAATCGTATCAGTAAAATTTCACCAATATGTATCAGCAACATTTACTCACAAAAACCAATATGCTAATATTTTGCATGGAGTGTCAGGAAGACCAAATTTTTATTTGATCTCTGATTTATCGACTCTAAATTTCTTGAGTTATAACTTAAAATTAGAAATTTTTATTAGTAAATCATCATTTTCAAAAATGTAACCAATTCTGCACATTTCCTCATTTGTTAGCTATTCCCATTTTCTCGTGAGTTGGTGTGAGATGCATTGTAGTGTCTTTGAATTGTGGCTTAAGTGATGCAAAAAATATTAGTATAGCTGCATTATTTATCAGCATTGAAAAGTATCATTATCTGCCCAAGAAAGTCTTACTGGCTGAGTTCTACACACAAGTTTTATTCAAATGCAGCTAGGTCATATGGTAACAAGATTTTTGATGTTGGATTGTAACTAAATACTCTAATTAGCACCTAACTTTGACATTAGTTTTGGGTGTGCATGGAAAGGCTCTGTAATTAATGTCATCCTTAGAACAACATCAGAAAAATGGTCTTAGTAAGCATTATCTGATAATGCACTTGTCCCAAAGCAAGTGTTGCTGAATTTTTGTTTGACGAAATTATTGGTTGAAATTTGTGTATTTGTTAACTACTTATTGTCCAACCTGTAGCCCTTGAGCTGCATGGGTGAAGATTTTGTGCAGCCCAGTTTAGGTTTTTGCTGTAGTAAAAGCTTCCTACATACTGACAACCTGTCCTTATTTTGATAACCTTGGATTTGACTTTTTGATGCAGGTGGTCCTCAGTGCCACTTTATCATGTCTGTTACCATTGCAGCAGGATTAAAACGCTTTCAGTATATTAGCTTAAGTTAAATTTAGTTTGCTCAGATCTAAGTAAGTCATTCAATGTGTGGCCCTCATTAATATGTCATTAAATGTGCACCCCTGGTTAAGATAGCGACATGACGTTTGGCCCAGTAAGCCATTTGGATTGGACATAGCTGCTCTAGGATGTGTATCATTGCTTGGCTGTGCTTTTATTTACAGTTGTAGATGAGCTGGAGCTTCCAGAAAGAATAGAAGTACCACCTCCACCATGTGTTTTTGGTGCTGGGGCAAAAGGAGATCCTCGTTTGATAATTACTCATATAGTAAATTATAACTTCAAGTCATATGCTGGCAAACAAGTGCTTGGGCCATTTCATAAAGTAAGTTAGTTGTCCAGTGTACCTAGTCAAAGCAGTGTATATTATTTTGAATGTTTTAAGTTGAACTTTTCTCTTGTGGTAGTAATGTATACTTGCTTTTTAACTTGAATGAAACACCATCATCATTACATGTTAATGCAGGGTTATGAAGAATGCCTTTATACTGTTTTTTATTTTATTGTTTGCAGTGAGCCCGTCTGTGTTCAGCTGAAGTGTGCTGGGTTGTGGGTCATCTTCAGCAGCATCTCTGCTGCTGCACCCTGAGAAGGGCGTATTCTGACCCAGCCCACACTGAACACATCCAGCACGGGTAGCAGTGGTTGCTCTTGAACCAACAGATTTAGTAAGCATTTCAAGAAATGCTGCAACGGGGAGGGCCACATGAAGTCATCTGTCTTCCCATTTTATTGTAGCTTCCTGATGACAAAATGTGTAACTGTAGTGTGAGGAATCACATAATAACATGTATGCCAGAACCTCTGAGAGGGAATGAATGCATTGAAAACATTCTGAAGTGAACTCAGGCAAGGAGTACAGTCTCTGAGCTGTCCAATCATCAGTAGACTACATTCCACATCCATCATTGAGTCCCAAAGAAAGGTGGTCAAGACATCAAGGCTAAGTTCACTGCAGATGCTCCAGGGTGGAAGTATATTTTCTAATTGCCTTTCTGTTCCCCATATTTAGACTGATTGCCTTGCATATCTAAAGAGCTCAGTGTGATTCCAAGCTTTCAGTAAAATGGCATATGTACATAAACAAAATGAGTTTTTACAGAACAGAGACAGGCTATATGCAAGTGCGGATATGGCTTCTGTTGGATATGGCCTATAATCTGTTCCATGCATTTTGTACATGAGGTACGAAAAGAAATAACAGATTTAACGAATGAAGCTCTTGGTTGGTCTTCAATTACAAGTTGTTTTATGAAACTGGCATAAAAATGGTAAACTCACAAAACCATCCAGCACCAGGCTGTTTTCCTGAGGGGAAAAAACGGTACAGAAAGTGTTAGTCAATAGTTCATTCATGGCTAGAGCCTTTCCAAGTGTCACTATTCAAGACTATAACAGCTCTTGGAATCATCTCTAGTTACCCCAAAACTGCACAACTCATAAACTGCAGTTCTATCACAAGCACAATGTCAGACAAAAGGTCATAAAACAAGTCAACACTTGACATCAAAAAATAAGGTGAGTAGGGGCACAATACCGGGTATGCAACACAACAAATAAAATATGTGATGGTTTGAAAAAATGAAGTTTTTGTTGAAAAAATTTTGAATATTCATTCACAATTTTTGTTACAGTCTAGTTCAGGTTTTTTTAAGGAAAGTGTTAGGTACCTGGTATGGACATGCAGGGAGCCAATGATGAGTTTCTCAGATTCTAGGGACCTGAATTGGGTCCCTAAATCGCCTTAAAAAAACCTGGTCTAGTTGGACATGCTATTGTTATGAGTTGTCATTGTAGAATGAATTTCAGTACTTAATTTCCAGCCAAAAATATTTCAATTTAAATCTTAATTTATCTTCCAAATATTGTGACTTCACTAAAAAAGGGATGCACCTGGTTCAAACTCAGCATGCACTAAGTGTCATGCCACTATCATTATATTCCATATTGAAACTTCAAGAAAGTTATTTTTAAAGGTATACTGGAATTAAAGTTTTGCTTTCAGGCTGGAACTGAAGTTCTTTGGCAGTTTGTTTACAGGTTATTCACATGCTGATATGGTTTTGGTTTTTGTTAGATACATTTTTAAGCAACACATTTGCACATGATGTTTTTGTTGTTTGGTTATATTGCAGGTCTTTTATCTTACCTTTTTGCTGTGACAACCTAAGCTATGAATTATTCACTGAGGTAACTATGGCAAACTTGATATTTGCACTGATAGCTATTTCACAGAAACACTAAAAGCTTAGATTCAATCCCGCTTTTTGCATTAAAAACAATATAATTGTAAAGGTAAAAGGTTAATTAAGATATGCGATAGCAGCAAATTATTTTGGAAATATTTTTTTCAAATATTATTGAGGAGGAAAAATACTTAACAATTTGAGAGCCGGGTACAATATATTCGTACTTCGATTTCAGCCTAAAGCCAGTGGTTGTCAGTTGCCTTACCAACGCCCTAGCTCCTCCGCTGATTGTGCTAGAGAGTTGTTCAGGGGCTTAAACGGATCAGACAGTCTTCTAGATTGCACATGAAAAAAAATTTTTAGGTGGGGGTTGTGGATTTTTTGTGAGTGACATCATAAGTGAAGTAGTTTTTGGGCCATTTTGGCTCATGTTGCCTGGCCTAGGGCCCAACTGCTCGGCCAAAGTGTTTCGCTGAAGTTTTCATTGGAAACTAGGCTCAAGTCCGAGTCTTTTGAGCCTTTGATTGACTTTCTAGCTTTTCTGGTTCAAAAGTTATGATCTTAAATAAACAAATTAATTAATTATCTAATCAACTAATTATTCAAAAATTTTACTAACTTAGATCATAACTTTTGAACCCAAAACCCCAGCAGGTCATCCAAAGTATCAAGAGACTCGGATTGTAGCCTAGAATCCAATAAATTCTTCAGTGAAATACGACCATCTAACGGTTGGGGCCAGGTGAAGGTAGCCAAAAAAACCTCCACTTATGACATCACTGACAAAAAAACGCACCCCAAGCAAAAGATTTTTATTCGAGTGCAAACTACAAGACTTGCCGTGTCTTTTGATGCTTCAACCAGGTCCGTAACCCGCACAGGAGCGGAGATATTCCCGCACAAAGCCACGTGCGAATCAGCTGTTTTTTGCGAACCGTTTGAATTAACCCGGACGTCAAAGTGTTCAAAAAGAGGTTTATGAATGCTTGCTTGTTGCGCAAAATCACATGATTTGATGTGCTTAATATTCATCTCTATAAGGCATAAAAGAGGAAGGCAAAACTAATAATTTGTCATATTATTTTCTGTTCCAATCTCTGTTCATAGATAACAAAGTAAAGCAGTTATATGATCATGTATGCCAGGGCTTACAGACATTGATCTCACATTTTGCATATAAACAAGAAGGCAGTGGGGAAGAAACGGATTTTAGCAGACACAACCATTGTAGTTTCCCACGTTTGCACGGAACATTCATGTTTGGCTGAAAGAACCAAATAAATTGAATATATACTTGCTATTAGACTTCATCGTCATGCCAGTTTTTCTTTGCAAATCATTGACAGATATCTGCAGGCCCATCACACCCATCCCAGATAAATTTTACATCAGTTCAAAAAACCACAAATGCAAATATAACATTTTTGGTTTGTTGGTTGCGTAATTTTTTCCTCCATAAGTGTTGAGTTTGAATGTAATTTGTTGCAGTGTTTCTAACATCTGTTGATTCAGAATGGTTATATCTATTGTATATAAGATAAAATTTTAAGCTGAACATATAAATGTGAACATGCATTTATGCATTAAATATTTTAGTGGTCAATAGTTTTGAGCTAGATAAGGGTAAGTACCAGTGGAACAATGTGTGAAATGTAAATGAAAACATAACAATGTTGATTATAACTGCAAACACACACCTAAGCCACATTTTCGTTTCATGATACCCATAATCAGTTGCACAAACTCTTGGACTTTCCTCTAGTGTCCTTGTGCAAAAATGTACAGAACCCTGATGAATGAAGATGGTAATATATTGACATCAGTACTTTGGGGATCACAAGAAAAATGTGCAAAGCAGTAGTGGAGCGACTTTTTCTTCTGCAAATGATTTCTGTATAGAAACATTGTCTGATGTTGATTTCTAGAGTACTTTCTTACTCTTATTTTTGATTGATAAATAAACTTTTTCTCCACGTATCATATCTTTCACTTGAGGTTTATTATAAGTGATCACAAAGGTTTGTACATTTTCAGTGTTTCACTGGAATTGTTGGGCCCAATGGAAGTGGCAAGTCCAATGTAATTGACTCAATGCTCTTTGTGTTTGGGTACCGTGCCAATAAAATTCGTTCCAAAAAGCTATCTGTTCTTATACACAACAGTGAAAATCACAAATCAGCTTCATCATGCACAGTTGAAGTACATTTTGAAAAAATTGTGGATTTGGTGAGTCAATTTTTATTTTGATTTGATGTAGATAAAAATCATTTTGTTCCATGCTTTTGTTCTTTGAAGTTATGTTTAGTATGCAAGAAGGATCATCCTCTCTGTGTTTTCTCAAACATTTTTACTAGAGATAGACCGATAATATTGGCCTGGTTGATATATTGGGCCGATATTTGGGTTTCACTGATTTATTGGTATTGGCTGATTTTATCAGCCTCAGTCAGTAGGTGTTGACAAAACGTTGTTACTGTACATTCCTCATGCATCCAGACAACTTGCGCAAGAAAGCACAACGAACCAAGTCAAACAGTTAACTTGCAGCAACGCTAGCAGCCAGGTGCGTTGTCATAAACAAACAAACAAGATGAAGCATGAAGCACACGTCTGCCATTGCAGCCAAAAAAAAAATCATCATTAATCAGATTTTTATTAAAAATTATAGTGAAATTGCTGCAATTTAAAAAATTTTAGGTCATGAATCCTGATTTTTGAAGTTTTTGAAAAAAGGTAAGGCACAGAATATTTTTGATAATGAAGCAGAAAACATGATTTAAAAATTTTGGAAATATCGGCTATCGGTTCATGAATGGCTGCTATATTGGTCCCAAAAAAGCCATAATGGTCAATCTCTAGTATATACCGTATTTATTCGATTGTAAGCCATGGTTTATGTTGTTTTTCATCATTTCGTGTGGCTTACATTTTTTCTCTTCACCATATCAAAAGTTCTAGATGACACTCCCAGGGTTACTATGGAGTCAGGAAAAATTTGTTTGGTCTGTTATTATGGCAAAAGAAAACAATTTTCCAGACTTCATCATTTGACATGTCATTTCATTATATTTTATTCAACATTGATGATTTTACTTTCATTGTGTTAACTATTGTAGTGCCTGTAGTTGAACTGGGTATGTCATTTGGAAAAAATTAAGCCCAGGAAACGTCTAGTAGAAGTCTGGAAATTTATGGTCAAAATTATGCAGGAACCCTGCGCTCAGTCATTCCTTGTCTATGCTTTGTCGACCAAACTCTCTTTTTGCATTTTTTTTCTCTTCAGCATCACATGCACACTCCCTGACAGGAGGGATTATGATGAACAAAAGGCAGTTGTGATGTAAGCTTCATTACCAGTGTTGGTGTTGCCAATTAAACACAAAACATGCTAGCATGCACAAATATCTCAGAGGCTTAGGTAACCTATGTTCAAGGGTGGCTTTCATTAATTTTTTAACACTATTTCATGTGGGTTGCAATCAAGGGCACCCTGCAATCAAATAAATACAGTAGACACTTTTGTAAAAGCTTGCATTTTCTGTTTTTCCTACTTCACTCAGGTTAATATGCCTTGTTACGTTTGTGAAATGGCTTGCAACTACTATTGCAACACACTGTGTAACTGGGTTTGTTTTTTACTGAGACATTTTGTTCATTTGTCTCACAGTTGCACTAAAACTTGCCATAACTGTATTCATTAGTCTATATTTTTGGACATTCTGATTAAAATTAATAAACTTTTTTTCATTCATTTCTAAAAAAAATTTGGTCTGACTAAAAAACGATCGAAAAATACAGCTGTGTACTACTTTAGGACTAGGAAAATTATTTTTTGCTGAGATATTTTGGTCATTTGTCTCATAGTTGTATTAAAACTTGCCATGACTGTATTCATTAGCCTATATTTTCAGACATTCTGACTGAAATTACTTAACTTTTTTCAGTCGTTTCTAAAAAAATTTGTTCTGTGACTGAAAAAAAACAGATGTGTACTTCTTTAGGACTAGGAAAAATTGTAAAAAGAGATTAAAACAAGGAAGAGTCTCACAAGAGTTGCTTGTGATTACATTCTACTTTATTTATAATTTTATAAATTTATGTATTGCACATCAATAAATGTTGTTCCTGTAATACTGAGCTGAATAACACAGGATGCTGCCATTTTAATAAAAATAATCCGGCAAAGCTAGAGTTTTTAATTGCCTCAAAATAAAATTAATTTTATGAAGTACTATTAAGGCTTATTGCGCAAAATATCTGAAAACTTGAGGTCTTATATTCACACTGTGGCTGATGATCCAACACTTTAAATTGGTTTATTTTATCACTGCAGACATACAAAATAAGGTAGCTCAGTTAACTTAGACATTGCTGTTGTTTCAGTAGAACGTAAGCATAGTAATGAAAACATTTGTTAAGCAATTGTCTTATAAATTTAAATCTTTGTCGTTTTCTCCATGCTCAGATGTAGATTGCATGCTTAATTGTTGTCAAGCTTGGCTGTGTTCTCTGTTGCTATAAGCATTAGGCTTTGGAGTGATCGCTGTTGATGCAGGGGTTATTGTTACATTGTTCCAGTGGCGGTGATGCAAATATGATAATTACCTTGGAAGGATTAAATTCGCGATGTTCCTGATTCAACATAGTACACTGACAATTGTTTTTGTATATTATGATGAGACGTCTGTACTTCCAAGACAATTTAAGTGTGGTTTTCGCTGCAGTTTATTGTGAGCTTCACATGGATTATGTATTGTTTTTTGTTAATGTTTTCTTTTTTAGTATAAAATAAAAAGTTAACGGTCACCTTTTTTGCTGGAAAAAAGCTGTTCCAGTGAGAAGAGAGCACTTGATGTTTGGCATAGCAGCGTTTGTCAGGCAAGCTTTTGTTAAGGGTCCGCATCTCAGATTTTTGCATAGTTATGATTGAGCGTATAACTGGCGCTGTTGAGCTCATCTGCATCGAGTGGGTTACGAAAATGCTTCCGAAACATTTTTGTTTGAGCACTTTGATCCCGCCTCAAGAAGAATACCATATAAAATGCAAAATACTTTCATGGCGGCTATCAGTTTTGAAGCTTTATTTTATGATAGAGAGTCTGCTGCCTTCAATTTTTAGTTGTGACGTATACTGCTGTTGCGCCGTGGAAAAACGTCGTCGTTTGTAGCTTTCGGTTACAATAGTTCTGCTCTAAATTGCTAAGCTGGCAAACAGCCTACGAAGCATTGTCAGCTAGACAAATAGTTAATGGAGTTAACATGTCCCGGCAGGCAACGCGCTACTATTTACTCAGCAATGAAGCTTTGTACCGGGTAAAAGTTATGGCATTTCTGTACTACCTGCCTGTTAGATGAAGGTGATATGCAGAGTGACAGCGAAAGTCGCATTTTTCATCGTTCCGCATTTGCGGCCTTGTTGAGCGTGTATGTTTCGCGTTCAATAGGTTTTGAATCAAGAAAACAAATGTTGATTATGGCTGTAGGTTAGTAGGTAGAGCTGAAAAGGTGTGTGATGTTTTCAACGTCATTATGCGGTCCCGAAACTGTATTATGCGCTCGACTAGAGCGCAATGAAATCAGCGATTATGATGTATGAACTTACGAAGTTGCGATTAAGAAATGAGCTCAGCCGATCACCTCGCTTTTAAGCGGAACGTTTCCGCGAGCCTGGGTAATTCATTTTGCACTACAATTGAGGCTTGCACCGCGCAAGTTGGCTGAGTTTTTGGTGAGGTTGCTACTCAGCCTTTGATAAGGCTATGCTACTTATGACAGTCTTCTTTCGTATGACAGTCGTTTCTCCTATTACCGCTGAATGATGCCCCGACGAGGTTAAGGTTAAATGTGGATTGTTGTTATAACTTGTGCCAAGCGAAACAGTCAACGCACTTAACGTCACTTGTAACACAGTTTACGATAGTTCAGTGTGATCAAGAAAAAACAGATGTCGATGGTTTTAGTTGTCCTGCGATTTGCTAAGTGAGAATTAAAGACATCACAGTACAAAAGACATCACAGTACAATAGCGATTCTTGTTAAGGTCAAGTTATAATTTTTAAAACATTAGAAATCTTATCGCTGGTCGCGTGAATTAACATTACCCTCTGCAATACAAAAAAGTTTTAAAATCAGTGTTGTGTTTGTGTGCACAGTTGTCTCGCCCAAGTCACAACTGCTTTTTGTGCAGCTGAGAACAGAACTGCAGGCGGTGATCGGAACTGATGTTTGTCAATTTGCATTTGTTTTTTTTACGGCAGGCGCTTGGTTCTCGCAAAAAGTTAATTAATGAGTAACTAATTGAAAATCCCACTCAGGAGAATCTGCCTACGTCATGACTGGCAAAATGCGGAAGTATCTGGCCAGGCTACTTGTTACAAAACGCTTTGGTATGTTGTAGCGAGTCGCTCTTTTGTTGGAGACTGAATTCCGTGGAGTGCCTGCATAGCAACGGTTGCTTCCACGAGAGCGATTTCTTAAGTTATGCTCAAAGTAGTTGCTTCTGTCCACTGCAACAGTTGATGAATTTTGTTACTGTTGCTGGTCGCACTTTTGCCTGTCAGGAATTTCGTATGATAATTTTGGTATCTTTACCACTAGTTTGCATTGTTTCGCACTGTTGAAATTTATAAGCGAAACCCTTGCCAAAGATCTTGACGTAAAAGGCCTATTCTGTTGTTTTGGGCGCTCAGGTTTCGACATGTACTGTTTGACAAGAAGCTTTATTATTGTACGGGTAGCGTCCCAACAGCGGGCATGCCCGGGCTTTGTTTAATATGTCTGACCTGCGTCCAACACTCTCTGTAAAGAAATTTCGCGTATTGCAATAATATCGAATGAACGAACGAGGACGCCGGCTCGCCTCTCAACAATTGACTGGGTTCAAACAATTAACATCTAGTTACAATGACAGTAGGAAGGTTAAATTCCCTGGCAGCTTGTGAAGCTGTATTACCCTCAGTTGCGTGGCTTGGGTTTGGTATGGAGGTATTCTGTCAGCGTGACTTCTTGGTTATAAGAAGTGAGAAGTTGAATCGACTTCAGAGTTTCACGACAGACGTCGGAGCGAATGCTCTTAGGTATGATGAAATAGCTGATTATAGTCAAGTGCTGCAATGCCTCCGAATGCGAGTTCTCATAAAGTTTATCGCTAACAGGTGCAGTTTTGGGCAAGCGGGTGGTATTTTTCTTACTAATCGTGCGATTAACTTGGAATTTGATTTCATGTGATAAAGTTCGAGGTAGCGGCTGCATTTGACAATGAAAGTGTAATGGCTTAGCGTGTGTGTTCGACTGTACGGTATTGAAAGATTTTGCGAACTTCTACGTTCTTTCAGGACAACGGAGGATACTGCACTGTGCCAAACAGCGCATTCTATGTTTCAAGAACGGCGTCGGCGGACAGTTCGTCGCAGTACTACATTGATGGAAAGAAACGCCAGTTTAAAGACGTAGCTGCGCTTCTTCAAACCAATGGGATCGACCTCAACCACAACCGATTTTTGATTCTCCAGGTATGTGAAAATCTGACGTAATACGCTTCATATGCAGTCAGAGGCAGTTGTGCAGCTGTGTTAGATTGCTTTTGCTGAAAGCAGAGTAGCAGCACACAAAACTATCATGCGCAGAATGATGGTTGTTGTTTGCTGCTTATTTGCTTCCCGATCTGACTTCTTTTTTAGAGCCCAGACTCAGTTGGCGCAGATCAGAAACTTAACAGCGTATGGCCACTGTCTGCCGTAAAACTAGCAGCAAAGACAGTATTGGAATAACAAAAATCCAATACTTCTTATGCTGGTCTCTGTACGCAGACACCTTCGACATCACCGCTCAGTCGTATGCTGTTATTGATGACAGAAGAAGTTGTGTAGGTAACAGAATCAGCAATCGAAGTTATTTGGCCACACGCGACAGAAAAGCAGAGGAATAGAAACGAAAAGTTCCTGTAGACATATATGCTTGGTGGGCAATTATTGCTTGCAGTAGTTTTGATGTAATTCTTTGGCTTTGTTTGATCATTACTGTCATCTCATCTTCGCTTTGCACCGAGGAACAATGACACCATTGTCCTTCACCAAAGTCACCTTCACTCTCGCGACACCCGTCGTATCACTCCACGAATGATGTTCCATTGTGTCCTCACATCAGTCGTGGTTATTTATTGCTCGCTTTGACAGTTCAGCCCTTGTGACACGGGAATCAAATTACCGATGTTTGACTTCAGCACCTGTCATAATTCACAGAAGGTCTCATTTGTAGGCTGCCTTTCATAGTCTTTAAATACTGCCAAAGTGACAAGCTGCTTTGATGACGAGGCACTTTGAAACCTCGCATGCGAACGGTACGCGTCCTGACGCCCTTGCGTGTGGATTACGCCAATGTAGCCGGCTTATCTACGCCTTTTGTCTTGTCAACAAATATAACACGTTAATCGTCTCGCACTTGATTACACACGGTGCTTAAACAAACAGTTGATGTTCAAAAGTAAGGAGGGAAAGCAATTTCGAGTTAATTGAATATCATTATTTTGCACAGGCCGGAAAGGTACAGATAATATTGCTTTCAAGCAGCTCTGGCCAGTTATTTTCGTCTAACTACCAAGTATTTCACATTTTTACTTACTGAAATTTGTTGTCGTCAAAACCAGGAAAGCCCAGTGGGATTGCAGTTTGGCTTGATCAAATCAACTTACGCGCTGACTAGTTTGCACTTGCAGGTTCTTCAGATGGCGTCTTGACAGAAAAACAGCTTTATTTCTAATCAGGAATGGTGTCGAGAGTGTGAAATGTTCTTTATTAGGGTTCTTACGGCAGGAAATCTCACTGCAGTCAGTAAAATCGAGCCGTGGTTTATTATAACGTTGTGTCAATTCCGCATTGCTGTTCTTACTTGGATACCACGTGTGAATAGCTTGTCTAATTCTTGTTTGCGCGGGTGCATACTGCATAAGCCATCGGCATTAACCCGACAACGGCATCTTGTCTTTTATTCAGGGGGAAGTGGAACAAATTGCTCTGATGAAACCGAAAGCCGTCAATGAACATGGTGACGGAATGCTGGAGTACCTCGAAGACATCATCGGTTCGTCGAGATTTAAAGGTACGGCGATCGACTCTCTCGTGCGAATTACCTGCTTGCAATGGTTTGCTTTATTTGTCCGGCGAATATTATAGCAGTTACGTACCTTTTCAATGTCGTCACTTGTCTTCTAACATTATTGTATGTGAGTTTCTTTTGCCTCAGAGAAAGCTTCATTAGCCGGGCGAGGGTGAGACTTTAGTGGTGACGTCATAGCGTAGATATCCTCCATCACTGAAATTAAGTGATTGTGGTGAATATTTTGGTGGCGATCGTTCTTACGTTCAACAACTGTCGAAATTTGCTTGTATGCAAACGCCACAAACACCAAGCACTCGGCTGGTAGTTTTTCAAGGAGGAACTGTTTTTTTAAAGTAATGTGCAAAAAAGCTGCATAGAGTCAGACAATAAAGTCTTCTTTCATACTAATGAAGTTTTGACAAACCAGGTCTTCCTGACCTCGATTTCATCTGGTGTCAACCCCCGGTGCGATGACGTGTTCGTCCGCTCGGCGTCTACCTTAGCTTTCGCATCAGTTCAGCGAGGGATCTATTGTTTTTCCAGAAGCGATTGAGAAGCTGGGCAAGGATATCGAAGACCTTGACGAAGAGAGAAAAGACAGATTGTCGCGAGTGAAGGTCGTCGAGAAGGACAGAGAACAACTCGAGCCGTTGCGCAACGAAGCCCTGGAGTTTTTGCGAAAGCAAAACGCCCGCACCGTTCTGCAGAACCAGCTGCTGCAGGCGTACATGTACGATGCCGGTTGTAAAGTTTATGTTTCGAATGTTTGCTCGCGGTTTGATTCCATTTCAATCGCTCTGATAACCACATTTTCACCGTGAAACTGTTTGCTCAGAAATACTTTCCAAAAGGACACCGAGCAACAGCGTCAGAAAATGGAAGAAATGTCAAAAGACGTCGAGCAAGTTGAAACTGAACTGAAGAAAAGCAAAGCTTCAAAAAAGGAAAGGGTCCGCGACTGTGCGAAACTCGCCAAGTGAGTATCGCTTCCTCGTTTTTTCGTTACTCGCCGCGAAGACGTCTGCAACATCGCGGTGATGTGTGTTTCCGTAGACGCTTGGAAGAGGCGAGCGCGAAACATACTGAGAAAAAGGACGAGATGCGGGAACTTGAAAAACGCAATGTTAAAGTCTTCGAAGATCGAAAACACAGAAAAACCAAGCTGAAAGAACTGAACAAAAAACTGGACAAAGAGACAAAAAAAGTGGGTGATTTCTTGCCAGTCGGGCTCATTGTTATACGACGTTAATTTGTCGGACGTTGTATTTCTTAGCAGTGAATGTCTTTGTGTTTACGCGTCAATCGCCCGCCAGAGCAGATATGGTTGAAAGATGCTTTAATTTTTTAGCTCTTGTTCTTTTCTACTTCTGTTTGTCGCATGAATAAGTGTTATGAGTTTCGTTGCGAAACTAACAAGAAAATATGAAAAGGGAGACTTTATTTTCAATTCAACTCACGTTTTCACCGCGCAGCTTGCGGACTTGAAATTGCAACCGGAAAAAATCGACCAGGAAGTGAATGAGTTGACTGAGGAGCGGGCTGAGCTGAGCAAACGTAAGAAAGAAACGGAGCGGGCGATGAACGCCGTTATGGAAACACTTCGCGACGACACTAAACACCTACAGAAGGAGAAAGAGGTCAGCGACTCAGAAGCGATTCTATGACGACCGCGCTTCACCTGGCCAGGCTTCTGCGCGAAGATTCGCGAGCGAAACGAACGGGCATTGTCAGGAAAGTTTTTGTTTGTGAAGCCCTTCTTATGAGTTCAGCCAAGACTATTACCAGCATTTAAATGGTCCGCGTTCCATAACAAAGTATATCTGTCTATTTTATTGTCCGATCCATTGCTAGCGACTTTTGTGAAGGGCTCGCACCGAAGTTGCCTGATGTTTCCTTTTGGCCTTATGTTTTGGTTTCAATATTTGCCATTTTGATTCAAAAGGACTCGATGATTTCGTTGTTTTGTGCGTCTGTTAACCAGTTATTTTTTCTGTGTTTGTGGAAACGAGCGGTAATCTTACCTTTCATGTCTGGAAAGCACTTAAATAGAAAGAAATTCGTTTGGTGATTTTTGTGTGGAAGCACCCCCAGATATTAATGTCTTCAAGTTTCTTTTGATAATGTCTTGATTCTTGATTATCTCCTGCGCTTGTAACATCGAGAAGATTTTGTAGGAAACCTAAACAAATAACCAAATATTTTGCGACGTGGGTCGTGTTACCAACCCGACTCTGCGCAAAGTACAACATTCTGTCTCACGTTAAGTCACGCGCTGATAAGCTCTATCGATTGCTCCTCCAACTGCGTATGTACCACCCCGCGCTTCATCCTCTCTTCTCGTTTGTCTCAGGAGCTTGAGACCGTCCTTCTGGAAAAGATGAAGTATGTGAATGAGGCCAAAGGTCAGTTTGAAATAGCGGACCAGAGGCTCCAACTATTCGTTAGCAACCTGAAAAAGGCCGAACACGCGCTCGAGCAATGCAAGAAGAAGTTGACCGACGTTTCTTACGCTGAAAAAGGTGTTGTGGACGAATTGAACTCACTGAGAGAATCGCTTCCTGTAATTGACAAAAAGACAGTTTCGGTAAGCAGTCGTTGCGTTCATTATATCCTTCTTTGCAGTGTTATTTTTTAATCGCGACGTTTTTCAGGCCAGAGCTGCGCTTAAAGAATTGAAAGCAAGGGAAGCCAAGTTAGAATCGTTGGTGCGTGAAGGTCGCGCTTCATTGGCTGAAATAAAGCACAGCGCCAGTTCGAACCGTTCAAAGGGCGCGGTCAGCAAATTTTTGATGCAAATGAAAAACAGCGGAAAAATTCCCGGCATTTACGGACGCTTGGTAAGATCACATTCTTCATCAGTTTGTTTGTTGTATTTGCCTGACACGCCCCGCAGATTGCCTTGGGAAGATGAAACCGCCATCGCTGTTGTTTACGCACGGTTTGCAACAACTGCAAAGACTAAGCGAAGCAAGCATTAGTCGTTATGTAAAAGTTGACAGATGGAAACGAATCCGTCTCTTGTGTTTGCACCTACAGTGGGTGGAGGGCAGTGGTCCGGTGTAGTCAGACCGGAATATTTCTATTCGGACTTTTACTACTGGGAATGATTTTGCTTCGTACTTGTGCTGCCTGCCGCAAAATGAAACGAGTTTTATTTTTAGGGCGATCTTGGCGGAATAGACGAGAAGTACGACGTAGCTATTTCGTCATGCTGTCCAGCGCTGGAGAACATGGTGGTTGACAACATAGAAACCGCGCAGAAGTGCGTGCAAGCACTGAAGCAGAACCAGGTCGGCCAAGCAACCTTCATCGCATTGGACAAGGCGAGTGCTGCGTCAGCGCAGAATATTATTTGCGAGGCCGTCAAAGGTTTGTTTGTGAAGTAGTTTCGAAGCCGGGACTCAAACTAACAACCAGGCTGCCGCAAACGATTGCTGTCAAAACCTACCGCTATGCCTTGGATAGCCACTGACTTTGCTGATGAAAGTAACTTGTACCTGGTTTGCCGCAGATGGCTCGTCATCAACAAGCAGCAGCGAAGTCGGGCAACTACCCCCTGACCCGATTGATCGACCTGGTGAAGCTGAAAGAAGAAAAGTTCCGCGTGGCTTTTTATCACGCTCTCCGCGACACCCTTGTGGCTGACGAGATCCAACAAGCCAGCAAAGTGGCTTACAACAAGAACAGACGGTGGAGAGTCGTCACTCTGAAGGTGAATTGAATCGCTGAAACCATCTGTGGACGTTTCGAATTAGTTGGTGCTGTTCTGTTTAGCCCCATGCTGGTTGGTTGCGGTGAAGAAATAGTTTCCGTCGCGTTATTTTAAATCAATTAATACTGTTGCCTTAACTGCTAAAATAAATATCGCATAGACGCAATTTGCTGCAGCTTTCTTGGCATTTACGTGGACCGTTTGTTCAGGGAGAGGTGATTGACACTTCGGGTACAATGTCTGGCGGGGGAAACAGAGTGGTCAGAGGCCGAATGGGCTCTAGTTGCGTCAGTGAAGATATTAGTCCCGATGAAATCGACAAACTTCAGAAAAAAAACGACAAACTCACTGCCGAGCTTCAAACGGTAAGATCTGTTGGTGAAGTCAGCCTGTTCGAATTGAAAGTGGGAGGGGATGGTTTCGCCGCCAGAACAAGCGATGTTTCTGGTTCTCAAGTTCCATATTTCTGGTTCGCATTATTTGTCGTTGCCTAATGATTGGCAGTCAACTTCCAAGAGCTTCAATTTCACGTTACCGGAGTACCATGATCCTGAATAGTCTTCATGTTTCTTGAGACATGATAGCTGCTTTAGCTTTATGGGTTATCAGCACCAATTTTAAATTAATCAAAGTGTTATTTTCGTCACACTGTAAGTTTTAAACGTTTTATCGGTTCAATTATAATTGCCCGGCTTGAAAATAGTAATACTGTACATTTGCCATTTAAGAACCATACACTTTTTTCTACTCTGAATAAACACATTAAAGAACAGGAAAGAGCGAGCTGTATATTTCTTTAATTTTCCAAGTTCACAATTACTAGGTGCGACAACAGCTGTTGCTTATTGTTGCTTGAATTTTCGTGTCAAGAAGTAAAACCGTGTGGAATGCTTGCCGAACAAAGGGGCACTTTGCAATTTTTCGAAATCGTAAATTGCAGATAGCCTTCATGACGTGCCAAGCCAACAATTCCCTATTTAGATGTTGTTCATTAATACTTGTGTTGCCCGCTACTGCTTCATTCATTGTTGGTGGACGTTTTTTTAATACCGCATTTAACCCCAAGTTTATGCGACAGGTTCAAGGGGACATATCCGCGTATGAGGAGGACTTGTCGACTCTGGAAGAAGAGTCTCGCAAAAACAGATCGCGAGTTCAGCTGCTATCTCGCGAGTTGACGAACAATCAAAGCATGCAGAGCAGCCTGCGCTCTCAACTCCCGGATTTGGAAAAGGACCTGCGAGAAGCCCAGCCTGATTCCTCGCGTCTTTCCACACTCGAAAAAGAAGCTGAATCGCTAAAGCGAAGTATGTCGGAGCAACTTGAGCGGTTGAGGCAGTTGCCAACCAGTATTTTGCAATTACTTAACATGCATGCTTTTGTCGTTTTCAAACAAAACTGTCAACCCCTTGAACTACGGTGTGAGTGATTAAACTGGCTGTTGATGAAAATCACATCTTACACGCCTGTCTCCGCATGCCCGATTGCTAAAGGCGGTCGTCGTGCAATGTTTACTTGTCCGGCTCCGCTTGCTTTGTCGGTTTTCGATTGCCTTACTTGTAATCTCTCTGTGTAAAAATATTGCATAGAATACGAAGCCGTGGCTGAGGACGCAAAAAAGGTCGAGAAAAAGAAGGACGCTATCCATGAGAAGATATGCCAGGTCAACGAGAAAAAGTTGAAACCACTGCGAGAAAAGCTGTCTGCTCAATCGGAACAGATTGACGCAGCAAGCAAAAAGATTACGAAGCTGAAAGTGTCTGCGAATACCGTGAAAAGGTACGAATCCATAACAGCTGCAAAGAAAATGAATAAAATTTTCAGTTAAAGATTACTTTTGACAGTCCAAAATGTCTTCCACAACGTTTGTGAGCGCATCGATTTGGTTTTTGATATAATATGAAATTATCCCAACCTTTTATCATTAAGTCAGTTTTCTGAAGAGAACTGTTTCCGACAATTGTTTGGCTGAAACGTTTTTTGTAAGTTTGGCTCGGCTGGTTCATTTAACTTAATATCTGAAATTGTACGTTTGCGTTTCAGAAATCTTGACAAATGTGAGAAAACCATCGAAAACCTTCAGAACGACGTAAAAGAAAACTCAGAAAGTATAGAAGAGTTAGAAAAAGAATGGAAACAGCTTGAAGTTGATGGACTGGCTGTCGTTAACGTATGTGGCTTGTATGACTAAGCCGCCCTTTACATGAATAATGAATGCTCTATTGCTATGACTGTTTGAACCCCCGATATCTGTGCAGAGCAACACTGGGCTATGTTTGCAGACGTGTCAGATGCCTGCTGTCACTTATCGCGAACAGCCTCTTGTGATTTGTTGCCACATCCAATAAAATTTTTCCGATGACCAAAACTGATTTTGCAAATGGGTGGTTTCCACGCACCCGGCTGGGTTTACGGTTGATTGCATAATGCCCCAATCAGCAACCTCCCTTTTTTCACAAAAAAATATCGGTCTGCGTCACGTGACATTCGAAAAAAGCTGCGACGGGTTCGACCCGTGTCGTGGAAACTGACCATCGCGGTTATTGCTTCTGTGTGTGAAAATTTTCCTTTCAAAGATTCTTTGTTAAAGATGAGTTGCGTGCGGATGAATATTTTGTCGATGGTACTGTGCGTGGTGAAGTATCTTTATTTAATTAATTGAAATGCTTGTCCAATTCCCAGCAACCTGCACGATGGTGGCGCTGTAAGCTTGCCTTCAACTGTTTCATGGTGATGTGAAACTTCAAATATTTCGAATAACCTGAAAACAGGATTTAGAAAAATGTGAAGAAGAAGAGAAGCGTCTCAGCGCAGAGATGAATGAGATTCAAAGCGACGTCAAGAAATTGGAAGGCGAAGAAAACGCTGTGGCGGAAAAGCTGAAAAATCTGAAACAGAATTTCGACCGTGTCAATGCCGACTGCCTGGCCAAGTTGGACAAAAAGAAGGACTACGAGGAAAAGGTACAGTGACACCTGTGCTGTGCAAGACGTCATTTCTTATGAAAACCACTGAATTTTGTTGATGGCTGCCAACTTGTGTTCACTGTTCACACATACGATGATAAGTTCAGTCGTAGAAGTTGTCGCCTGCGACGTTTTCGTTTTAATGAAATGTGCAACCGGCTGAAACACGTTCTTCATGCATTCACTCAGCTTTCCAAGTTAAAACTTCGCGAGATTGACGGCGAAACAGGCGAGGTTTTGCGCACGCACACCCCTGAGGAGTTGGAGGGGTGCGAAGAAGACCTGCAGACGCGGATAACTGTCCTTGACAGCGACGTCGCAGCCATGAAACCAAACATGGCCGCGATTGACGAATACAACGCAAAGCATGAAGTAAGGAATGCTTTATTTATTGACATCTGCGCATTTGTCTGAATTTACCCGCATGTGTAAGATTGTTAGTAAGATCGCGGCAGAGTTACTTCTTGGAAAGTGGAACTCGCCGCGTGGTACTAGAGACAATGATACTGAATAGTCGGTAGAAATCGCAACGTTGCTAACTCAGACCTCTGTTGTTTTGCTGGTCTGTATAAAGTACTGTTTGCCTTCCAAAACCATGCTGTCTCCCATATGTCTGTTTAAGACGTATGTTTTGCTGCAGGTTTACTTGCAACGTGTGGCTGAACTGGACAAAGTTACCGAGAAGCGAGACAAGTACCGTGGCATGCATGACCAACTGCGAAGAAATCGACTGAATGAGTTCTCCCAGGGATTTTCGTGAGTTCTGCTTGTCTATTGATGGTGGAGAGCGAATAGTTTACATTGAATTACCTGGATAGTATAGTTGTTCATGTTCTTACTTCAGCAAAACGGGATTTGTTTTGATGTGCTTGTATTTTTTCAAAAATTCCGCTTGTTTGATAATCGTCTTTACTATCATTAATACATAATGCCTGTACAGGATAATCACAAACAAACTCAAAGAAATTTACCAAATGATCACACTGGGTGGCGATGCAGAGCTAGAATTTGTCGATTCGCTCGATCCTTTCGCAGAGGGCATCGTGTTCAGGTGAGACGATGTGTCTATCTCCTTTCAGTTGTTCGTTCGTGCTGGAACAATTTTGCATCATGGTGGTTGTTGAATTATTTGCGATTCGCGGTTACAAATAATTTGTGCTTTTTCAGTGTGCGGCCTCCAAAGAAATCGTGGAAGAATATCTGCAACTTGTCCGGGGGGGAGAAAACGCTGAGCTCCCTCGCCCTTGTCTTCGCTCTGCACCACTACAGGCCGACGCCCTTGTATGTGATGGACGAGATCGACGCCGCGCTTGACTTCAAAAACGTCACAATCATCGCGCGTTACATCATTGTGAGTAATCGCGCGCACCCGCGCTTATCAATGACATGCTGATCTTTATGTTTCGAACTCTACCTACCGATGATGTGTCTTGCAGGAACGAACCAAAAACGCCCAGTTCATCATCATCAGTCTGCGAAACAACATGTTCGAAGTTGCGAACCGCTTGGTTGGAATCTACAAAACTGACAACTGCACCAAGAGCGCCACTATCGAGCCTGCCCTCATAGATAAGGTCATGGTGGGCCAAAGTGAAAAGGAGGTGAAGTCATGAAGAGGCGGGTCACGACCTTTGTTACGATCCCTGCGAGGGCGTTCAAGCGGAGATTTTGTATAAACTGCCCTTTACTGCTTCTATTGACAAGCTGCTGGATATTTTGAGAATACCTGTCATTTTTGCAATTTGTGACACTTATCGTCGAGCGCTACTGCTAAACAACATTGTATAGAAGCGACAGTGATCGTCATCAAACTGCCTCGCTGCTTCGTCACTGCCAGGAAACTGGGCTGCGCTTATTAAAAGAACTTTTCCAGAGTACGTTTTGCTTTTTTTGTCGCAGCAACCAATTCTCAGGAGTTTTAAGGTATGAGCTAGAATTAGATCGACAGGTTTCCTGCAGCAATGTTCGTTTTTGAAGGATGGTGTTGGACATTGCTGCCTTAAATCATAGGCGACGGAGTCCCGAGTTCGAGCACATCGAACATTTAAAAGCGTTCATGTAGAACCGCATCGTGCTTTGTGAATACAATCGAGGCGATTATTCAATTAACTGCTCGCGATTTAACCTGCAAGCTGGTTGGTGTTTGTAACGGACTCGTACGTCTTTACCGTAGTTGTTTCGCAACGGCTGACAACGAGTTTTGCCAATGCATGATCGCTGTGCCACTTCTGGCGATTCGTTTTTTTCTTTCTTGGAAGAGGTTTCCAGACAATCTGCGATGTATGTCAGTTACGGCACTGGAAATCATTTCTGGCTGACGTGTACTAGCAATGCGGCTTGAGCTTAGCCGCTACGCCTTTGCTAAACTAGCGATTTTGTTTCCACTGTTGCGTTGCGAGAGGCATTGTGACGTGTGCAACGGCGACACGAAGTCACGTGATCGGTTTACGTGGCAATATGGAAAACACCTTTGCTCACTGGCAGGTGTGGTGTTCAAGACCAAAGAAAGGAATGCACTTGGTGAAGCAATTAGCATATTAGCGGTCAGGCCCGCAGCCACAATATAGCATCTGGGGGAGGCGGCATCAAATTGTTCTTACAAGAAACAGCTCAGTCTACTGTTGCCGTGACAGATAACGCTTTCGGCATTAACAACGTGCATGTTGAAAAATTGACCGTTATTAGTACTGTAGTCTGTTTTTTTTCGTTCATGGATCGAAACGTACAGTACATATATAGGCTAAAAAAACACTGTTATCAGGGCCGTCGCCAGGGGGGGGGGCAGTGGTGCCCAGCCCCCCATTTGAAATCTGTGCCCCTCCATTTCACGTTTAGCCCCATGGTTGCTGCATACATCTAGTATACAGGGTGTCCATAAAGTCCTGCACACATTTCAAAATGTAATTGCGAAGTAACCAAAGTAGATAAAATCATACAGTTTTTTGCAAAGTGAAGTTTGTTTATTAAAGTTTAAAATTAAAAAATTTGGAGTAGTTTAAGTAATAGCCATATTTCAAGAATTTGCTTTTTCATGCTATTGATAGACTTCAACATGTGCTCCATTTGTTGCTCTCAATATGTCAA
>Ga0210059_1001695_pt1 | contig 33655 bp, 13 predicted proteins | sample Ectturendosymbi2_FD_188042 | JGI IMG/M metagenome (GOLD analysis project Ga0210059, IMG submission 188042) | Ecteinascidia turbinata endosymbiont from Florida, USA - Sample 2 (SPAdes) (version 2) | ecosystem: Host-associated > Tunicates > Ascidians > Unclassified | place: Key West, Florida... | reverse complement strand
TGCTGTGTTCCACAGACTCTGCAGACCCATTGCCAGAGTTTTCAGAGTTTAATATTCCTTTAAAATAGTCTTTCCACATTTTAACAATCTCTGAACCACCATTTGCCCCTCCCACCAATGTTGGTAATAGCCACGAAACATAGTGTTTTTTACTGCAGGAATGATTGCAATGTTTGGTTGCATGTTTGATGCTGCAATACGGAGAGTATCATGCAAAAGTGCATCTTAAATCTCGTTTCGACACTAGGGCTTACAATATTTCTTCTCAGAAAAGAATTCTTCGCAAAGCTAAGTACTTCCAAACCTGCACATCAATTTCTGAGGACAATTTGAAATATTTGGAAATTTTGTTCTTGGGAGACACTCTTTCAAATCCCAGAAGCATTGTTGACAGAACGTTTGCCTTCAGATCGATTTTCAGAACTTTGTACCAATCACTTTGACTAAACAGGGTATCAAATGCCGGTACCAATTCCAACAAACTTGCCTGTAATTTGCATCCCGTGCTGACGTTTTAAACAATTTACAAGCTGCCAGATAACGCTTACGCTTCAAATTCCAAATTGTATTTTTATACTGTTTAAACATTGAAAATGAAACTGTTGTGAACCGGAATTAATAATACAATATTAGTGCTGATGCGCTGAAATTTACAACTAAAGCAGCTATGAAGTAGGCCTAACAATTCTGTATCTACATTTACTTGTCTGCGTTATTCGCAAAGCATAACATTACAAACGAATGGCCGAGGTCATATAACTTTTATTTCATACATTGCAAGTAAACTCCAAAACTTTTGTAGTTTAGCTTTTGATCAAAGCGGAAAGCTTCTTTTGATTTGGTTTCTAAACTCTATCGGGATGAAACTCTCAGTTCCAGCAAATGCGTTTTGTGTAATAAAATTTTACAATAATTTATTCATACGAAATTGTTGAAGCACTAAAGATTCCTAGGAAAACTCGCGGGCCGGACTTCGGGAACCGCTGGCCTATAATATATAAGACATTCTCTATCAATCAAAAAAAAAACGAAAATAGGCATACTTTCCTTAAGAATGCGATCCTTAAGAATATTTTTTCTTGGTAATTACTAGGGCCATTTTTGTGACCTAAAAATCTTGACAACATGACTTTATTTTTGAGAAAATATGACTTTATATGAACAATCAAAAATGAATGAGCTCTGGCGTTTTCTTCGGTCATTTTTTGGTAATAGACCGAAATGTTCTTGGAATGACCGAATAAAATTAAGTTATATCGATCAGAATGTCTGAAAATATAGGCTAATGAACACTGTTACGGCGAGTTTTGATACATCTGTGACACAAATGACCGAAATGTCTCAGTGACCAAATTGTATCAGCGAAAAAAACAGACTGTGCCAGAACATGCAACTACTGTACAAAAAAGTATTATCAGAGAAAATAGGCATAAGAGATGGTAGCCTATGTTTTTTTGAAACCCGACTAAAATAAGCAGCTCAAAACATAACGTAATATGTAACATGGTTTGAAGTAAATTGAAAACATGTATGTACGTTGGTTTATTGCTTTGGGGCAGCAAGAACATGCATTTTAGGCAGTGTATGACTGCCCATCCAAGCAACTTGGTTCACATATGTCTTTGCCAACATTTGCAGGGTGACCAAGTAGGTTCAGTTTGCAACTTAGACCTAGCGATATAGCAGTTTCACTTGATAATTAGAGAATGTTCTAATGATTTTCTTATTGAATTAGGTTGAAAATATGCAAAATATCACCTAACATGGAAAATACGACTTTTTATAACTTTAACTTTTGTTAGACATCTTTTTGTTTTGAACTTCGTTTCATAGCTTCCTGAAGCATAGAGAAAATATTGACTTTCAATGGCCCTAGTAATTACTCGACGGCGTAACTTGAACTGCTTTATATTTATTAATTTATTTCACTTGGACTTGAAAAATACTTCCAGACCAAAATTAGCTTCACTTTTGAATCGTTGTTTCCTGCATGCATTTGGTGGCTGACAGATCGTATCCCACTTTTTCACTCGACAAGAAACAGTGCTTCACCAACATTTTTCACTGTCAGGTTACCCGACGTCAACGTGAGAAATTCGGAATTAACATCTTCCTACAGCGGTGGACCATTGTTCGACCGAACTGCAATACGTTTTTGCCATGTGTCATTTGCATCTATCTCTAAGGCAGTGTTTCGTAACCGTTCTTCTGCTATGCCCCCCTTTGAGAAATTGTCCTTTGTGTCAAGCCCCCCTGACAATAAACAAGTTGTATAAGCAAATGTATTCATTGGTTAATTTCTTTATCAAACTTTCCATGTTACTGAGCGCGCAAGGACTCGCGGCCCCTTTGAAATCTATTGACGTCCACCTGGGAAGGCGTTCCCCCCCGGTTAAGAACCACTGCTCTAAGGTGTCGGGGCAAACCGGGATAGCGGATCAATGCCAAGGCAGACATGCACACGTTGGCGGTATAGAAAAATATCGTGTTTGAGAATCAATCAAGTCACAGCACGAAAGTATAAAGTGCACTATGAACAAATCTACCGTGAAGTACGATCGCAGGAATTGACAAAAACGCCAGCAAATTTTTGACAGGTCAAAGCTGAACAAAAAGGATTGAGAACATTCAGTAGGTAGTTTGTGGATGCGCGCGGTGCAAGCAATAGTTCAAGCCACTCGTGGTAAACACCAAGATCGCGGTAGAAAAACAACAGGTATTCTGAGTTTGCTACTGACTGGGGAATTGGTTTTCGAATTCGCAGAGTTTTCACACCAAATCGTTCTGAGAAAATGCCTGATGCTTCATAAAAGCGAAACAGCACAAAAATGCATCTGCCTTACAAAACGCCAACGCCTCGATTGCACAAGCTGTTTAAAATTGGAAATTCGATATGACAGGCATCATTTTTCTGCTGCTGTGAACCAGAGTGTCATTCGTTACGCTGAAAGAAATTTTGTTCAGAAACAGTTAATTAACCATCAACCAAAAGACCAGAAAGGGAAATCCTTAGTGCAGGCTTTTAATGGCAGCCTGAACTTTTGCAGCGCTTCTTTCATTTTGTTGACGAAAACTTGAAATACAACATGCTGCAAACTTGAAAAGTTTCAGTTTCATTTCAAGGTCTTAAACTTTCCTAACACACACCCAGTGGGGACGGACACACTTCGACGTCACACAGCAAGTGAATCGTGGCACGGTGAAGCATCACACGAAAATTTGAAGAAAAATCACAAATCTACTATGTATGTCAATACTCAAAGTACACATTGCACGTGAACATAAAAAATAACGTCAGCTACAGTTGCTAGACAAGCGATACTGCTTAGTTGTTGCAGTCCAACCAGTTAAAGGCCATATCATACTTGCGTCGACAAGAAAGTTCCACGGAGGTTCACCGCAAAAGCAATCGCTGACAAAACAAAGGTAAGCGCTTGGCATCAACATCAACAAGTTCAACGACATCAAGTTTTCTATAAAGTCAACGATCAACACGCATCGTGTCACATAATACTGTTGTTCAAGGTTCATTTCAGCAAGCACGGCAAAATGTGAAGATAAGGCTTTTTTCTATTAATTATACGGTGTGACGCGTTACTTCGAAAGTCACTACTACAGGGCACAGTGTCGGTGTGGACCCAGAATGTGCAGGTCATTGACAGACGAGCTGAGTTTTTGCAAACGATGCACGAATAAAAATTACTTCTGTTTATCGGGCATGGCGCGTCATGTCTGGTCAACAGTGCCTTGTTGTGTTTGAACTCATTTAAAGGAATAGCTACAGTGTCAAAATCGTTTGCGTGAGGCCGAAATCGTGTAAGTTGACTGTGCACAATAGTGAAGTAAATAAATAAACAAATCGGCATGGCCTTAGCTTTGGTTCGATATAACCGCTTCGCAGGGTTTGGAAGGTTCGTCACGAAAAAACAAACAAAAAAAATCAATGTTTCTAATTTTCACTACAAAGATTTCTTAGCGCACAAGCCAGGGTCAATCGCCAACAACTACATTTTGCACTAAAGAGTTTAAACCACAATCGATTTTCTTTTGCCAAGAACCACGAATCTACTGTCTACGTCAAACTATAGTTCACAGTGCAGCAACGAGATTTAACACACAACAGGAAATGACGACAAACACGCAGGCGTCTTCACATTTTGCCCAAGACTACTAGGAATGATGGCCTTCTTATTCGAGTTTATGCAGCAGAAAAGGTAAAATATTTAGAATCAGATTCATAGAAAATATAGAATCGGATCAACAAGTTTCAAGCGCGTACAAAGAAAACAATTATCAAGGTCTAAAAATTTTACAACTTGGAACTCCGCTTTTTTACAGAAAAGGTCCAAATTCACCAATAAACTAGACTGCGATTAAAAGCTCTATAGGTTTGCTGTAAGATTGCCAGGAATCAGCCGACAAGGCTCTGCTTTCATCTTTTTGCGATGATTCAAACTTGGTACATCTTTTTTCAAGAAAATGCTCTCCACATGTGAGATAAGCCAGGAACTCATCGGGAAATTTTTTATGGAAATCGATTTCCTACCTGACCCAGCTTTGCCACAATAACAGGCAGACTGTCTGTGAATTGCAGTCAGTGTCCTTTCCAAAACAATGACAACAACAGCAACGTCTCCTTTTAACAAACAAATGAACCATTGAGGATTATTTTTAACAAACAAGTGACTAGAAGCACCGCGACAAGAGTGTTATATAATTCGTAAAACAAAAAAAACAAAACAAGTACACTTGTCGCAGGTTGGCTCTGAAATTTACAAAACAAACGCGTGAGTTGGAATTCAACCGGCATCCGGGAGTTTCACAGCAAACGAGACCGATGTATTGGCACGCGTATAAAATGCATGAAATCGGGAGATCTTGTGCGTGCATAAACCGAACGAATAGTATTTATCCAACACTCACGCGTCGCTGGGCGGTGTGTGCGAGAGCAGCGTATCGACCGCCCACGACATCGCGACTCTGCTGTGCAAACATCTATTCGGGGGCGTTGCTGTGTGATGTATTGACAGGGTCGGGATAAACGAGATGCGCCCGGCTTAAACACAATAAGCGGTGATGAATGGCTTTCGCAACGCTGTACGTTTTAAGTGCAATGAAGGTACAGTAGGTTTCCGTCTGATGCTCTCAGCGTGTGAACAGCCGGGAAATTTGTTGTAACATGCTACAAGCAATTCGAGATGACGTGCGCGCCGGGGTTGTGCAAAGGGAGCTCTCGAGGGTAGCGTCTCGCTTGTGACGTATAAGAGCTGGAAAAATCAAATCCATAGTCCGACAGCGTCACAATATACGAACCTCAAGCTAAGTTCTTTGAGGTCGCATAAACGCAAGTACTCAAAATCGCCCACAATCCATCACACCGATTGAGTCAAACAGAAGCAAAATACCTAATGTTAACTCGAGCGGAGCTAATTTCAACCCATGAAAACTCCATAGCAATGCGAAAAAAAAGAAATCTCTCCTAAAAATATTTCATTGCTCTGTTTCCAACATGGCTAGCTTCTCGACAGTTTCACAATTGCCTTAGGATCAACAAGCGTTTTGCCACAAATTATTTCAAGCATTACTTTTCAAACTTAGCAGCACGAACGTTACATCAGTGTTTCAATTCGTAATACTTCCCGGTTTTCGGATCGAAGTAGCAATTCAGACAAGGGTCATAAAGCAAATCCAGCATCTCCTCATCGTCGGTAGTGTCTCCTCCAGTGTTCGAGCTCTTCACGCTCACGATGCTGCTGCCGTCCGAGAGACCCATCGAGTCCATCTCGTTACCAACCGACTCAACGTCTGAGAGACTTTCCTTCTTCTGCAAAATAATTCAAGACCCTTTTCATTGTCTAGTTGCAGCTGAAGCAAAGCCTCGCAATAAGGATTTTTAGGGCGAAAACCTTCTTACAAAGCATAAAAGAACAAATACGCTTTTCGTCTAAGAAAACGGTGATTGGGGAAAAGCAAAAAGTTTTCTTTGTGCTCAATAACAGTCAGCTGCTTCTTCTGATCCACAACAACGCTTCAATGCCAGAAAATTAGCCACACTAGTGTCGATAAGAAGCGATCGAACGTTCACTGCCGAGTTTCAACAACACCTCATCCGTATTTTTGAAAAACAATTACAGCTTTCTTTGTGAAGCAAAGCAATGATGTAGAAAAGAGGTTTGCTGCGCATAAGCAATGGGATAGTTAGGTCAGTGCAAGTCTTTCGTAGCAGTTGTTATTGGCAAAAACTACTTTTTTTGAAAAAGCAGCCACTGTTTTTTCATGGGAAACATCTACTGTAGTTCTCCACAGACACAACAAATGCAATATAAGGTCTAGGTTTGCTGTAAGCCTTCGCGGAACCAGCCGACTGGGTTCGGCTTTCATGACTTTGCGATGATTCAGATAGCATTTATCTCCACAAAGATGACGAAGTTGAATCGATAAGCAAATCTTTTAAATAGGAAATCGATTTCACGCCACACGCGTTATCAGTCCTCAAATCTTATTCAAATAGAATTCTGTTTGAGCTTCGTCGTCGTCGTGGAGCCTGGTGACTTCCTTCACCGAGATATTTGCAATTTTTTCTATCAACCACCAACAGCAACCCAAGTCGAGTCACTGCAGCAGTTCGTCATTTCTGTGAAAGTGTACCTGTTTGTCTATGACCGACGGAAAGACAGTGGGAGGACTTAAAAGGTTCGCCCAGTCTCGAGGGTTGGACTGCATCAGCGTCAAACCGTTCAACGTGTTGCTGTTTTGCAACAGAGGATCGTTGCTCCTCATCTCAGCGTCGTAATCCTGGAAAAAAACGAGTGTTGTGTGAAACTTGTCCGATAACGATGTGAACAACACCTCGAAGACAAAGGGACTGATGATCAGTCACCAATATTATGTTTTACTGCCACTGAAAAAAACTACATGGTACTATATCTAAGTTGCAGTCCTTTTACAATGGCTTGTCAAAATGAAGTGATTTCTCCTAAAATTACCAACATATGTCTTAATATGCGCGTAGGCCAAAACATTACGCGACGTTCTTGGAAATGTCTGCCGAATCTCGAAGGAATGAAAAATTAGTTACTATATTCCTATTGTTGGCGAATTTCTGTTGGGATTTGTCTTTCATATTGCATGTGGCAAGGAAAAATTGTGACATCTCCTATTGGTTCTTCTACTGTTTTAACAGCACTTAATAAAATTTACAAACAGAACTGTGCAGTTCAAGCCACGACTAAAACTAGCAGCGCACCGTAGCAATCTTTCGGGTCACATGGACGCTAGTTCGATTAATTATTTCATCACATTGCAGCAATGTGAGGAAACAAAAGAACGCACAGTGCCAGGTGCGTAGATCTAAGTGCTGCGCAACACGTCGTGGTGGCAGCGAGAAATCTGAATTGGCACAGAACGTCATTGATAAGGTGTTCTACAGAAAATCGGAAACAGGTGAAGAACGGCCAAGCGTGAATGCAGAAACAAAGCATTGCTGAATACTGCAGCAAAAACACTTGTTCTCGAACCTGATGTCGCATAGTCGGTGGGTTGCGATATGTGCTCCAGCTGGCGTCGAAACTGTCGTCATAATGATCCTGATAATTGATCGCGTTCTCTTCAGCGATCGTGTTCTTCGCGTCCTCCTGACACATTTCTTCCTCTGCATCGCGCTGCATGCTCAGCAGCATCTGAGCTTCGAACGAGTCGCTCCATTCTCCCATCTGAAGTTTGGAAAGTGAGAAAAAATTCGAAACAACCCTGCTGCTCCTAATGCCACTTAAAGTTGCTGAAAAAGAACTACTTCTTTCACGTTAAAAACTAAAAAAGGTTTATGGGGACCTGTCCGTTTCGTCTCAGGAGGTGAAAAAAAGCAACACAAATTAAGCCCCGAGAATCTTGCAACGGTCATTTGTTGCTACGAGCGAGCCTAGTGATTCAGAACATAGGGGTAACCACGGGAGGCCTAGGGGGCCATATCCCCCAAAATTTTCGGAACACATAGTCATTTTGTGCTAGAGGCGGTATCCCAAACAAAATAGTGTGATTTGCCTAACATCAAGCATTTTGGCCCCCTCTACGAATTTTTTGGCCCCTCCAAAATTTTTGGGCTGGCTACGCTACTTATTCAGAATTCAGAACCTAACGATTTAAAACCTTTCAAAGACGGACAAGTTGCTGTACATTGCGCAAAGCACAAACACCGAAACTTAAAAAAAACAACTGCTCCGAAAAATCAACGCATTGTGCCAAGCAGTTCACTACTTTTTTGACGGGTGTTTCGTCAGAAGTCATGTCTTATATTAGACCTTTTCAAATAGTCTCTGATCATGCAACTACTTCAATGGCCACACAATTTTTCCGAGATCGCTTTGTCCGTGGTTTCTTTGAATAATACATTTCGCTTCCATTAAAACCTAAAAAGTTCAGCATAAAAACGGCGTCGTCGATTTTTCACAAGATAGCGCAGAAAAACCGTACTGACATTGAACACCAACAACAGAACGCACCTGATACTGACTGGATTCTGGAGCCGACCTGGCAGCAGTTCCACCATTGGGGATTTCCAATTCCTTGATTCTCGTCCGTCTAAGCGAGACGCTAACGCGACTTCCGCTGAGGACCTGCAATATGAACGTTTACAAAAACAAACTGTAAGTGACATGAAACTTATGTAGCAAGATCTTTCACATTTGAATAAGCTGATGAAGTAATAAGAATCGCTTCTTTACCGAAATGAAAGTCACTTGAAAGTGATATCTTTGCTTGAGGTCCATTTCAAAGAGGGAGCACTTTAGGGGCATAGCCCAGGACATCCAAAAAGCGCAAGAGATTGTCACTTGAAATTGTTGGTGCGCTTCTTCGAACATCGATGATAAACTTACTACGGTACTCGTTTTACATTTCAAGAAATTCATTATTTCTGCATTTTTCTTCAATTACTTTTTTCACAACCGTTTGAATGATATGGCGGCAGAGGACGCGCTTCTTTTGCAGCGTTAAATGCCGAAGTAGCCGCGAGGTCCACGACACCACGAAGATGGGGGCTCGCAAATCGCGACACCCTGACTCGAGCACCGAAGCGAGCACAGTGAAATACGAGTATTGTTTTTTGAATTTTCCGGCGACTTTTGTCTTTGTTCTTACATTCTCGCTGCTGGGCGGCTGCGATCAACAACTTCAATACAAACACCTGTTGACAATGACGCTTAGTGAACCGCAAATCGGGTTGAAAAAGCGGCTAATTATATGGCAGCACCATCGAAAATTTTCGCCCTGGGCATCCACAACTCGCACTTCCGCAGTGGCTGCGCTCAATACAACAAGTTTCGATTAGCGTCAAAATTAAATTCGTTAAGCTTTGACCGCAAACCACGATTAATTTATCATTACACTGGCTCTGGCAGTTTCTTCCGCACCAAACTTCGATAAAAATGTAACATTGAACCTATGTGCGCACATAGTTATCGAAAGCCGACTGACACGTAATTTCTTTTGAAAGACGGCCCAAAAGCATGTTACGTCATTTAGCTGAAAGTAATTCAAGCACAGTCTACGCGTGCGCAAGGTCGTTGTTGTTTATTATAATTGTTTGAAATTGGAATTTTGCGAAATTAATCCTGCGCGTGCGTCACGAAAAGCTGACGCAAGCTAGTGTACCTCATTACACGGATCTTACTGGATCCTCGACCGCAGTTGCAACACACTAGCAACAAAGCTGCAACACTGTACAAAGCATAAAAATGCCTCACTTGTTGGGAGCTGCTTTTCGGAGGACTGGTGTCACTTTCAAGCGGCACGTGACGCATTGGTGCCAGTTTATCGTCCAGGCTGTCTTCTAATTCTCCCTCAGGACGCGTCGCCGACTGGACCAGGGTATCGACGGAAGCAGTCAAAGTGGCGTCGGAGGCACGAAGGGAGGCACTGTGTCCTACGGGAGGTTTTTTTGACAAAACAGAAGATGGCTTCTCGCCGTCCGTATATTTCGCGCTGTCGTACACGACTCGTTGGGGCGATTTTAAGCGAGATATGTCCGGAGACATGGACGAGACGGGCTCAGCAAGCGAGCGGTTCGGGACAAGCCGCGAAAGACTGTCGTTTAAAGGGTTCGACCTCGGTGTTCGGAAGTTGTCGTCGCGGGAATTCGGACGTCGAACTCCGCGACGTTCATTGTCGTTGCCGGTGTCCGAATCGACTGACAGCCTCTCGAAATCGTCTCCGAAACCCTTGTTGCCCTTGGAAACCGGCGAAACAGACTGCGGTCGACTTTTTGGCGCTGAACGTGGCAGCGACGCGAAAACGTACACGTCCGGGTTGCCGGGCTGCTGCAAGTCGGCGTCTCTCGCGGAGGTTCGCCCTTCCTGGCTCTTTTCCGTGACAGCAACAGACATAATGGGGTCGGGTGCCTTGCGACGAACAATCCCGCCCAGGGCTTTGAACTTGTGGGGGGCTTCGCGAGACGTCAGAGACGGCCCAGCCACCTGGACGGAAGGTTCCAGTCGTGTAGCGGTGTTTTCCTTGTCGGCATTGCTCGCGCGAGAGAGACGTGGGTCGCTCGAGCGGATTTTGCGTGCGGAATTCCGACCAGAGCGGTTGTCCGCGGAATCCCACGGCGTTGTGCGTTCCTTCCGAGCGGATGAGGCGCCTTGCTTGCTTCGGTAGGGGTCGAAAGGTACCTGGACATAACAAACCTCAGTTAACCGTTCCGTTGTCAATCCAAGCAAGGCCCTGTGTCTGTCTCAGGTCAGCTCCCTTTCAAGCAAGGAAAAGGGTTCCAGTTATGGTGAGTGAACAGCCCGTTCGAAACTTTGATCGCAGAGAGAGCGGTGCACTAGCTCTTTGATTTAACACAAAACCTAAAATACCCAACTGGACACTAACTCTTTTTGAATTTGTGCATATCAGTTGGTCCTGCACAGCACCTGTTGTTGCTTGCAGCAGGTAAATTGCAAAATACTTTGCCATAGAGCGCAAACGTTTATGACAACGTTAGTGTACACGCATCTACGCTAGGCACAACGGACACTTTTTGAGCTTCACTGCAGAAACAATTCAACTGGCAGGTATTAACTACAGACAGCTAAGCCTGACTTACTTTGGTTCCAAAAGCGATATGCGGAGGACCTTGATCTCGGGCCGAGAATCTCCGACTGCTGCTTAGATCATCACTAGATGAAGACCAATAGTCGGATGTGTCTCTTACATCACCTCTGGCTGACTTGGGTCCAAGATGCTGCCTTATTTTGGCGACAGAAACAACCTACCAACAAAGGCAGCATTGTCAATAGGATCTGACATGTCAAGGCTGGTGCAATAGGTATGTGCTTCAAGCCAGACCTCACAAAGATAAAATTTATGAATCATACCTTCCAAAAAATAAAACGCATTTTGAAATGCAATATAACTTGTAAATGTGAAATTTTCTAATCAAGCACACAAAAGGAAAGCTAGCAGTAAAAAATTATTTGTTAGAGATCAATTAATGCACTCTTGCAGTTCATCACATACATAAATACATACTATTTTGTGATCAAAACTATGAAAAACAATGTTAAAAAAGCTTTCTTCAGCTGAAGAGTGAACTGGCCTAGTGAATTTCACAAGCACCCTTTCAAATAATCAAGAAGCACCCGAACAGCAAGAGTCCAGATACACTGCAAACACACTTTTTGTAGAACACCACAAAGTTTGTGGTGGAGTTCTCAACAGTTCTTCGCAATCTGATTGAATGCAAGACATTGGTTGAAAATCTTTTTTATCACAGAAAATCGAGTAATGTTTGAAAATATGATGGAACACTTTGCTTCTAAACAATTTAGCCTTCTCCAGCCAAAAGTTTTCAAAACTCTTCATGTAAAATTTATAAGACCAGCCTATAAACACAAATAACCACGCTGAAAATATTTACAGTCAGTGTTGTCCGTATCAAGCTTTTATGCCACACTACCACCACAACATAAATGATGTAAAAGGTCTGTGGAGACGACCTACACCAACTTGAAAAGTTTTAATTTAGTTAACTGGTTTATTGCAAGACAGTTAAATTTGGGGGCACCCTCTAAACTGAAATGGAATACAAAATAGAGTAAAATCTACAGATACAGTATATAAAATCATGCACTTACCATTTTGACAAAACTTACAAAGATGTGCGATAAATGCAAACTTACTTGAGTATGGAAGGGAACACTGTTGGGAAATTGAAGTGATTGTGGGATGCTTTCACAAGATGCACGATCATTAACATCATCTGCAGTGTCAATGGTGTCAAATGGTTGAGATTTGAGTGTGAAAACCCGTCTTATTTTGCAATTTCCTGCAACATTGTCAAAATAAATGTCATTGGATCAAGAGCCTCAATTCAATAAAAATTTAACAGACATACAACTAGTAGATACCATTTACAACAGATTGAAGAAAACAACAATTTATTGCAAAGGCTGCTTGACTATAGCAAAAATGTTGAAGTACATAATCAGCACAGACTCATACTGTGATAATAATCAGGACATATTGCCTAGCTTTGATTACACTACAAATTGAATAGACAGAACAATGTTACATTAACTGAAAATTTTATATATAAAACTGCCATACACATTTTATAAATACACAAAAAATACAAAGACAACTGGAATGAACCTGACATAGAAAATGATTCCAGAGACTTATATGTCTGACTTGGAAAAACATCAGATATGAGAGAAACAAGATCTATACTGAGATTGAGCCAAACATCTCGCTTGATCAATGACAATGAAAGTTTGGCATGCAGTGGTGTCATGGATATATCCCTGACAGAAGTTGACAACACCACACGTCGCTTGTTGTTCTTGATGTCTGTCATAGTAAGTTCAACAGCAAAGTCTTTTGCCAGAGGTACAAAGACTTGCAGCACCAAGAACCTATTAAAGAAGTTGTGAACAAGTCAATACTCAGGTCTGGTAAACTAGAAGCAGTAGAAGTGAAGTTTTTAACTGGATTTAGAGATTGCTTTCCCTAAAGTCAAGCTGAACTTATGGGAAACATATATCATGTGTATTTCCTCACCAGACCCAGGCATTTACAGACAAGTGCTGAACAGCTGCACAAGACAATATGCTAGCAGAATTCCGATATTTCTGAACACTGGGCAGTTAACAGCTTTGGCTCTGGGTGGGTTTGTCTGCAAATCCCATATTTTCACACCACTTTCCAACTCCATAACTCGCCAGTTGACTGTGCTAGAGAGTTGTTCAAACCCTCAAAAGACTTGGAGTCTTTTAAGCCTTTGATTGGCTTTCTAGTGTTTGTGATTCAGAAGTTATGACCAAAAAAACTAAATTTGGGTAAAAATTACCCAAAAGAGATGTTTTTTATTTTACCCCAACTTTTGAACCAGACACACTAGAAAGTCAAAGGCTCAAAAGATTCGGATTTTAGCTTAGTTTCTAATAAAAACTTGATTCAAATAGTTCTCTCCTGCAGTTGGGTCCCAGGACCTGATGATCTTGGACAAAAAGGCCTAAACCTACCCCACTTATGACATCACCCACAAAAAAAAACAAAAACCAAAACTTTTTTTTTTTTTGCTAACCATAAGACTTGCCAAATCTTTTCAGGGTATGAACAACTCTCTAGCACAATTGACTGGTGAGTTATGGAGTTGCACAGTGGCACAAAAATAGTGGCTTAATGCATGATTTCAAAGTGCAAGTATCTCGTACACCGGCTCCCAAGGCGTTAACTAATGATTTGCAGACAGTGTGACTACCAAGCTATGAAATTTGTCATGTTTGCTAGCCAACAGATTTGGAAACCATATTTCCAACCATTTGCTACAGGTAAGCTGCATTTAAATTGAGCATTCACTACATATAAATCACGACTTAAAATTAAATGCAGCTTAAAAATCGTGACCTACCACACAAAACACAAATAATAATGTTAGTTTGAACCTACCACACAAAACACAAATAGCAATGGTACTGTGAATGCATAGCTTTAGTTTACATTTAAGATGTTGCGTTAAGACAAGGCCTTTTAAGGTGTTTTAGGGACCCAATTCGGGTCCCCAGAATCGGAGAAAATCGGGTCCCTAAAATCAGGTCCCCACTGGGTACCAACATTTTCCTTGAAAAAAACCCTGGTTAAGATATCTTAGCCTGTTATGGATTCTTTGAATTTCAAATAATTGTACTTTTGTATCAGTATCAATCAAAAAAATCCTTCAACAGCCATGACTCAGATACTATGATGTTTACTGAGTGAAATTTCATCTACGTAATAAGCACCATTTGCTCTTATTCAAATAGAATGCTTTTGTAAAACTACTTTTACAAAGGCATTGAGTTATCTATCTGGGTGGTTTGCTAAAAGGATCCCTGATATATTGATAGGTGAGAATTTTCAGCCAAAGACTGCTGACACTTTTGCATATTGCTTAGACAGTATCAGATTGGTGTAGATTTTGCTGAGAATTGCCAAGTATCTATATACTAGATAAAACAACTCAAAATTTCAATTTGGCTTATTTAAAACCTTAATACACAAGCTAATTTATAAACCTTCTGCACAATGCACATAAACATTTTGGTTGGCTATATAAGGTATCTCAGATCATTTGAAATGGGTAATGCACACAGAGATAAGCACAATACCAAACTAACACTGTTGGAGGTATAGTGGCAATTACTAATACACCTTCATACACTATTATTTAAGTACAATGACAGTTGAAATACCAAAAATACAAATTTCAAAACTGAGGCATTCCTTCATCTAGCATCATTACCTTTGTATTAAACCTAATGACTGATGTTTGGCATCTTTTGTGGGAAAGCACAGTTTTGCAGTTGTTGTACTTCCTTCAAGCATAAAAATAAATCCTTTTACTTCTTTTTCATAATCTCTTTTCAAAGCAGGATTCTTCCACTTGTTTAGAGGGTCTTTGCCATTTGCACTGAATATCTCAACAGATAAACCACCTTGAAACTCATTTTTGAACATGTCTGCATTTGATCTAACCAACAATTATGTTATTGATGCAACATCCTGCAAAAGCGAAATGTTCTGATGAAATAAAAAATAAAAACACTCAGATCACATATGTTGATTTTTGACAGTCAACAGTAATCTTTCATTTTCTTTAGCAAAAGTTTGACAATTTTGAAATGTGTTTTTTAAACTTGATGCAGTTGTGCATTTTTAACTACAGTATCACATACTTCCAATACAAGGTATTCTAAAACCTGGTTTGATTTTTCATTGACATCAATAAATTACAAATCACATATCCTACCTTTTTGTCAAAAAAGTCATGAGTTTCATTTCTCATATTACAATATTATGTGAAGTAGTTTTTTTTTTTGGAAAAAAACTCTTCATTTATGTCAGAATTTAATTAATACTGAAAAATGTACATTCGGATTTTTTTTCCATTATTGACTCAAACATTTGGCAAAACTGAAATGCGTTTTCTCGAATTACCATAAAAAGGATGAAAACTGTAGTTCTTCAACGACATACTGTTTTTGCTTAGGTATGCACCAAGTGGGAGAAAATTTAGCACTCCAAAACATGCACACATCACATGGAACAAAGAAACGTTGATGCTTTTGAAATTTACTAACTAGTATCATATATACCAATTACCAATACTGCAAGAGTGGTTCTGTCATATCTGAAGGGTGAGGTAAATGTTCTTTCAGATAAGTACAATGCAGATACTAGTATAAAACACTCGGTTTGGTGGTGAAGACAACACCGGATAATTGCTTTCATCAGTTAAACACATATTTACTGCTTATCGAATAGGATTCTGGAATCCAAAACCATTCATACACGAAGAAAATAGTACAGTTAACCACATAAACTGGATATTCGCATATATAAAAGTTGTTTTCATTTGAATATGTGTATCACTTAAGCGCATATTTCATTTCAAAGAGTAAAGTGCACTGCGCAGACAATGTTGAAAGCTATGGTGTGGACTGACAACTTTCCAAGTGGGATGGCCAGAAAATGAAGCTAGCACCTTTGGCCAAGTTGATAAAACCAACGCCTCTGGTTCAAAATTGGGCAGTGAGTTGCAGATTAAACTAGCTAGACAGCAGCTTTGTTAACTATTTCAACTTGCAATGTCAAAAAAGGAGGTAATGTGTCACTACACAACTTTTGTTGTGTTCATAGGTTCACTGTCTAATCTCAAAGAAAAGTACATGACAGCATTCAGACACAAACGTGTTCACAACTGCATTACACAGTCCATTGAAACAAGCAGAATAATAATGGCAAGTGTGGGCAACTTTTCACAACTGATACAGGCGATTATTACAGCACACACACCGTATGCATGTTAAAGATGATGTACTGTACAAGGCACGCCTGGCAAAAACTGTAAATTATATTTCATTTGATGGCTGTTGGTTTGGTAAACACTACAGGATTTCACAATTTAAATGTCAGGACCAAGGGGTTTCTAGAACTTCTAGAAGCACTTTTTTATCCTGCAGTTCTAGAAAACTCCATGTTCAGCCTCAATTTACCAGATTTTAGTAGTATCAGGTAGCAAACATATGGGCAGAAGTAGAGTTAGGCCAGTGGTTTTCAAATGGTGGGCCAGGGCCAAATGGTAGGCCACTATGATGCTTTTTCCTGTGGGTAACAGAGCTCAGCCTAAATCAGATTGAAAGCAAATTATGGGATTTGTATTTATGATGTCATTACGATCACATAAGTTGGACAAATAGCAGAAGAATTTGACCTGAATGTAACATTTATGACAAAACTCCTACTTAACAATGCTAGCTGTTCAAAGCTGTTTTGCTATGCATTGCAGTTGTTATAGCAGCTAATACTAAGCTAAAGTTATAGAAGTGGGATTATAAGCTTTGGGCCACCACCAATATCTTTCATGTTGTACTGGCACAGGAGCAGAAAAAGGTTCAAAAACCCAGAGTTAGGCACTATACTTACAGATATTCGTCTGATATGGATAATCGTATATTCAAGTTAAATGTATAAAAAATCTTGGCAAATTGGCTGATTAACCAGATACAAAAAATCTTGGCAAATTGGATGAGATTAAACAGATTAACCAGATTCATCTGTACTAAAATTCCCCTGAATGGCAAATCTTTGAACTACAATATCTTGTGCAGGCAGGTGTACAACTGAAGCACATACTAATTATTTCACAGGTGAGCTACTAACACTAAAATGGTGTTTTCAAAGGCTAAAAGAAAGCTCCCATTCACATCAGTGGTTGTCACATCAGTGTCACATCTGAAAACTACACATTCTACGAAATGCTAGTGGTATGCTTAATGAGTATTACACTAAGCTTATCATGGCACACTTAAAAGGTAAAGAATGCTTGGTAACTATACAACAGTTAAAGTGATATTTTTCTTGGATTTTAATGAATAAAACATTACCTCCTAATTTTACAGGTGCATTTTGTTATATTTTCACATGCACAGTACCTCATTGGAGCAGCAATTCTAAACTCTTCTCAAACTCCCATCTCTGCTGCTTGTACTTGAAATAGTACTCTTTCAGTCACTACTTAAGTTTCATGACCGCAGGTGAGGAGAGGAATGAAGATTGATTTAAAAAATGAAAACTTCGCTATGTTTGAAAGCTTCTGTGTTGTGACCATGGGATGATGAAGCTCACACAAAAATGTATTTTCTTCACCTATTCGTGAGTAAATTACTTTGTTATCCCATATTACTTGAACATTTTAAGTTACTGAAATGTATTGCAGCCTACTTGTCGTAAAAATGGAATTGCGTTTCTGAAAAGGCAAAATACCTTAATTGAATGAACTGTGTAGATGAAAATAATTAAATTATATGCTAAGAGTAATCCTTTGTGGATCAGCTGTTCATTCAATTTATATTGACTATAAAAGCAGTGATGAGAGTATATATCCTTATCAGAGTTTAGTCAAGTGCATGCAGCCATTAGTTTTGACTTAATGCTCTAAGACACAAATTTCTTAGCAGGATTACAGTATGACTCGATGGCCAGTAGCAGTTTGCCATCAACGTCATTCTCCTACAAAATTTCCCAAAGCTTTTTTCAACTAAGTTGAATGCTTTACAAGGTTGACAAACCCAGCATAGACTCTGTTGGGAATAATCCAAAAGTTTCACAAAAAATTGTTAAAATGTGGAAATGTTATCTTTAGTATTACAACCAGGACAAAAACAACACTGAAATACCTCTAATTAAGGATATGTAACCTAGTGACATCTTTTTTCCAAGAAGTTTACATACACTTCCCCAGGAAAGTTAAGAAAAATGCCCTGGCATGAAATGCCCAATGAGTACATTTCCTTCAGTCTCCTTTAGTCTATAAAATAATCACCCCTGTTTGACAATCCTTTGATGCCACTTTAGATGACTAAGTGGTCAGCCAAAGAAAAGTATCTGTTCATTGCTTCAGGCATTTCATCCACAAATTGCAGCATTCCAAGATTTCAATGATTTGACAATTAGGGTACTTTTATTTGCAATGATAGCATTTTCTTCCTTAAGTAGCACTTGCTACACGTCTGATGTATGAGAGCAACTGGGTGCAACAGATCTTTAAAGTGCTCTTTCCATTTGCCAAGGGTGTCTACCTCAATGCTGTGTAGGACATTGATGGCTCTGGCAGTATTAGATCTTTAGCTAAGAAGACACAGGATGGTATTCAGAACATTTTGTTGGCTTGCCAGTTATTCAAATCTAGTTTATGTGCATGTCTAATATTCTCTCAGGACCGATTTTTGGTGATTTTCCTGCTTAAACTACCAAGACTTTTATGCTTTAGCATACCATAAATGCAAAGAAGATTTAGCTGTACTCTGAAATAAGAACTCTCAGGCTATTTTCTTGGATAACTTTCACCTCCAGTTTTCAATAAGTTAATTTTCTGTCATTTGTCGTCACATTTGTTGTTTCTGTCCACATACCTGAGCAGGTGATGAAATGGCAGTGGTTTGAACAGATGGCAAGAACTCATATATTAAAATTGACTCTGCAGTAAGATTTATTTGTGTTATCACAATATATTTATCATGCTTCGATTCCAGATAGTTCATGATTACGCGGGACGTCTTGTTTGAACAATGGTCACTGTTGTGCGTCATGCATACATCTGAATGTTCCAGACAGACCAAGGTTTTCTCTTGTGTACTAGGTATTCCACATCATTATATATTCAGTCCCTAGCGTGCTGTATCATTCTATTCTACCTGTATGTATTTGTTAATTATGTATAAGCTGTGGCTGTCAACCTGCACTCAGAGGTGTTTGTCCCCTGTCCCCATCATGTCTGATAATGATGCTTGTAGTTTATATTATGTGACATTGCTCCTAGATGAGTGTGACCATAAGAGTCTTCTCTAAAAGAGACAGAGTGCAAATACATATAAACAACAAAAATCCTTGTTTTTCAATGTTTTACTCTTACTGATGATGGGAAACATCATATTAACTGCTGAAGTATTGGTGAAAAAGATGAAAAAAGCCTTGTGACTCAACTCTAGCTGTAGATCAATGTATGTATGGACAATCAAGGGCCAGTAATTTGAAGCTAGATCTGATGAGAAAACGTGTGGGCACTTTGAGATTTTTAATGCATTAAAGAATTGGATAAGAAAATTGAACAGCCTAATTTTTTGCAACTCCAACAATGTTAACCTTCATCAAGGAGTTGTTACATTACAGTTTTTTGTAAGTGAAACAGTTACAATTGCCATGAGTGCAATTAAATTCATCACAAACAACTAACTCTATTGCATTAAGTTTTTTCGCAAGTCTGCATTTCATTACTAAGTTTGAAAAGCAAGATGTCACAAAAGTTTGATTTCCTTGGATAGAGACAACATTAGACATATGTGGTGATAAAAGAGGCAAAGAAACAGAAATCAGCACTGAAAAATAACATGCTGCAAAATTAGTGCAATTGTAAATGGATGTATGCACAACAATTTGACTGCCGTATTTTTCAGACCACAAGGTGCAGCAACAAAAATTGAATGCTAGCTGTTTTTTTTTCATACATAAGGCGCACCAGATTGTAAGGCGCATTAAATGAAGCAAAACATAGGTAAGTCAAACTGTATCTCTTTCACAGTAACTCCTAAGTGCCGGAGTCGAGTGCGAAGTCACCACTGAGAGTTTAATCTATCGTTACAGACGATGGAGTAATCTGTCACACATTACTAATCTGCTAGACACGAATAGAATAAAACAAAAATTTGTGTGCGTGTTTGATTCAGTGTGCGCCAATGTAGTCAGAAACCTTGCAGAGTAATAGGATCTGTGGTATGTGCTTGCTACTCTCAGAAACCACATATGCTGCTCATTGCAGTTGTTGTTTATAATGGAACACGTTTACAAAAAAATTGTAACTAGCAGTTAAAGAAATAGCACCGTTTACCACATACAATTGGTTCTGGATGAGAAATTACCACCAAATTCATACATTAGGCGCCCCACATTATAAGGTGCATATTCAGTTTTTAAGAAAATTAAAGGATTTTAAGTGCGCCTTATGGGCCGAAAAATATGGTAAATTATTTGCCACAAACATCTGTCTAGTTTGTTCGTTGAATGCAGTATATTCAAAACAAAAATTTGTTAGTTACTGACTCAGAAAACAAACATGCAAGTAACTTGTCATGAAAGCTCATGTCAGATGTTCTATATAATTTTGGAGTAGAAAAGAAGCATGTTGCATGCATTGTTGAAAATAATGTATCAAATGTGATAAGCAATACACATCATAGATAAGGTGATTGAAAATGAATATTGTGAAAACTATGGAAGTTCTGGATCTGATACACATGAAAGCAAGCATGAAGGTTTAGATCATTTAATGGAAAAAGTTACTAAGAGTCATGTGGTGACTCTAACACCACTTGTGGTGTACATACACTTCAATTGGGAATATTAATTAAAAGTTGTCTAGCCTAATTATTTTTCACCATGAAGTGTCAAAAAATCCTGCCAACTATATGTGATCATATTAGCAAAATTCCTTGAAACAAGACTTCATCTAAACTTCGGTAGAACATTGCCAAGGCAAAACATGTCGTAGTCAATTATCATGTGTTTTATAAACTTTGGCATGTAACTTGAGTAAAACAGTGGAAGCAAGTGTGTTCTATTGAAAAAATACATGGAAAATGACTGTTGTGAGGTGATTTGCGTAACAATTAATAGCTAGTAATCTCTACTAATTACAAACTGATATCAGTGTTAACATTCCCGTCAAAAATATTTGAAAAAGTGCTGTACACAAGTCTGAATGATTATTTCATCAAAAACAACTTGTTCAGTCAGCAACAATATGATTTTCGCAATAATTATTCCACATCTCTGACTCTTACAGACTAGTGTGAAAATCTTCTCCAAAACCTCGATAAAAAAATTCTATCTTGTGCAGTGCAGTCATCTTAGATCTAAGAAAAGCATTTGACTTGGTGAATCACTCCATATTGCTGACAAAGCTTGAGCATTACGGTATAAGACGAAATGCTTTTGAACTACTACAGTCTTACTTCTCCAACAGAAAACAGTATGTCCAGGAGGGAATCACTAAATCATTTTTAAAGTCAATTATTTCTGGGGTTCCCAGGGTTAAATTTAGGCCCTTGGTGTTCTTTTTAATTTTTATAAATGACTTACCAAATTCAAGTAAACCATACTTTCTTCTGATGATACAGTTTTAGTACAGAGGGGAAAATTACAAAACTCAGCTAACTGTGAAATGACAAAGGTATTGAATTGGCTAACCACAAACTCTCACTGACTGTTCCTAAAACAAAATATGTTAATCACATATAAACGTAAACACAATCTTTTGCAATAAATGCAAACGGTAATCGCATTGAAAAAACTTTGATTTAGAAATACCTTGGTGCAATTGTAGATGAAAATTGAATTGGAAGGACCATTGTAAGCAGTTATGTTGTACTATATCCAGATATTGTTGGTGTATTGTATAAACTTAAACATTATGTTAATAACCAGGCATTACGTATGTTGTATCACAGCTTAATAAACTCACGAGCACAGTATGGGATTATTGTCTGCGAGAAAGCAGTTTCATGCCATCTACAACCAATATAGGTTGATTTGAATTACGCCATGAGATGTTTAAACACAAATGAACTTGTGACTAACAAAATTGCTACCATTTATAAAACGCAGAAAATTCTCCAACTTCAAGATTTATGTAATCTTGAAGTGAACAAATTCATGTACAAGTATGCTAACTCTTAGCTACCGACTACATTTATCAATTATTTTAAACTCATCACAGATGTTCATCCATATAATACACGTTAAATCAAAACCTGACAATTTGTTAAAATTACCAAAAGCATGTTCAAACTCAGGCGCTAAAATGATAAAGTTCAGTGGAATAGTAATCTGGTCAAAAATTCCTTTAGAAATAAAAAACAGTGTTTGGGACTGTTTTCAGCGGAAAAAAATGTATTACTCAGCTACTACAAACATTGTTTGTTTTCTTTTCATTAGAGTACAAAAAACAGGTGCATTGATCTAACATTTAATGGTGTTACAATGGAAATAATCGAATCAAGAAGTATTTTAATCGAATCAAGAAGTATTGCTGTTAATTCAATCAAGTATTGGTGTTAATCGAATCAAGAAGATTTGTGTTTCCATCCAAGACGTGCTGTTTTCTGCTGTCTGTAAGATCTTAGTACCCGATCCTTTGCTGAGAAAGGATTTCTTTCCATAGACAGTGTATTGGTGTTATATCATACTTAGTGTGGCTTCTGGTGTGTTCATTAAAATTTGTTGCCACAAACTCGTGTATGAAGCAGTGGGGTGCCTTTAGTCTATCAGCATAAAGCAAACTATGTCTACTAAATTGCAAATGAATTTCCATTCTTACGTGTGACTTGCAACATTGACTGTAAAGTCTTTTTTGTAATGTTTGCACGCCTAGTTCTCAACCTGTTTAAATTCTGTGATACCATTGTAATGCTGTCCTAATTTATAAGTTTTGACTCATTTCCTCTTTAGCTTTCATGAATATTTTAAATATGTGAAAACAGAAAATCTACAATGTGACAATGACAAACATTATCTTCTGGTGGCTTACTTGCCTACAACGCATCTTGCTTCAATAAAACATATAACTGCATATTGTATACTAAACTTAACTTTATACTCAGAGCGAAAAACGTTTACTTACTACTATACACTGCTACCTTTACACAAAAAGTAGCTTCATCCTTAGGAGGTCTGCAGCCTAAATGACCCCTGGTTCTTCACAGCCTCTCATCCCCCCCCATGCATTCTACAAATCAGTGCATTTGGAAAGTCATTGCAGCACTACATTATAAAAAAACTAGTGATGGCATCAATCACACGTATGCCCTTTATGCTTTTGTTTCATCAAAGTAAATGTATTAGTGCCATCAAGTGTGCACTTTTTTACTACTTCCACATATATATCTTCGAGTTTATACATGTTTTTGTGTGTTCCTTATCACTGCGATGTATGCTTATACCTCGAGCGTTGTGTGTTGGAGTGAAGAAGTTATACACAATAAACCTATCCTGTACAATTAACCGTACGATGTAAAGCATGCTTATGATGTTTTTCAGTCAGTTTGAGTGTTTTATTGTGCTTGTGAATGTACAGTAGCTATACTGTGTTCATCTAACTAATGACAGAGCAAACCAGTGCAGCAACCTAGGAGAGGAAAGAGATAACTTCCCCATCTTGGCTGAAGTAAGAATTAAAAAAAAATCGTTTTTGCCACTTGTAGTTTGAGGCTTGCTAAGAAGCCTTTCTGTTTGGAGATAACACTGGAAGTTGGATTGCGTAGGAAGTGACTGGGGAAACTGCCTTTTTCCCAGTTAACTAACATAAGCAAATGTGATTCCACACCCAGGAACTTTTCATCAACTTTCCAAGCGATGATAAAGCCCGTGCCATAGTTTATTAACACAGATGGTCAGACTTTTAGATCAAGTTCAGTGAATATTTTCTGTAAGTTTGGGGAAAAGCTAAGCTATTATTACTACTGGAGTTTCCCAGGATGTATAACATTGCGGAGCAAGGTTTCAACCAAGTACTGCACATGAGTAATAAATATTGCAATCGTCTTGACATAAACAAGACTGGTGAAATTGCCATACAACTTAAGCTAACCAACTTGCAACCTGCTTTAAAAAAACTTGATGAAAACCCAAGGGAAAGGTTTGCAGCAGTTGGAACCAACTATTTTTGGAAATGAATAAAATTTTTTCTACAAATGCAATTGCATTTGTTTTGCTTGTTCGTTGTTTTGTGCGAACTAGAGTGCCTTATTTCAATGTCATTGAAATGTTTTTAAATTATATAAGTGGGAACGATTTTTAAGCAAGTTCCTGTAGGGTGGTGATTAAACAAAAAAGGTTGAAAACCACTGATATAAACTCTTGAAATTTTTATAGATAGTTTAGGATATAAATCTTATTATTGCAGCTTGGTCTAGTCCATATACAAATTATGAGTCAATACCACCTTAGGTCTGTTTTCTTTTTTTGCTGAAACATTTCGGTCATTTTTTGCTAAGACATTTTGGTCACTAAAACATTTTGGTAATTCGTCTCATAGTTGTATTAAAACTTGCCATAACAGTGTGTTTTAGCTTATATTTTCAAACATTCTGTCTGAAATTACTTAAATTTTTTATTTCAAAAACATTTCAGTCTGTGACCGAGAAAAAACAGACTTAGGTACACTTAAAATGGTAAAAATTGTATCAAATAGGTAAATAAACAAAGGTTTTCTGAAGCCAATAAAAATCTTCTATTGTACACCTGTGAGTTATAAGTAGGGCAACCAATTTTTTGACCTGAAAACTTAAATTTTTGACTTTGTCATTTACAAATTTGACTTTATTTTGACCTATAAATTTTCAGCGTTTGCAATTGAAAAATAATTCAGCCTTAGCTGTTGAGGTTAATCCAGAAGTGTATTCATGCACTCTAAGCATCAAAATTAAAAAATTGACCAACTTACATTGGTTGCAAGTATATAAATAACCGCAGTAGAGTCAAACCTGAGAACATCATAAAACTGAAATACTGTATGGATAATCATGGCTGTAGTCAGGATCAAATATTTTCCGAGGCAAATACGTTAATTACGGTTGAGTATGTTCTTAAATGTAGTTTATGGAGACCGAACATCCTGCTCTTATTTAATCTGGGCTGGTAGTATCTCTGGTCATTGTAACACAGTGTAACTGCAGTGCCACTCAATTTGAAACAGCCACACAATATAATATGATTTGATGTAGCGTGGTAAAAATGTTTTGTGGCAGCATTACAGAAAGTTTACCGAGGCAAGTGCCTCATTTGCCTCAATGTAGTTACAGCCTAGATAATGGATTGAGTATTTACCAAAATAAGTACCACCTTTCTCGCCTACCATGCCTATCCTACATAATATTCAATCGTCCAGTGGGCAAAACAACATTAGTATGTCAGAAATCGCAGTAAATACACCATTATTACAGAATTGCAACTAAACTTAGAAAAACATATCAATATCTGTTATAGTTTCAGTAAATCGATATTTAAGAAAAAACTGGGATGCAAAAAAAGTTTGACCTAATGATAAATTTTGACCCAATCATAAATTTTGACTTTTTTTGACCTAATAACTTGGGATACTCTCATGGTATGAGCATGAAATTTGGTTTGTGGACGTTTCATAAACTTTAGAAACGGCAGAAAAAATTTGACTTTATTGACTTTTGGTTGCCCTAGTTATAAGCAACTAAAATATGGCTATGCACGAGTGCACACAAAAACTACATCCTACGTGACCTTTATTCATGTTAAGTTTAAAAGTTGTTAGGAAAATACCAATGATTGATTTTCGTTAAACACATCTTCTGATACATTCCTGCAAAATTCTAACCAAAATTTTCACAGATAAAAGAGATACAAAGGGTTTTTAATCATATTATAGTTCTAAATTAATAAAAGGTATAGGCAAAAGTTAAATGGGAACGCTGCAAATTGCAACCATCAATAACTTTGCGAATACTGGTCTGATTTGAAAAGTTCAAAGTGTTTTGAAATCAGAATTACGATAGTTTTGCAACCTTTCGGTTGATGTTGGGCTGAATGCGCATTTCACCACAAGCGGAATGTGCACGAGCAACAACACCACGTATGTGGTGCAAACAAGCAATAATAAAGTGATCGTGGCGCGTGATCTCTATTGTTGCTTGCTGACACAGTGCGAAGCTTTGCGCACATGCCGCTCGGGCTTTCTGACCGCAACAAAATGGCGCTGTGACCATGATGTGAAGGACATGCTGTGTGAAACCTTCACTAAAATAATGTGCGATCAGTGTAGTTCGTTGTAAAAAGGAGGGGATGTTGTTGCAAACTCTCAGTTGGCGTTGCGCTGAATGTGCATTTCACCACAAATGGAATGTGCGCGAAGAACAACACCACATATATGTGTTGCAAACAAGCAATAATAGAGTGATCACGGCATGTGATCTCTATTGTTGCTTGTTGCTACAGTGCGAAGCTCTGCGCACATGCCGCTTGGGCTTTCCGACTGCAAAAATATCTCTTTGCTTATCAAATATCATGGATTTTGCTCATAGTCACATATATAGCTCTCGATCACTTGACATGGAATAATCTTTCATTCAAAGGCTCTCCCTACAGCACATGCACATCAGTCATCCTTACAACCTGAACATCACCTTTCTGATTGTGCATCTCAACTTTGGTTGAATCATCACTCCATTGCTTGTAACTGTTTTTTCATTGTTCTGGAAGTGGGATCAGATATTGCAATGTCACTGCACTGATAATGATAACATGAGTTATTGAAACATTTGCAATATGTCGTTGTTTGCATTGGCTGGGACATGCTCTGCTTTCATAACTGAGTGATGGTGTGGAGTTGCACATGATTATATATCTTAAGCATGTTGGAAGTCAGACTTGTGAGTGCTGATGAAAAAAGTCTTTGTAGAAGCAATTTTTATTTTTAAGAGTCAAAGCTTGAAAGAATAAATGTTTGCAGGCACTGTTGTGATGAGAGGACCCGACCAGCAAGCACTCAAAACTTTAAACTGTTGCAGCAAGTAGCACCACAGATCAAGTAAGTGTTCATTCTTAATGCACATCCAATTTGTCGTGCACTGAGCAATGCCATGTCGTGACGACCAAGAGTCAACAATATCCCCTCCGTTTTACAATGAACTACACAAATCACACTTTCTTTTTGTGAAGTTTGCATCTGACATTGCCGTCACATCCTGGTCATAGCATTATTTTGTTGCAACTGGAGTAGCCGAGCTACAAGCGCACAAAGCATGTCATTGTTGCAGTAGTAAGCAAAAAGAGGGATCATATGCTGTGACCTCCATCTAAAATGCATAAATATATTTCATGAAACCCACAACACTAAGTCATAAAGCACTGATTTGACCGAAACATTTTTGACAAAAGTCTGAAAGTACAATGTGACTAGTTAAATAATGAAATACACCTGTTTATTGTATAGACATGATGGGTAGAGCTTGGCCAATAGGGCTTTCTTTGGGCAGAGACATAATGTTTTTCATTTTTCAGTTTCAATAACTGATGTAGATACTTTTACATCACTCAAACAAAACTGAAAGACATTACTTCACTGTGATGAAGAACTGGACAACATCAAATTCTGTGCAAACCTGGGTCACTAAAACAAACAACCACCACAGCATGCACCCTGATTTGTTCACAGGCAATCATTTGCTAACTGCCCAAAAACATGCAAGTTAATTATATGTCATAGACCAGTTTTATATGACAATTGCACAGTGGTCTGTATATTATGCACTACTTGAGGGCTGCATGAAATCAGGAGCAGGACAAAGGATTTGCCTCAATCAACAACAGACAAAGCCAAGTAACAACTTTGGTTTCCAAAGTAACAACTTAGGTTTTATACATTAATTACAAATTTAGAAGAGCAAGGCTTGTGTTGATGAATAGATCTTGGATTTCTCAACACTAGGTTTTCAAGTTGTTGATTTTTTAAGTCATATATATCTGCATGTACATCACCAAAAATCAGTAAACATAACCACGACAACTTTCTAGCATTGTTTAGCCATGCCATATAGTACAGTCAAAACTTGTTTATCCAGACTACTTTGTTTCATCAAACAATGTTGCTTTAGCAATGTATCTAGATAATCGGAATCAAAAGTATAAAGGGCAAAAATCTTTCCAAAGCAAATGCCAACAGTGTAAACAAAGGTGACAATGTGCAGCACAGTAGAAATTGCCTAAGTGGGAGCTCAGAGGCAGAAAAACTGTAAAGTACACTTAGATGAACTGTCAACTTAAGCAAATACAGTATGTAGACTGCATGTGGAACATGACTGAATGAAACACTCAGTTTTTTTATTGGTAGCGTCTATTTTACCGCTGATTTTCTGGCAGAAACAGATCTTCTGGAGCTATTGTGCTGCCAGTCAGACACAATTCGAATGAAAAGTTCAGTTTGTCATGCAATCAGTGTGCTGCTCATATTGTGGTGGTTATGTTTCATGTCTAGTATGCCATTGGTTTTCGGTTCGAATCTCACCGTAGTGACTTTTATTTTTTTGCTTTTTTAAAAACTTTCCCATTAGGTATTACCTTTAGGGTTCAGTTAGGGGTTAGCATTATAATATGGTTAGGGCTTTGGTTTAGCATTAGAGGTTAGCGTTAGGGTTAGCATTGGGGTTAGCTTTTGCGTTAGGGTTGGGGGTTAGCATTAGGGTATTTGCATTAGAGTTAGGGATTAGCATTAGTGCTGGTGTTACCAATAGGGTTTAGTGTTAGGAGTTAGCATTACGATTTGGGGTTAGGGTTACTGTTACGGTCAGGGAGTTAGTGTTAGGATGAAGGATTCGTGTTTGGGTAAGGGTTTATGGTTAGGGCTAGGGCTTAGCTTTAGGGTTTATCATCTGTTTTTACTTCATTTCTGCCAAGCTTCGGACTGGCGGCACAATAGCTCCAGCCAAGCCGTTGCTGGCATTTTGGCGGCAAAATAGACACTGACTTTTTTATTAGCAGATCTGATCGATATACATAAGCTAATGTGCATTCAGAATGAGATTAAATGCGAAAAAAAACTACACTAGAGACTTAACTGCATCCTCCAAGGAAGTTCTGCTTAATTTAATAAATCACACTTCCTTTGTGATTTATTAAACAACTAAATAACAGTTGCCAACTGCTGGCGTAATCTAATTTAGTGTTTTTTTTCTATTAATTTGACATATGCAGTGTGGGGATCAATATTTTTAAGAACAGGCTCTCACTCCAAGACTCACTAAAAATCAGGTTCTTTCATTATCATAGTCTCCAATGTCAAACCATGCTGGTTTGCCCGATATTATGTATCCAACATATGTCTATATTATACAGCATATTTATGGATTTATTGACTATGATTATTTCTTGATCATAGTCAATGAATTTATAAACGTACATTGTGTCTGCAACCTAACTATGCCTATATTGTATAGGCATATATAGTATATATGGCATATTCATAGATTTAAATAATAAATGGTTATCAAAGTGATCTTGACAAATTTAATTTTAAGATCACCATTGCTTATGTTGTGATGCATGGCTATAGAAAGTAATAGCAACAGTCTTTCAAAATATAGCTAAAATCCTAACAGCTACTGTGGTGTCTGCATATATGGAAAAGAAAACAGACCAGAGTTAGCAGCGATTGCTATTGGTGTAGCTTTTATAATGGCACTCTCGTTCAAATGAGATTTTAGTCAAACCTTATTTTAGCTATGCTTTTCACTATTAAAAGTTAATAACAGGTCTATAAAAGGTTTAACAAAATAAATTATAAGTAACAGGTGTTCATGTGGAAAAATTGACAACCCTTGACTTAGCCAAGAACTGGTTCTAAGGATTAAAGAAATTCCAAGAACAGCAACAGGTTCTTGCGAACCAGTCGAATCCCATCACTGGACATATCTGTTCCTAAATTTTTCATGCTGGAGTCAGACAGCAAGGTTTCCTGATTTCAAATGTGTTTGGAAACATATTGACATGTGTTCTATCTTTCTTACTACACCATCAAAAATTAAAACAAATTATTTTCGGTATCCATCCCAAATTGGGTGAGCAATGTAGGAAGGTAAAACGCAAACATCATGAAAAGTATTCTGTATTGCTTTTAGGTAAGTTTAAGGTAGTGTCTATTCTACCGCCGCCAATATTCTGGCAACAGATTGGCTGGAGCTATTGTGCCACCAGTTGAACATTCGGTCTCATGGCATGATGCAATTCGAATAAAATGGTAAATTTGTCATGCAGTCGGCATGCTACTCGTAGCGTAGTGGTTATGCTTCAAGTTTTGTATGTTATTGCTTTTCGGTTGGACTCTCGCCTTGGCGACTTGCTTTTTCTTTTTTTCATAACTTTCCAAACTTTTCCCTTGGGTGTTAGGTTTAGGCTTCAGATGGCGTTTGCGTTATGGTTAGCGTTCGGTAGGGGTTAGCATTAGGGATTAATGTTAGGGGTTAGTATTACTGTTAGGGGTTAGTGTTAGGGTTTAATGTTAGAGTTAGTGTTAGGGGTTAGAATTAGGGGTTACCATTAGGGCTAGCTTAAGGTTTATCTTTTGTGTTCACTTCGTTTCTTTGTTCTGGGTGACCCCTTTTTGGTGGGGGGCCTTGTGCCTGGACCCCTTGCCCCCCCAAATCCGGAGCTGCTGAGTGACAGCCTAACAACTTCAACAACACAGTCACTGAGTTAAGAATATCAGAACCAATTTGAAAATATTCCAAATGAAAGTAAAGTCTCCCATTGTTTTTGTCATTTTGTTTTTTATTAACATGCAAATATTTTATTCACCCTTTGGTACTTTGTTCTTTCTACAGGAACAGTAACTGCATTTCTGTAGTCTGTTGAGTTCTGTTATGAATATGTTCAATGTTGCTATCATCCGTCTGGTTTGCGTCACAAAAAAAAAATGCATAGACAATTAAGCCGACCTACCAACCGGGGTTCCAAAGACTTAGACATTATTATCCTCAATCCTGCTGCTTTTTTAAAATATTATCCCATTTCAAAAAGTGTCTACGGTAATATATTCTCCTGCAGTTTCAACCAGGCATGCAGGCAGTGCCTTCCTTGAACAAACAAATTTTATGGCTTCTGAGCGTCCTTAGCCACCGCCGGTCATTCTCGCGTCCGATTGGTGAAATCATGTTTTAACATTTCCGACGCGGTGAGATCGCTATGAGCAAAACTGCCGTGTGTAATCATTGAAAATGCTGCAAGGTATTTGGTATTCTTTCTGAATCATACATGAGCTTCATTGAGAAAAAAACAATAACTTGTTCAAACACTCTAGATTTACGCTAAATCCTACAGGAAAATAACACATGTTGACCTACCCAACCGATGAATTGACCTAATTTCCAAATCAAAACAAAAACAAGCCAGTAACAAATATCCTACGCATCAGAATCCTTATTTTAATCAGGGCTGTGAGTGTGAAACAGGACGCCGGTGTCAAGCGAAATTTCTGACCTATTATTATTTGTCAGTTATTTTGCTTCTCAGAGTAAAGGTATAGAGTTTGGCAATTACTTTCTTGATGTATGTTGTGTAAATTGCACTCTTTGTTTAGATGTCAGATACCCACAACAAGCTACAGTACGGGAATAACTAGAAACACTGAAAAATATTGGACTTAGTTGGACCTCAATTATGTTTTTTTTTGTAAACCTAAGATCAATCCTAACCCGACAGACTTGTCTAAACACCAAACCTTAACCCGCAATCATCAGTTTTCTCAACGTATTTTATGTGTAAAATATTACTCTGTGCATGCGCACATGGCGTGAAATCAGTAATGTCGCAAGTCAAAAATTTTGCTTGACACCGGTGTCAAGCGAAATTTCTGACCTCTGCGAAACTTCTGACAGGTAATTGTTTGTCAGTCGTTTTGCTTCTCAGAATAAAGAAATTAAGTTTGGCAATTACTGCTTTGATGTGTGTCGCGTAAATTAAAACTTTTTAGTTAGATGTCAGCTACCTACAAAACCCTATAGTACGGGAATAGCTTTGACAACTCAAAATTTTTGGACTTAGTCTTAGACCTCAACTATTTTTCGTTTTTTTCTGCCTAGCCCAAGCCCTAACCCGACCCTCTTACCTAAACACAAATCCCTAAGCCCTAATCATCAGTTTTCCCAGCGTGTTTGATATGTATAATAGTACACTTTGTGTATGCGCACATGGCGTGAAATCAGAAATTTCGCTTTACACCGGAGCCAAATAAACTTTGGATGACTGGAACTGGAGCAAAAAATTTGAGATAGAGAAGCTGAAGCCTGAAATTTGTGTTCCGATTCCACAGACATAGTTTGTGGGGAAAATGTGTTGTACAAATATTACAATGGTTTTTAGCTTTCAGTGGACAAAATCGTCCTGGAGACGAGACAAAAACTTCTAGATGTTCGAGTCGGAGCCAAAAATTTTAAATGCCTAGAGCTGGAGCTTGAAATTTGAGTTCTGACGCCACAAACCTCCTCTTAATCCGTCTTGACAAGATTCACTACAAGAGTCATTATGATTTGAAAAATTCTGCGTTAGTTCCTTTTGAAGTTGCGGCAAATTATTTTATTTTCACAATACCGGCTTCAGACACTGATTTTCAAAATACCGGCCTTTGCTAAATTAACAGTAAAATACCGGCAAGGCCGGTGAAATACCGGCCATCTAACAACCCTAGACATATGCAGTAAATAACTTTCGGCCAGCAATATTTTAAACGATAATTGGAAACTCTCTAGCCTGCATTCAATATTTCCCAAATGCATGATAAGCTGTGTTGCTGTTTTTGACGGTCGGGTAACTAGAGTTGTTTATGACGACACACACCAGTACTGTAGCAGATGCTCGCATCCTGCGTGAAATTTACCGGTAGTCAGACCGCGATAGCGGTGTGGAAAATTTCATTTCGAAACTAAGAAACAGGCACAGAAATGGGAAGATTGATCTTTCGTGCATTTCAGTGTGAGATGGAACTGGATTATATTACTGTCAGCAGATTGTTGGTTGTCCCTGTCGTAAATGTTTGTGAAAGCAGAATTGGTTTCAGTTAATTTATCAGAATTTATCCTGGTTGCAATATTGATTTCTGCTGCCTTGTGTATGACTTCGAAACATCTTACGTAAGTGGTTCGTGACCACAATTTTAACTCTACCCACACATGTCTTGCTGCAACCTCAGAATTTTGTACGGATTTTCTGGAATGATTTAGAAGCGATTCTTTCGTGTATTTCAGCTCTTTTTCTAGGAGGTCAAATATTTCTATCAGAAAAACACTTGAAAAAATTCGCAAATCATATTCATCTAGTGAAAATGATTTAAAATATGAAATAACTTCGGCAAAGAATTTGCGTCGGAAGGCGTCGAAGCTGCCTATATCGCTCGAACAGTTCATCTTTTATAGCTACTTCAAAAGCTGCGTTTGGTTGTTACTAGTAGCTGTAACTCTTCCCATCACCAGCGCTTCATGCGAGAGAAGTTTTTCGAAAATGAAATTACTGAAAAAATTTCCCAGAAACTCCATGACCAGTGAAACTTTCACTGTGAAAGATTGGG
>Ga0210059_1001694_pt1 | contig 33657 bp, 20 predicted proteins | sample Ectturendosymbi2_FD_188042 | JGI IMG/M metagenome (GOLD analysis project Ga0210059, IMG submission 188042) | Ecteinascidia turbinata endosymbiont from Florida, USA - Sample 2 (SPAdes) (version 2) | ecosystem: Host-associated > Tunicates > Ascidians > Unclassified | place: Key West, Florida... | reverse complement strand
ATCTGCTAAAAAAAAACGCAATGCAGCTGCAAAACTTGCTCTCGCCGCAATATCGTCAACGCCAACTTCGCCACCTGGTGTGCATGCAGACGCGTTATCACTCCGTATCGAAATGCTTGTATTGCCCCTAGTGACAAAAGCAAACTAAAACTTAATAGCTCCACGCACAACAATAAGCGGAGAACGAGTAAGCGTACGTTCAAGGTCACGCACAACTCGCACCTGTTTTCGCCTTTTTTGTTTCGCCTTTAAATAGCGCTGTATTCGCAACGATTAGGCATTCACAATTGAATCACTGCTACTAAACGGATGTCATGGTTCCGACAATATAGCAAGATTGCTATTGAAGTGCTACAAAATATGACTTGTCTGTTTATCCGTGTTGATCGATGTTTTTCTCGTTTCGGGAATAAACCAATGCTCAACCAAATTAAATTCAATGCTTGACTCCAACAACTGGCCACGGGGTTGAGGTGTTGTAATTTGAGTACGAATGTACGCGACTGGGCTATTCTCAACCGCAGCGGGTCTACTATTGATCGGCTTAAGATTATTGTAAAATGGGGAACTTTTCACCCATGAAGAACGTTAGACCACGTAACCGGCGGGCAAGGTGGCCATAAAACGAGCATAAAGTTACGTCGCTGTTGCTGCTTGCGAAAAAATGGAGCAAATCAAAATTTTTACCTCATTTTTTCCATGTTTACCGTACAACGTTGTGTTGGATTCCAGTCTCTGGAGTATGTCGGCCACGAAAAGAGAGGCACAGGGAGATGTTTTAACAAACGAAAATACTTGCGTTTGATGAAATCCGTATCTTCTGCTTGTGAAAAAGTAAGTTGATTCCCTTCATCTGATTTGTTGTAAAAGCTTGTGGCAAAAATGCCACTATTGAATTTGTTTTGAAATTTCCAAAACTAGGACCAGTGATTGCATTCCCTCCAAAGCCTTGTTAAACAAGGTTTGAAGGTATTGCTGCAAGCAGCCTCTTGCATTAAGTAGCTGTCCACAGAAACCCCCCATCAACTGTTGGGAGCAGGGGCGAACCGAGGTTAGATGGCGCCCGGAGCAAAAAACAAGTTTGAAAATTTGGAAAATTTTTCTCCCCCCTGGAAAAATGTGTTGGATTTAGTTTGAAACTATTGGACGGTGTTGGTTATGGAAACTATTTAACTTGGGCCCCTCAGAAAACTCTTCGCCCCTCCTGGTGTCCCAAGCTGGTTACGGGCCTGTTTCAACCTATCAAACTTTCCACAAGTCTGGTCCTGTTCAACAATTCATTTCGTTGCTTGAAACTGCGGAACATGTGACAGTACTTCCAGCAGTGCCGTGTTTATGTAAAGTATGTTCAAATATTTCAAAGTTGTGCGTTATGAGTAGGGCAACCAAAAGTCAAAATCTTCTGCCATTTCTAAGTTTATGGAACGTCCACAAACTAAATTTCACGCTCATACCAGGACGGAATCCTGAGTTATTAGGATAAAAAAAGCCAAAACTTATCATTAGGTCGTAATTTATCGTTTGTTGTAGCACATTTTTATCTCTTTATCGAAGTTTTATTGAAACTACAACAACAGATATTGATAGGCTATACTTCTGCAAGTTTAGTTGCAATTCTGTAATAATAATGGGTTTGTTGCCATTTCGGACGTCATAATGTTGTTTTTCCACTTCTGTACGATTTAATATCATATAGGATAGGCGTGGGAAGGCAAGAAACGTGGTCTCGCAGTACGTGATTTGGTAAAACCTCAATCCATTGTGCACGTAGCGTTTCGATTTTATGATGTTCTCAGGTTTGGCTCTACTGTACTTATCAATAGCCTATATCATCTCCAAAGATACACAATCAATTTTATTTTAATTTCAAAGCATAAAGTGCACGAATGTACTTCTGAGTTAAACTCAACGCCTTAGGTTGAATTATTTTGCAGTTGCAATCGCAGAAAAATTTTAGGTCAAAATAAACTCAAAATTTGTAAATTAGAAAGTCAAAATTTTAAGCTTTCAGGTCAAAAATTGGTTTCCCTAGTTGTAGTGGTGCAAGCCACTACATGCGCAGAGGCAGTCAAAGGCATAACATCCCCGATGGTGTGGAAACCATCGGAAGCTTCCTTTGGCCGAACAGCTAGGGGCGAAGCAAACCGATCCAAAATAGTTATGAGTGACTAAATACGGCTCACCTGTCTCAACAGCATGAAACAAATCAACTGATTCCACAAGTTGTTCATCTCTCCAGCCTTTCCCCTCGTCCTTCCACTCCTTCGGCGCCCCTGGTTGCCACAAACGGGCAAGTGGCTGTCACTGATCGATTCTGCACGACGTCACTTATCGACTCCGCATGATGTCACTGATCGATTCTGCATGATGTCGCTGGCAGATTCTTCATGATGTCCGTTCGACAAATAGCATTTATCAATTCAGTATTAGATGTTCCTGCTGTGGATGTGACAAAGATATAGTTGAAAACTTTCTTTTATGCATAATATAGCAGTGTTTGAATTTCATATATTTTCAGAAATTATCCCATTATAGTCCCAGTCGAGAGTTACATGTTTTATCTACTGGCTCTACTAGTGCAACCATGCACTATTGCTAGGGCTCAGAAATGCTATTTTTATGGAGATAGGCCAAAGTTTGGTGAAGTGCGAAGATTTCTAACGCACAACTGCGGTATCTTCCCATTAAGTAGCCTACGTTAGCAGCCGAGTGCTAATACGTCACGTCTACGCAACATGATGTATTCAATCTTATCTTGCTTAATCTTCGACGTATATCAGTTAATTTGAACTAAAAGGCGGGAATCTTGAAAATACACTCATTAACTGCGTAACCAATTCTATTTCTTCCATACAAACTTAGTTCCAGCCACCAGATATTCAAGAGTGCTGCATAAATCATAAAAATGTTATCATCTACCTTTAAAGTCGTTAATGACGAAGGAACGTGTTTCCACTGTTGCCATGTAAACTTAAGTTAAAACTAAAAACTGTTGGAACCAAAATTGTGCTTCAGCCTTCAAGCCCCTCAATGAAGACCAGGGGAGTTCCGAGGTTAGGCGGCGCCCAGGGCAGGAAAAAAGTGTCATCCCCGTGTTTGAAACCAATGTCTTTTGGGAGAAAATGGGCTGCATTGATAAAGTGTTCGTGACATTGTTGAGTCTTTTCGGCGATCCCCAGCGATTTGGCCACGGGGAATTGTTTCCCCCTTGCCTCCATACGTATGCACCCGTGCTGAAGACATCTACAGACACCGTTAATTGCTTTCAATCGTGATCTACGGAGGGACTCGTCCTACGTTTTCTTTCAGACCGGAGTGTACTAGTTATCTTGTGATTGTAACATTGAATTTAGCGTTTCTTGGTGTCAGTATCACAGCGTCTGCGATCAATAGAAATAATATTTTTTCGTGATAAATCAAATAATTCGATGCCACGTAGTGAAAATAAAGGTACGAGATTAATATTTTATTGTAGCCAATTTGTTTTGTGAAAAACTACGAAAAACCTAAATGTAAATCACTGTCTTGCAAATCCCAGATGCATCGCTACAAATACTTCAGTTACATTCTAGTATTTACGTTTAACATAAGACAGAAGGTTTTACTCATATTAGCTGATTTTTTGACAATGCCAGGCATTTTCCCACTCAACTTAGGCCTGTATAAGCGTGGTATTCGAGGTAGGCCTGAATTGGCACCTGATCCTTGACATCGCGGAGTAAAATCCTCATGCTTCAACATAAGAACCTATATTTTCGACAGCTTTTGTTTTGAAGCAATTTAGTTATTTTCACAATGCACGTGAGTAAATATAAACAAAGAGAAGTGAACTGATGCCGTGTACTTACCTAAATTCTCTCTGAGAATTGTGTGCCATCCCAGTGTGCCATACCATCCTGTTCACACCTTTGTCCTTGATTGCCTAATCCCCAACGTCACCTTTCGGACGTGGGCGACAATAGCTGGTTTGAAGTAGACAGCGTCAGTGATATTCTTCACCTGAGGAACTTAAACCTTGATTCCGGACGCTGTTCAGTCCAAAGGTCACGCCTAGCGCAGCACCGCATAGAGAGGTTCAGTGGCGTTTTAATTGCCTTAGCAATGCGTCAGTGCACTTAACCGTAGTGGTTGGACACGTGCTACCGCCTGCTGCCAGATCAGACGGCCTGCTTGGCGCGAGCACTTCACCGTGACACGTTCTTTTTCAAAATCGCTTCATAGCCTGTTTGTACTAGAAGCGATCCATTTAAGATTACCAGATTGTCGCTGGCAGGTTCTGCATGATGTCCGTTCGACAAATAGCATTTATCAACTCAGTATTAGACGTTCCTGCTGTGGATGTGACAAAGATATAGTTGAAAACTTTCTTTTATGCATAATATAACAGTGTTTGAATCTCATATATTTTCAGAAATTATCCCATTATAGTCCCAGTCGAGAGTTACATGATCTGTATGATGTTGGTTTTATCACACAGGTGGCGCTTGCGTGAGTTCATTGTTTTCGCAGACAAACGTAAGAAGACTTGCGTGAGTTCATTGTTTTCGCAGACAAACGTAAGAAGACTTGCGTGAGTTCATTGTTTTCGCAGACAAACGTAAGAAGGTGAGTTGCATCCGTGGAATCAGAACCGTGAAAAGCATTTTGTGTGTTTTCACTTTAAAATGGTTTCACAACATTGTAAAAAATGGACAGTTTTGATAAGGTGCTTTCCACTTCAACCAAGCTCAATGCCATAACACTTGCTTTCCAATTAAGTCATCCGGAGTGTAATCAGAAGAAGACATTGGGGCAAGTATATTACATGCACACTGCTCTGTACCCTGGTGAATGAGTTTGATTGTCAGATCTTTTACCCAGCTAAAATTTAATGAGATTTCTACTAATGTTTTTTTCCTCACCAGTGAGAAAAGATGTTCGGACTCATCCAAGCGTACCAAAAACTGTTGTCTAGCTTCCAGATGCCTTGTGACGAACAGCACTGACGCAGTCGTGCTTTCTCGTAAAGGAATGTGAATGAATGAGTCATGGTTTGAATTTCAGAATCACAGCTTCAAAATTAGAGCTGAAGAGGTATCACTCACGGAAACGGTGAGATAAGTGGATAAGATCTGTGTAGTCAGACCAGTGTTCGACTGCAAAACGAACCGAAGGACATTGCAATGCAAAAAAATATGTTGTTCTCAAGACAAAAACAAAGTAACGTTTTGCCTTCCAGAAACAGCTTTTTATAATATTGGAGCAGAGCTTAAGGATTTGTTTCAATAATTATTCAGTCATCTATTTTTCTTTTTGTTCTTCAAATGAAAATTGTTCCCACTTGACAAAGATTTCCCGTTACTACGATCCAAGTTTTGATCAGAGTGCACTGCATCACGTTAGTACATGTTGGTGCAAACGTTGTTTTGTTAAGGCAGGCTCTAACGCCTCTTGATTTACTAGTAATTCCTCGCTTACATTTTGCGATGACAAAAGGATTGCATCAAAAATGTTGAGTTGCAACGAAAAACAGACCAAAAATTGACTTTACTAGGTAGCGAACCCCCAAAGGTTTTTTGACGTTAACTCTGGTAAAATTTTCCACTTTCCTGTATTATTCTTCCTGGTCCTCGACTCATCAATATCCTTGTCCCCATAATGTCACATGAATTACTGTCCTGCAATGACGTCAACAAATCCATTGTTGTGGTAACAGTAAATACAGCTTTTGAGATAATGAAAAGGCTTTTAGTCAAATTCAGTAAAAAGCAGACAAAAATTTTGTTATTACATGTTGACTGTGAAACGTTATACAAATTTGTATGAAAAATATTCACGTTTGAATAAATTGTATGAAAAATATTTACGTTTGAATAATTTGTCGTCTTGTAGAAGCTTGGTAATCCAAACCAAAAGCGGTTAACATCCTATTCGAAGGTCTTTTTGATTTTAAAAATTGCATAACTGCTTTATTTTAAAAAGGTGTGGAATATCAATGTACCACTCCTTTCAGAACGGTAAATTGCTTCGCAGATCTTTTGTTTCTGCCGATGTAAGTTGAAACCGAAAACGTTCTTATTTACATCAATGCTCCACGAGATTTAAACAAAATTTTCTGTTCGAAAACATCGTTTCATAAAATTTAAAAGAGATTATACCCACGTACTTATTCAGACGTGAAAGCGAGCCGCCACTTTCTTTGAGATGCATCACTGCTGCTGCTCAGCGTGGTTTCAAAATGCACTGTTCAATGCTTAATTGTTTTTCAATTTCCTAAATCCCCAAATTGGCGCATTTGGGACTTGTCATATTTTGCGCAACGTTTCAATATATTGCTCCTCAATATTCTTTCTTTCTTTAAGCCAGCGTCAGCATTTCTCACATGAAAACTGCTTGTATAACATATAGACTTGCGCTTTCCCAGCTTTCGTCAATTTTATTTCAAAGAGTTATAAGCAAATCACATTACTTTTTTGCAAAGGTGTCACCTTTCCTTTCCTACACATTCATTATCTGCTTTTAATCGTTTGATGTTTTCATTGCAGATACCTTCTTGGTGTCGCACGTTTCAGGTTTTGTTTTTTTGCAATCAAAAACAAAACGAAGCAACAAAATGTTTTGCTCTAGTTTTCCATCAATGGTCTTAGCTCATGAAGACTTCACACTGTTTGGAGCGCTTAATCAATTATAGTGAAGAGCTACTAGATTGCTTGTCTTCCAGGGGCACATCTGATATGCTTCTTGCAAAAACCTATGAACTTTATTGACTCTAGAAAAGGTATATATACTAAACAGTAGCTTCAGACAACTTTTCGCTCGCTTTTACTTTATTGTGAAAACTAGATTTTGATCAGTTGTTTTTAGCCTTATCGCTCGCAGCCTTCAGAACACTTCAGGTTCAGGTGTATCGTCCAAGCCAAGTCATACTTGCGCTGCAAGCAGGCAACCAATAATACATTACTATCGACAAAGCTTAAACAAACAGCACGGTTTGGGAAAAACGGCCAAAACAGTCAAGCCCGGCCTACATATGATGAAAACAACGTTTGCAATAATACAGGTGAGGCACAAAACATGAGTTCAAAAACAGAAAATGTGCTCAGTTTAAGTGAAACGATTCAAAAACATTTTACAAGCCACAGATATATTTCACATAAGAGCAAATACACAGCAAGCAGTTGCGATTTCACTTGAGAGGAAAACATACGAAATGGCAAAGGTTTAATCTTTTTCAAAATACAATCCCATGAAACAAGTCAAACATATTGCAACAGTTTTTGCCATAATCAGTTCTAACACGCGTGTGATGAAAATTTCCTGATACTTACTGCTACGTGCTATGATCATGTATGCTGTACAGTTTTGAATGAAAATTATCAAAAGAAGAGGACAGGATATTGGCATTATACTTGTGCATAAACTTTGCCAAATTAAATTGGTACAAACCAAAAACTTTGAGAATTTTCAACGTTTCAGAAACACTGTTTGTACTTGATTGTCTATTAGTAAAAGTCATATATTTCAAAATTCGGTTTTGTAGCACTTGTACTGGTTAATTGGAGAGCAGCTGCACAAGCTCGTTCGATCTTCATCCTGAGACATGCGATGTCACCAGAACTGCATGTGTCACCAGAACCTTTCATCCTGAGACACGCTGTGTCACCAGAACTGCAACAAGGCAACTGCTTGCCTAATTTGCTGATATTCTGAGCGGATGAATCGAGTATCTACGTCAAGTTAAGTTCCAGCGTCGAAATTTGAAAAATCAGAATTTTTTCGAAAACAAGTGCTTCAAAATCAGTCTTACTTTGTTTGTGAACCTACTTTTAATATTGCAAAACATTTTGCGTTTTTGTTAATGAAACTAAAATGCGAAAAGATGTGCTAATAAACAATAACCACAAGACAACGAAACGTAATAGTAAGGCATCATGAGACATCAAAATAAAGAACTTGAGGCGAAGAACACCAGACGTAAAAAAAACTGCAAGAAAGAAAGGAGCAAGATTTTAATAAGTATACAAAAAACGTGCTTGTGTAGCTTTTTTACTGTTCTTGATCTGGCATTTTGCTTAAAACTTTCTCCTCAACAAAAGTTTGATTATCGTAACCATTTATACAAATATTCGTGGAAATGAATTCTAAAGCAATAAAATAAAATTATCAGTGAATTTAAAACTATTATTCATAAGCTGTCATCACTGCTGCTTTGCTTTCAGTCACATTTCTATCATACAAACAAGGCCATATATTGAAAAAAGCAGATACGCAATAGTCACGTGGCACCATGGAGATAGTGATACACTGGAGGTAAGCGAGAGTATTACAATACATTGAAATAACTTAAAAAGCGGTGCAAAAGTCAGGCAAATCTTATGGCAATTACACTTCCGCAAGATTGCGCAGAAATACCTCTCTAAGTATTATGTCGTGAAACAAGTAGCAGAACCTTGATGTTACTGATGTAATCATTACAGGTCGCACGAATTCCGCTAAAGAAGACTGGAAATGGGATGTGAACTACGGCGACGAAAATGAAGTTTTAGAACAATTAGCCCGAAGAGACTGTTTTGCTGCTGCGATGCTTATGTAGCATATACCTCCAGTGCAAATGCTGCAGCTACTTTCTGCGGAGTCGTGTAAACTTCAATGCAATGAGCACGTCGTCATTGAAATTAACATGCACATTGTTAATTGTAAAGAGCGATAAAAGTATGCAAACCTGTACCGGTATTTCTGGCTTTCCTTGAAAAAATAAAGAAACAATCTAAATAACGTGAACAGAAGAAAAAGCGATGCAAATGTGTGCAAAGTGAAAAAGCATCATGAAAAAGAATTAGCGATGCGAAAATATCTTACGCAGTATAATAAATCAATTGCCTTTCATTGAAGTGCAATCAAATAAGCAGTGTTGAGTGCTTCCACCTGATGCAGTCGCTGTCACTGTTTAGCAGCAATGACACATTACGGAATTATATCCCAATTGTATCTCATTCCTCCATGTGGTAGGACGTATATCACGGGACCGGGTCCCAAGCATTTTCCGGGCAACGCGATAGGCTCGTCGCACAACGGTATGCAAGCATTGATTGGTGAATGCCACAGGGTGCGAATGGCCGAGGCTCGTGTGGTCAACAACCTATACATCAATGCAGAATTGCATTAGCATCTGAAATTCCGTAAAGTTGTCTGCAGGCAAAGAGACACGGAAAAACAATCGTGACACCTTGCGAAGATACGCTGCAATCTGATAATTTGGAGGCTTCTGAAAAGCCCACATCGTTTATTTCAATGCCATGAAGCATGCGACTGTTGCACAACATTTTGACCCATTGAAGACAGACCCGCCTAAAAATTTCTTTTTAAACGACGAGCGGTTAAAGGTAGGTATACCATACGTCCCGTTTACACCGGGATAGTCCCGGTTTCAAGGCCTTGTCCCGGTGCCCCGTTCAGTCAACCAAAAAGTCCCGGTGTCAAGCGAAATTTCTGTCTTCACACCATGTATGCATGCACAGAGTATTACTCTACATACCAAATACGTTGATAAAACAGATTGTTAAGGCAGAAGAATTCGTGTTTAGGTAAGTACGTCGGGTTAGGGTATGGGTCATGGTGAGAAAAAAAATAGCTGAGGTCAAGGACTAAGTACGAAAATTTCAATGGTGAAACTTATTCCCGTGCTATAGCTTGTCGTGGGTTCCTGACATCTAACCAAAATGTTTAATTTACACAACACACATCAAAAAATGAATTAGCAGACGTTATTTTTTGTTCTGAGAAGCAAAATAGCTGAAAAACAGCAACAGGCCAGAAATTTCGCTTGACACCGGTTAGGCATTCGGTCAAATTTACATATGCTTGAACATTATTTTGTTTCGTAGTAAAGTGCATTATTTTACTTTTTTTGGTATCTTAACTGTAGGAATCCAAAATAGTTACATACTCTTAAGCACGACATGAACTACATTTATCTAAAAAGGCTCGTTGTTTTGAAGCGTCCCGGTTTTCAATCACAAAAATATGGCATGCTTAGTTAAAGGTCCCATACCCTCCATTACAAACTTAAACGAAACGAAAAGACGAGCGCCTGTTCAACAGTTCAAGAACATAAACGCGTCAAGGAATGCTGCGCAGAAGCTTTACCACGGGCAAACCACGATCGTGATGTTAAGGGCCAGTTATAGTGCGTTATTAGAATTTATCCAAACAGAGAGACCATTTCTCTGATGAGTTCAGGTTAACCTGAACACAGGGCTTAATTTTTAACTTCTCATTTGAACAGACAAGCAATGAATTCGATTTGAAGTCATTAAATAAAAACGTTGCAACTGCGATTGCTCACTTTTTTCCCAAAACAATCAGAAGTGCACTTTGCATAAAATTTCAATACATCGGTTATCAGAACAACTCTTTGGGTTGCAAACTATGGCTTTTTATCCTTACGCATCAGACCCCTTTCATAAGCATGTTGTGAGTATTTGGTCAGTATCAAAATAACCTCACCCGAGCTAAAATTCCGGCAAATCAGAATCTGAATGCCGTCTAAAAGTTTTCACGTGTGGAGATTAGGTGAACAGTTTTCTGTAAAAATCAGTTTTTTATGAGTCATGATCGGTCAGCTTCGAGCAAACTGTTTCACTAAGACACCATTCCAATATTCTTTTGTCACAGTGTGCTTCACTTTCTAAATTTAAACCAGGTACTAGGTTGTCAGCAAAAAGACGCGTTGCAGTTTTTGATGTAAGCCCTCCATGATAAGGACATTTCGTTTTTCTGCTTTTACCCATGCTTTTACCCATTTCAAAGATATTCTGCTTAACAAGCAATCGTTTGTCCTTGAACGTATGTGGCAAAGTGTGTGGTGCGTCGTTTTCCGCAACCTGCAGATATGATTCATTCTGACGGTGTCATGACGCAATAGTAAATGTTAAATAGCAGCAAGAAACACTTTGGATCTTAAATTTCTGTCACTCGCATCGCTTGAATGCAAAAATCCAACTGCAGTAAGGAACTAACCAGGCGGGTGGGACTTGATGGAGCTCCGTTTTTCCAGCACTCAATATCAGAGAAAAGATTTTCCTCAACCACGCGATGAACTTTGTGAGCAATGTGCTGCTTGCGGACGTCACTGTCGTTGAATTTCATCGAACCAATGATCGATTGCAGGAAGCTGGAAAAAGCGTCGCACAGTGTTGTAAGTTTCGAAAATTCAGCCGCACGACAAAGTTTGTCAGAATTTTTTCTCGTTCCATTAGCAAACTTAAATGAAAGAGCACGCATGAATTGGTTCACATTTGAAACTCAGTTTTGACGATCCAATAAAACCCACCTCACATAATCTTCCATCTGCTGCTTTACTGTCTCCGAGCTCTTGTCCACTGCAGGCAATGCGTCGCTTGTGTTGCACAAACAACGCAGAACATGCTCCTTAAAACAGCAAGTAGTTAATACTAATAGATTCTTGCTGCATGACATCAACATTTGAGTAACCACTGGTCTTGAGAATCCAAGCTGTTTTTTTCCATACGCAGCTCTTGGCCAAAACTAACATGTTTTTGAACAAGATCCAAACATGTTCATAAGTACTTCTCTTAAAACCATGGTCAGTCTGGTAACACCACAGATATGTGGTAAATTTTCCGTAAAAACAATCACTTCCATAGTTTTTGAGAAAATAAGTTTGATTCTTTTGAAACGAAAAATCTTTCTGTAATTATTTAAATAAACTGTAACTTCTGTGCTTTTCAGGTTCTGCAGAGAGTGCTAAAAATTTTTGAATAAAGAATTTATATTAATACGTTTTGAAAAAAGCATGTCACTTGCAATTTCCAATCAAAAACTTTTAAAATTCTTCAAATAAAAGTTTTTTTGTAAATTATTTGAAAAAAACTATTACTTTTTTGATTTTTGATATGAAAAGTTTTGAAATGCAAACAAGCAGTTCAAATTAAAAGCATACTCGCAGGGCAACTGTATGTTCCCTTGTTTTCATTTTCATTTATTTCGTTTTTCAAGTAGCCCTGGTTGAGATTGCTTACATTCTAAAAATTTGCTGATCGATTCCTTGCTTACACCCATCGTGGAAAGTACATACTTGCTTACATTCTGTGAAAACACAGTCTGCCGTTTTGAACAACAAAAGTTTTTGATGTCTCGTGGATTTGTGACGTTTTCTCAAAAACTGTGAACCTTTCACGGTTGGATGAACATTGGGTGTCGAGTACCTTTCAACTTCCTGTAGCCAACAAGATAAGCAATCAGTCTCAAAAAATCGTTGAGCTGGAAAAGTAAAGTACGCCTTGTCCTCATGTCGGATTTATTGTGCGCACGTATTTGCTGACAAATGGCTTGAGACAAACTTAAACGACCAAAGTGCATTTTTTCAGAAACCCTACGTTTAAAAAACTTTAGGGGCTTAGAGTTTTATCTTCACGTTACAAATCATGTCACTTAATTGAAGAACCCTTCAATTTCTTGCTGCAATTAAACGTTCACTTTTCATCCAACGCGAATCGACACACAAAGTTTTTTTTCGTGAAATGGTAAAAAGAAAAAATCTTCGACGAAATTCATATCCGCTTACGTCAGTTATTTGAAAGAAAAATTCACTTTGTCAAAGAGCTACTAGAAAATGCGAAATGAAAGTAGAATTGAGCTGAAGTATATTCCTGATGCTGGTGCTTCGCAAGCTTTACAGAATAGAGAGTAAAGTTCAGTTGCATCCAACAAGTAAGCGAGTCAAGTCCAAAAATGAAATCTTAACTTCTTAAAATGACCTCCGAAGTTCGACAATGTCGACATTGTCAAATTCAACGGAACGCATAGCTTACGACAATCTCGATCCACTTTTAAAGCTTCCCGCTGGGCAAAGCTGTCATGCAAAATCAGAAGTCATTGCCAAATGAAATAAGGCCTGACGGTCTGAAACGTGACAGATCGCACTTTCTCAAGTGAAATCCGCTCAATCGTATTTCATCTCATTTCAGGCGTTTCTTTTCTACTTCTTACGAAATACTGATGCTGTTCGTTTTAACAAATCAAGCCATATGTTCGCTCATGAGATCCAATGCCGTTACAAAGAGCATGTTGATGATTTTGTGCAGTGAAAGGAAGGTTTTTGATTTATTTACTGTCATAGTGCTAGGAAATAAGCCACAAGCAGTAAATTAATATTAGAGTTTTCTGGCTTTGTTTATCACTGAGAACGTGAAACACTTGGAGACACAATATCAATACTCAACTGGTGGAAAACACTTTGCTATTTTCTAAGGTAATATTTCAATTGTTCAAAACCTATTGATATACACTTTAAAGTTATCTTATTCCCATCACGATTATAATCTTTCAATCGTTCATTCATTTTGATACCATTGTTTCCTCTGCGAAAGGTCGAGGGGGTGGCAGCGTTAGACGAACCCGAAACATCTCACAGCCGAAAGGAATTTCAGATAATTCTACTGGTTCCACACCGAGAAAGGAACAAGCAAAGCCTTTTAACGTGTTACAAAACCGCATCATGCGAAAACAGAAACAATTAATTTTTCTTACCGTGGTATCATCCAAATGTTTTCTGCTTCTGTATAAAAGTGAAACAGTCCTGTCGGAAAGAGGCTTGCATTTGTGTAACGCTCTTGCATCAGTATGACGGGTAGAAGCAACGTAGAAGATAAGAAAAATAGACAAGATTGCAAAACTTCGCATTTTTGACGTAAAAACCGTTGCCATCATTTCATCGGGCAGAAATAAAGACCACTGGAAAAAGTCTCCTGATAGCAATCCGCAAGATAAGATGGCGTTCACCCACTGAGCTCTTGGTGGTCAAACAAATAATTTTTTTTCTAATCAGCCCCTGAAAAAATATTCAAAAAGTATCTTCGAACGTTCGACCTTGACTTCCATACACTACTGGGCCTTTATATATATATATATATATAATGTTGCGATGATTTATGTTTCCGATAGACGAAAGTGCAAACAAAACGTGATTCACCGCAGAATGGAAGGCTTGTCTCAGGAAATTTGAATGCTTTACTTCAGTCTATATTCGGAGAAAATTTTGCACAAAGCGACAACTGTCTAAAGTCCACCTCTAGAATTTTAAAAACAAGACTGCGACAAACGTTAAGTGGTGGTTTCGCAATTGCATCACCGGTTGAGGATTCATGTGGACTGTTTGTCGCGAAGCGACATTCATGTGGGCTGTCGTTTGTAAAAACTGAAAACAAAAAATATCAAAAGAATGTCATTCCATTCTCACTACAGTTTCTAGGAAATATTTTGATTTATTATTTCCATGACTGCTGAAACTTATCTTAGAGATTCAAAAGTATCATTTGAAAAAACAGAAAGAGTTGCAACTCTTTGGCGCAGAAAAACCATATCATTTGGTACAGTTTGTTCACCAGACGTTTATTTCATTGCAGAAAGTGTTTCTGATGTACAGTATAGTTTGTATAAAGCATTACTGGCGATAGTGTTTGACGTGCTGAAAGCCTAACACTGTGTCATTCGTTCGACCAGCATGGTGCAAAAATATCCCTGAAAACGACGATTGACTTCTTGATATTGCTGAGACTCTCATGCTTTTAAGTACAATAGAAGAGAACGTTAAGTTTCTAGTCGAAAATTTTCCTTTTCATCCGCATTGTCGAAATAATTTGGCGTACGTGTGGTATTTAGTCCTCACAGTCATAAGCTCGCGTTTTCCCTAGTATCAGCAAACTCAAGATTCTGATCAGACGAGCGCATTGTGTTTGTAAATATCATATATGTCCATTTGCTTGCGAAAGGTGGTGTAAAAAAGAGCTAAGAAAAATGAATGAGTAGCACTTTCTTTCATGTTGTGGTGTTGTGCTGGTGCATGAACAAACTTCAAAATCGGCTGAGTGGTTGGTATTGCCACAACCGTAAAAACTTCTTAAGAGATATTTCACCCCCACTGTTTTTACCTGTTCGCCATCTTTGTCTTTTTCATGCACCAAAATGTTATGATGCCCACTTATAGGTGTGGGAAGTGCCCAGAGCTCCTTTTTCCAAGGATGCACTTAAAACCAAACGGGAGACTGCAGCCACCGAAGAGTTCATTTTCGAGCTATACACCATTTTGTGCAGATTTTTTGTGAATATCGAGAAGATTGACAAAACCGATCTATACACCCTTTTGTGTAGATGTTTTGTGATTATCGGAAAGATTGACAAAACCGATCCGTATTCGTTGTTTGCGGTAAATGCCTGCAAGAGTTCTGCTGAAAACAACTTGCAAAATTACAATTTCAAGAATTATTGGAATGTTGAACAGGAAGTATCATGCACAAAAGTTAACTGTAAAAGGGAAGTCAGTGGTGTTTGCATTGTCTTACAAATGTAGTGTTTGGACTTCGTTTTTAATCAACATTTTTGTGCTGTTCTATACAGATTTCCAGTGGAAAGCTTTGTTGAAAAGTTGCTCCAGCACCCGATTTTATCAATAGCAAAGTCAGCAAGTTTAAAAAGTAAATGCGTGTGAATTGTTATTAATCGTTTTAATGAGTTACTCATTGTAATGAGTTACTATTTTTCTCTACCGTTGTTAGTCATTTCACGAAGAGTAAGTTTTTAGTTGGAGAAATTTTTCAGCCATTAGCATCAACTAGTTAGATGTTTCAGTCATTTGTTTATTTGAGTAAACGTCTTTTTAATTTTTGAGTAAACACTTATTTCATGAGTCACAATTTTTTTTTGTCGCCACTAGTATTCTTGACGTCAGTCGGTTTGTTAAGATGTTATGATTTATGAGCTTGTATTACGAAATTTTGATTGTAGTCTTGAGTTTGTTTTTTCTCTGCTGTTACTTCAGCCTTTCAACTTTTCACCTGTAAGCTTTGCTTGCAATTTTCAGGACTGAGGATGCGTAACTTTACGTGAAATCGACTTCCTATTAAAAATTTGCTGATCGATTCCTTGCTTACACCCATCGTGGAAAGTACATACTTGAAAAAACAGATATTATCTAATAAACACTTTGTAAAATTCACACTGGTTGGTGGTTTCACGGGATTGAATTCCAGTCATTGCAGCACAACTTCAAGTCCAAAGATCGTTTCAGATTTAGAAACTAATATTTTAGCTCAGGAGTGGGCAAGTAACGGCACGCAGACCACATGTGGCCCTTCACAGCGTTTTCAGTGACTCGCGGAAGCATTCAGACTTTCAAATTTGAAATTACATCCAACCTATCACAACAAATATTAGTGGTGAAGTTAACTTAAACTAAGGCTCGCTTCTATTTCCATTAGAAGGTATGGCCCTGCACTATACGCGGCCTTCTCAAAGTGACCCCCGAGTCTAATTAATTACCCCCTCCTGTTTTAGCACAATCAAATACAGAAAGGAATATGTTGTACAACCGTAGATAGTTCACTTAATCTGAAAAAGTGGCTGTGAAGTTGTAGCACTGGACGATGGCAGTAGTTCTGTGCCAAGCTTTTATAGAAACACGCCTTAGCATTGCTTTTTCTTGCCTCTTCTAAAATTGTTGTGAATGTAATTATACACTTTCCAGTCAGAACTGATGATGTAAGTGTTTTTGTCAGAGAATCTTTGGAGCACTGTGGACTTGCATCAAAAGCCGTACAAACCGTGTGTGGTCTTACGAGCAAAAATAAGCATGTGCATTCCCGTTGTTGAAAGAATGCAATTCATGTTGTGTCTAACAACACCTCAAATTCCTTAACTTCAGTAGATGTTTGGACATTCACGGAATTTGGTAAATACATGTTTTATACAAAGTAATGTTCGCGAAGGATGATGTGCACTCTTATACGTTGTTGAGCATAGGTTTTCAAAATGAAGAAAGGAGGTACCATGGTTGTGAAGAAATGCACATAAAACGTTACCTATCGAGTTCAACACCAAAATATTCACAGAACAGATCACGCCGAAGTTACGCTAATTTGCAGTGTATCTAGTATGCAAAAGATATAGCCTTACAACAGTAATAATTGTAGTTTGTACGAAGTTCTAACTGACAATGGCAAAACGTTCTTGTTAGAAAAACAGAAATTACAGCAACGCCTTTGATTGCTGTGTCACTGATGTCCTTCCGTGCGAATGGCACTAGAAAATAAGGGGAAATTTTTTCGTAAGCATTTAAAAGATAACTTTATCATTAAAAGTTGGCTAAACAAATATTTCTGTAGTGAATATTTCTATATAATTTGACAGAGATGATTGTAATCCAATCAAAGAACACATCTTGAAAATAATAAGCAATAAATACCTTTGAAAACCGATTCAAGTAACGAAAAGCACAGGTTTACACGTCAGTTTAGGTGAAATAAAACGATACAAACGCAACAAAAATTGACTGTTTTCTGCTTAATATTTCGCAAACATTTCAAGCGTTGGATAATATTTGTTTTTTCTAAAAATGGAAAATTAGAGAAACAAAATCTTTATTTTTTCAAACTCAAGCCACTTACAGCTGTTTCGCATTTTTTTGCATGATTTCATTTCGGTAAATTTTCATAGGAGCTTCGAAGATGTTTAGCATAACGGCTATTTAATGCAAATTTTTATTTCCTGATGTATGCATAAGTTTTTTCTTTCTCGATGTAACAGATTTTTATGTATAAAGGCATCCAAGACATTTTTTTATAGTTAAGCCAATTCTTGCAAATTGATGATGAAAAACTCACTGAAAAATCTTAAAGGTCTTTATAAGAGAGAAATGCTTTCATGTGAATGCAAGTAATGGTGATATTTATACACAAATGCTTTCCCCACAGTATAAGATCAAACAAAGCAACTCTTGCACTGTTTAAAAAATTATAGTTATTTTCGTTTCTTTTAACAAAATTTGTCAAAAACATCGAGTGGATCCACAAGCCCCATTTTTGAGAAAACTGGAAAACAAGGAAAACAGTTTGTAGGAGCGTTTAAAAACAACTCAAGTGCATAGTTTTGTTACTGGATCCTTCAATCGGGGACAAAAACGTTAGTCATCACTCAAAGCGATTTAAAAACTGTGCTTACAAAACCGCCTGCAGCAGAACACTTTGCTTGCGGTTACCAAGCAACTGAATGCGCTTCTATTTCAAAAACTTTGCGTTTTGATTTCACTTGTTGTTTTGAGAAAACAGGAACTGAGGTCATTGTAATATTTTTTTTGAAAAGAAACCTTTTGACTGTGCAGGAAGTTACACTTTAAATTATATTGGAACAGAACAGCTCAGTGGTATCAAACGTACTATCTGCAAATGTATAGTAGTACAAAAACAAAAGTCTAGATCTTTCAATCAACACGTCTAGAACATACATCTGTGATCTTGAGTGAGTCGCGGCGAAGACTCAGTTTTCGAGGAGCACGAAAAGTGATTAGTCATCGGAAGTTGCCGACTATGACTATTAACAGGAAAAGCGGCTTTGCGGTTTTCGAACTTCTTTCGGTTTTGCTGACGGGTAAAAAAATTGTTTTTCATATAATTTAATTTTTGTGCTGAATATGCGAACAATTCTTGCTTGTGCGTAACTCAGTCTAAAGTGATCCTGTGAAACCTTGGTCTTCCAAAAAGTGAGCTGCCCTCTTTGTTAATTAATCATCTCATTCATATTAGTCAACTAGAAAAATTAGCTGTAGAATAAACTAGTCTCCACACAAAACTAGTTACCGGGACGAAGTTGAATCAATCAGTAATCTTTTTGTTTTAGGAAATTGATTGCCTGTTTTTGAAAAATTGCGAATTGATTCAACTTCATCGCATTTGTGCACACTATAGTTACTTGGATATAGACATGTGCTAGTTTGAATCATGGCAAAAACAAGACAGCAGAACACAGTCGGCTGATTCCTCAAAAGCTTACTGCACACTTCGAAGTTTTAATTGCTGCAGAATAAATGTTGTAAATGACCAAGTCCCTGCTTTGCCGAAAAAAAAACGAATTGCCATCTGCTGCTGTCAAAGAAAGGTTAACTAAATACTTTTCCAGATTTTGACGTGTGCTGTACATTCCATTGGCTTATTCATTTTATGATAAATACAAAACATTTGATCTGTTATTTTTGCAATGCTATTCGTCCAAAATGTTTTTCGGAGCTCTTTCTTGAGTGAAAAACATTGAGATAGTACGCTTGCAACAGTGTTGACAAGAGTAAATACATACAATTTAACGCTCGAAGAAAATATAAACTTACCGGGTTCTGCACCTTTTATCAGGTGAAACGCAGAGTGGGATTAGTTTTTTCGTGTATACCTATCAAAACATTTGAGAGAAACACGAGGACAGTGGTTTCTAATCAAAGCGTTGTGCCACAAAACAATAGATGCAGGTTGTGAAAAGTTTAATATGTGCTGAAAAACTTTTTTTAATTATGTAACTTCTGCTAACAAGCCAGTGATATACCTCTGCAGCATCAAATGAAAGATTGAAAAAATTGGTCATGCAAGAACATGCTGAAATTAATTTCTACTGTGTAAATACTTTAATTTCACCTTTTTTATTACAACTATAGTGGCCTTTTGTGTATTTGCTTACATCATGCTTGCATTTTTCACTTCAACAAACCGGGAATATTTTATGGTAACTGACATTTCACTGACGCTATTACAAGATTTCTATCTCAGCACAACGCTACACTTCTCAACATTTGACAGAGAGAATAAACTTTCATATAAGAAAGTTTCGTAAACGTATAATTTTTGAAGGTGGTAATAATTCAGGAGACTGCTCGTGGTTCGACTTGACAATTCCTAGCTTGCATGCATTCTTAATCTTCATGCGGAAAGTTATTGTGCACATTGCAATAACCTTTAAACTTACGTATTGTAAATTTTGTCTTGCCGTTTCTCTATGTTTTTAATAAAGAGATTCCAGAGCTCACTTGCAAGATGGAGCTCGTAGTATGATACATATTGCCGATGAAATTATAAAACAACAACAACTTTCGCAATCCAGGTGATGCATAAGTTTCAAGTACTGTCGTGAATTATTTCAAATTCCGATATTCACTGAAGTCACTTGCCTTTTATAAGTTACTTATCATCAACAGACGCTTTTGAATATTTGACGTCGTGACTAGTGGGACTACCAAATATGTACGCAGCATGTACTGGAACTTTTCAACTGAGTAGTGTTTTCAGCGAGGTGCAATATATAATCATTATAAGTTGTAAACTGTTGAATTTACAAACTCAACTTGGGTGGGATTTTTTCAATATAGGCAAAACACTTTTGACCACTGCCGCGTAGACCTTCTTTTTTCAGAAGATTTTTCTCGTGCAGAACTGAAAAAAAAATTTTCTGCGTATAACCCTATTAAATTAGATCGGTTATTTTAATTCAATAAATATCTACTTCCTTATTTCGCACATCCAGCCGCTAACGGCTTGCTTCCAGTAATTCTTGACTAGGTGCGTTTCGAAATTCGCCTGTTCACCCTGCAAAACGGTGGTTCTGTCAGCAGACATTCCTGTTTCGTAACTTGCAGAGTTGAAGAGTTAGCTTATATCCAATTTTTACAAAACTGGATGTATTTCGCCCCTTGTTAATATGCTGAAAACTTTTCACGAAGCCTGTTTGAAAATACTGTGTATTCTTAACTACTCGAAAAGCCGACCTTTCACCGGCTGCTGCTCAGTTACTTGCTATCAGTGGCGTCGCATCTCTATTAAATTTCTGCGACTGATGTGAGTTCAGATTTTTGAAATGGTCCTGATAATTAACGATTTTAAGTGAAGGCAAGTTCTTGCACGCGAACTAGCCCATGTTGTTTCCCGGAATGAACAATTACTGTCTCGAAAGAAAATTAACGACATTTTTTCCAAACCATTGCAGAGCCGTGCACTTCAACTGCTCGTTTTTCTGGAAAGATCGCAAACTAAGAACAGCAATTCAAAATAATGAAAGCAAAAGATCTAAGGTTATTAAAAATATTTTAATAGAAGCGTATTTTTCGTGTTTAGCGTTTAATTCCTTATGTTTCCAAGATTGAACCAAACCTTTCGTATACGGGCACGCGCATTTACAGAGATTCTGTTCTTGTTTGAATATGTATGTTTGACTTTGTCCAAACGGTGACTTTAAAATTGACATGAGTAACTCTAGCTTTTTGTTGTATTTTTAGTAGGGTATGTTTGTGCGATTGTATTTTGCGCGTAAAATCTGTTTACTTTTTCTCTCTTTTTTCTCTTCTTTGAAGAAATTGTAGCCTGCCGTTGCGAAAATAAAGCCAAAGGTGTTTCCTGGCGTTGGTCTGTCCTGTTTGGCATCTTCGAATAAACAAACAAACAAATATAGGATGCAAGGTATTTCCTCTGCGTTGTTGCAACACAAAGCGCGATCTGCACGACACTGAATCAGACTAGAAGCTTATTACACAAGTGTCTCAAGGAGGAACCTACTGCGCTGCGTGAATTGGCCGAACAGGGTTGATGCCATTTTGCCAGAAGCGCAAGTGCACAGACAACTTCAAACTTCTGCGATTCATGAAGTAAGAGCCTTGAAACTCAGCAGAGGTCGCAATCTTTAAAGTTGTGCTCCTTCCAATTCTCAGTAATGGCCATAAATTTTGATAAGTGCACGTACGATTGTAATCAGTGGAGCAACCAACAGACGAAGCGATTCTGCGAAAAGCGACACATCAAAAAAATCATCCGTATCATTAAATCTCAGCTTCGGTGTTTTAGCTGTTTAAACAGAATTCCCCTAATTGGTTCGGTCAGCCTTGAGTGTCGCATAAGTAGACGGAGATATAAGCATGTTTATGGATAGCGTGCCAGATTCACATCATAGAACGGATTCTGCCTCGCTTTGATGTACAAACATCAGAGTTTGCGATGGTAGATCAGAACCCGTAGCTTTTTAACTAGATGAGTGAGTGTATGACTGAACCAGTAAAGTAATCAAAACGAAATTAATTAACGATCAAACAGATGATCTAGAACTCCCAACCGGGCGCTATGCCTTTTACCCTGAGTCATGCTGCGTTATTTCTTTCCGGTTTCGCAACGTGCTCAAATGAAAATTTTCAGAAAGATCAATCTTTGATGCCAAAGAGAAGGATGGTGCCGATTTTGTGAAGAAAGAGCTACAAATTTTCAAATGACACTATGTTGACTCTTGTGGTCGCGCAAGTGAAAAATGCAGCATAGTCTACGCTTTGACCGCTGGTCTAAAGTATTGATTTCTTGATCTACCATCTGGAAAACTCCTGTCATGAAAACAATAGTTGAAAAACCTTCGCTTCGAAAGGAATGATTGAAGAATGCAAGCAACGTATGAAATAAACTGAAGATTGAAAGTTCAGGAATGATGCCTTCATTCTTTGTATAGGCTACTCCAATCAGCAAATGCGGGTGTGATTACTGTGCTGGACAATGCCCGACAGGAATTTATCAGCAAATAAACAGCGGCCAGAGCACAAATGCGAAATCATATCCTGCTGCTGTTGCATAAATCATGCTTTCGTTTTATGCTTTTGTAATTTGAGCATATTTGATGCAGACTGTGCCTTCACAGGCTTTTTTGTTTATAGCTAACAAATGTTTTATTTTCTGAATGGAAATAGGTTTTAAAAATGAATTTTAATTGCAATATGTTAAGGAGAACCTGAAAATGTCTTACAGCAAAATGTTCTTACGTTTTTGCTTGTTCCAAAAACACTTCTCTCACATCTATAAAAACTGCTTAATCACATTAAAGAATTGGCCAAATTATTTTTATGTGTTTGCTTTGGTGGAAGGGAAGTGATTTGTTGTTTTGAATTCAACGTTTGATAAACAACTAATTCGTATAAATCAAAGCTTTCATTCTGTTTGCATATTTTTTGCTTGTGCATGTTTTGACCTTACAGGCACAGAAGTCGACGTTGTAGAGGAGATGGTTGAACGAATGGCTGTTTTTTCGTACCTCGACGTTTCTGTTGACAACGAACAACCCAGTAGAAAAAAGGGGAACTTAAAACCCCATGGTATTTTTAAAACCGTAGTTAGCTGCAGTGTCGCAAAAGAGACCTAAAAACGAACTGAAATACAGGTTAAGGCTGTGGAATCGTTTATTTAGTATTCAAAGTTTATTTAACACTTTCAAGCATAAGCTTAAGCTGAAAAACACTTTTTTTTCCTTTCTTGGTGTCTTAAAAGATCCATTTTTGCTGTTTCCGAGTGCTTTCAGCTAAGTTGTTTCGTTGCGTAATATCGAACGTGAGCTTTAGGAAAGCAAACACAGTTTGCTGTGTTTGCAAACACAGTTTGGTTTGTTTGGTTTCAGAGTTTTTGCACCACATGTTGGTTTCTCACACACTGAGCACTCGAAATTAATACTCTCATGACAGAGTGATTGAGCGATTAAGATATAGATTTCTTATAGTATGTGGAACTCTAAACTCGATCAAAAGAGTAACCTCTAAAACCTGCTGTGAAAAAGAAGAAATGATATCGTTATTGATCATACAGTAAATCAATTTTGTGTTTTGGCGCACTCTTTTGAAAACCACGAATTTTTGTCTAGACTCTGTCACGCTGATGACATGTAACAAGTACGTTATTTATTGCCTGGTTTCAGTCAAAAACTTTTTTTACTTTGGGATATCTTATGTTTCAGCATTTGCTGATTTAACTGTCAGCCATATGCCAAAATAGCAAACGCCTCTTACTTATTCCACAACGAACATGAGTTGCAAGTTCATCTGTTTTAATCCGTCTAGGAGCAAAGTTGATTTGATTTATGAAAGCGTGGTCCAATTACTTCAGACCTACGGGCCATTTTTCAAAAACGTGACTACTTTCGGGCCACTTCGTCCAACAACATGATGTATGAAACAATAGAACCGCAACATTTGAAACTAAAATGGGAAAATAAAAGAGACCATCATTGATGCCATTAAACAACAGTCAGTGGCGTAACTGACGGGGCAGGGATCGATACCCCCCTGGCAAAATAAATGTGAAAATTTGGCCCCTTTTAGCTGATATTTTGATATTTACCTGTAGTATTCTTTTAGTTTTGAGTAGGTTGTTTTTTTTCGGTATTTCGAGATGTTTTCGTTTTTTTAGCTAGTATAGACATCTACGACAACCGGATTCACAATAATTTTTAACTTTTTTTAGCATTGGCTAGTGGGCCCCTTCAGTAGCCAATGGGCCTCCTTCAACCCGTTTTGCCCCCCTGGCTCAAACCTCTAGTTACGCCACTGACAACAGCAAAAAGCAATTCATTACAAATCTCTGTCAGCGTGATGCCTGTGGTCGAGGCTTCGCTGACACTATCGTTCCTTTATCAATCCCAGTGGTAGTGGAAGCAAGTCGGAGGCTGTCGTCCAGTGTTTCGTCTGCCATTCGATTCAGTTTTTAGATTTGAATTGCTTCATAGTAGAAAATGTACTCTCCACCGGCATGTACTTCCACATACATAGTGCATTTTCATTACGATATGTATCTTTGCTGACAAATTTCCAGAAGCTCTCTACAGTGTAGTCCAGGCTTTCTCAATCTGTGTACCATGGTTCACTAGCGGGCCAGGGAAGAAAATTTAGGGGTCACGACCTGGCAAGGGTGTGCAGAGGTCTGATGATGCCCAGGACAACTGCTTGATTGTATGCTCCCTTTCCGAATTCTATACTCTAGTATTGAGGAATGTAAGAAATGCAGGCATTTGAAATACGTAAACACTAGTAGGCCTATTGATAAAAAAACAAGTTTCTAAAAGTTATGCATGCAGCATGTGTTAGTATCCTTACAATACGAAGAAGAAACTAGTTACAGCACTTTAATTAAATGTAATTTTAATAATATCACTCTGGATTCCCGGGACCGTTGCTCCGTTCGCCACCCCCTCTGCACGACCCTGTGTCCTGGTGTTATTGAAATTTAGAATGCTTTTGCAAGTTGAACCTTTTAATCGAAAACGTAGGTAGCTCTTTAGCTTCAAACGTCATAACACGCTCTCTTTTGTCATTATGTGTTAGAAATGATTTCAACATGGAAATTGCCACTTCGTGGAAATTGCCACTTTGTGCACAATATGCAGTTATTGAACGCATTTTGAGGCAGGTAGGGCATAGGCCATAGGCATATTCAGGGAGGCATGGGACCCCGCGTTTTTAGCTGATGTGATCATTTTGTGGTTTGTGAAGCGGCGTCCCAAACAAAAATACTGTTGCTCGCCTAAAATCAAGCATTTTTCCCCCTCCCTAAAACATTTTGGGCTGGCTACGCCACTGAAGCAGGGGACTCTTGTTGCCATGAAAACAAAAAGTAGAAACAAGCTTAACGTGGAAGATGACTTGTTTTGTACACTGTCATGTACGGAGCCTCGAATATGTATGCTTTCTAACAACAAATAGGCTTAGCCTTCGCGTTGATTGTAGTGCATATTGTGTTATAAAAAGTTGTTTTTATTTGTTTGTATTTCTGTTCTATGTGCATGTGCAACAGTTGCCGCATTGGAGAAGTTGTTCAGTCGGACCCATTGTTTGATGATTACTTGGGCCACATGCTTGAAAAGGTTAAGAACCCCTCACCTAACGCAGTTATTATTGCACATTTTTATTAAATGACGTTACGCTTGTTCTAATCAAAATTACGTACTGTAACATACCCAGAACATTCAATCAATCCTGAAAAAGCTCACAGGCCATACAAATTCTGTCCGCGGGTCACATGTGGCCCGCGGACCTGTAGTTGGACCACGCTGATTTATGATATGCCAGTCATACTTTCAGCTGAACAACATACAATTTGTTTATCTTTTAATAACATCTGCCAACATGTGAGATTTAGCAAAAAAACACGCTGTAGCTTCATGGCCAGCTTGTGAAGAATCTGCCAGCTTGGCTCCGTTTCGTCTTTTTGTGACGATCCAAACTTGCACATATCTGCCCTTCAACAGTTCTAAGCCACAGTAGTGTCGCACGCAGGTGAATACATTGCAATTTATTTCATTCAGAAAGACATGTTACATTTTGATAAGAAAAAACTAGCATTTTGTCGCTGCTGTAGTTCTTTGCAGAATTTAGATTGGCTGTAGATTTTAGGCTAGTAGAGAAGTGTTTTATAAGCAGGGCCAGAGCAAGGTGGTTTAGGCCCCTCCCAAGCTGTGACTTTGGGGCCCCCAATTTACAACATATTGGATTTAACTCATACTATTTTTACAAACGTCGGTTTATTTTAACAAATGTTTGTAAAAGCATATTTCTACAGCATCAACATAACATGTAAAGCAGACATACTATACCACACAGACTTAGACTTCAGCATTTACTGAATTTAAATCTAGGAAAATAATTTTTTCCAGCTTTCAATATTGCAAAAGTTTTTATTAATTCAGAATCAAAAGAGCAATAAATTTGATTGATCTAACGAACAGTTAGGCTACGATTTTCCTAACTAGCATAACAGCAATGAAACTTCCATTACACGAGCACAGACAAATACGACGCTAAAAGCAATAGCACGCAAAGAATGAATTATTTTTCTATATGGCTAACTCGAATACAAGTAAAAGGTCTTATCTCTCTTTGGAATGTCGTTGAAAAACAGGGAAACTTTTGCAGACAAACACACAGTGTTAATTTTCGTAATTTGAATAAAATTAGCGCCATCTTGTGATAAAAGCGTCCCAACTGTGCTGTAAAACGATTGCTCAATGGCTAAACTAACTATACTATCATAAAAGATACAGCGCTATTGATTGAATAACTGGATTTCTCACTGGTGTAAAGTGTTGAATTTTCATTGGACACCTCTGATGCAAGATACAGTGTAGATTACAGGCGTGGGCTACGATTTTACCTGGTTGTATGTGTTGGAAACGGGATATTCTATTCTCGCACAGTGAAAAGATACAACACAGGTCTGCAACAGAATTTTCCTGAATGATTTCTTACTAGACTATATTAAAAATGCCTGCAATCAGCGTTGATTCAGCAACGTTACCTACACCCGGATTCAGCAAACATTTTCGCACTGGGGACCGGTTTCAGCCTGGCATCATTTTGCGGACCGGCCCTCAATAAAATAATGAATGTTTGGTGCATGCGAATTTATTACAACTCGTAAGTCATCACGACACTGATTCAGTGGGAGATCTGTGCTTGCTTTGCCGCAGTAAGATGCTCCGACCTGCAGGGATTATGATAGTCAAAGGCACACGCAGTGTGTTCCTTATGTCAGTTGTTCCAGTCACTTTTGAACCAATTTGGACATGGTCCAGCATGGTCCGGGAACAATTTCTTCACGAGCAGGCACTGGGCCGCGCCCCCCCCGGTGTTTGCCGACCACTGACCTACACAACTGCTAGCTTACGAAGGCAAATTCTGACAACCAAGCTAACCACAATGCAATGATTGGCTCAGACAACTGGAAGCTATGTGTCGTGGGAAGATCAACGTCTTTGACGTATTAGATAAATATGAATGTTGAAAGGGGAAAGGTTTGAAATCAGTTTTTGGTGAGTTCAGTTCTGGTGTATCTGCATGCCCTAGCAAAGGTCCTCAGTCAGATTGTGGTTCGATGGGTAAAACTCTTCCTGCGGATGTGTTAATAAGTCCTAATCATGCGTGGTTTGGAATTCGATGAGATAAAGTCTGCGTGAAAAGTGGGCAGGTACACAAGGACCGGATCTGATTGTTTGAGATCAGATCGAATCAGGGTTTCAAAAAAGGCAGATCCGCAAATCTCTGTTACGAATTGGTCAAAGCCAGTTTACGAACCAAGTTTTTCCCAGATATTCTACTGTTCAAAGAATCAATTGACGCAGTAAGTGAGTAACAGTTGTAGAAAGTGCAATTTGCGCGCATCGCTTGGTGTGAGAGCTCTGATTATGATCAGAGTAATAGCTATAATTATTTTCTGACTTACGAATAATTATTCGTAACTCGAATAATTATTCGTAAGTCAGGAAAACTGCTTCGCTCGTATTTCGGGTAACGTTATTGGTGCACCAGGACAAGAATAAAACAATTGTAGACATGTAACGTGAGATAAGAGCAAGATTTTCTGTGGCTATTAATGTCTTCAAGTAGCTTCAGCTTTTTTGTCTTTTGTTGCTCCGTAAATGAAAGCACTTGAAAAAAATCAAGAATGGAAATTACTTTTTCTGTCAGTTTCATCAATGAAATGCAATCAAAAAGTACGTCTTTCACAACTAAGCAATTTCTTCACCATTCTGCATTGCAAAAAGAAATCAAAAACAATTGGCACAATTGATAAAAAAATATTCAAGATAATTTTTTGATGCAAGCAATTTCCCAGTTACTTTGATCGCGACTGATTCCTTTTCAACTGCCTCGGAACTTTGACAATGATCTTGCATTTCAGACAAGCGAAAACGTGGGTGTGTGCACACCTGGAACTATTTTTAACTTAAATAAAACCATGCACACTTGTTTGCACTGCCATGCTGAGAAAACTCAACATTTTCACACGTATTCTCCAGTCTGTATAAAAGGGCAAAGGATTTTTTAGAGACTGCATTGGATACGAAGGAAAGTAGTCGACTTTACGATGATACCGAAAGCTTTCTTTGTTTTTTTCGCATTTTGCGCTACAGCGTCAGGTGAGTTAATGACGTTTAAAACTTGTCTTGGAAAATATCTAAAACATATTTTTTGGAAACCGCTTCATGAGAAGCTTGTGCTAAGATTACTTGAATTTATTTGTTTGCAGAAAAAGTGAAAGTGTTCCGATTCCATTCATGAAATTGTTTTTTCATTTGCTGCATGCAGTTACGTAAGAAGCATACAAACGCTTGTCTATGCGTTACCTGTCGAACTGAAGCATCTAGGGATCAAAGAAGAGGCAACACAAAAAAGCATCCGTTGCATCAAATATCAAAATGCCAGAACTTGCTTGAGCAAGTTGCGTTGATGAGTTCTGTCACTGGAAGAAACTAAACATACTGTTACTTGTGCAATGTAGTGATGCGAGGTCATTTTACACGCAAGCAAGTAAATCTCAAAAAGCCAAAATGATCAATTGAACAGAAAGTCAAGGCCAAAATGCGTTTTATGAGATATCTGAACAAAAAAAGAACGAAAAAAGGAACAAGCAAGTAAATTAATAATAAAAACAAGCAGGTAAATCCGAAAAAAAATCCCAAAATAATAAATTGTACAGCAAAACACATCAGAATTCCGTGTTACAGCAGTTTGAAACAGCAAAATTTCCATCAAATTTTGAAAAGAAGAAACCTGCCGAACAAAACCCCGCAAAAAACAAGCCCACAAACAAACAACCTGCAAGCTTTCAAGAACAAAACCAAGATCAGGAAAAAACAAGCCCAAATTTGTGGTGAAACCTCAAGGTTGGCAACACTGGTGTAACCCCCAACCACAGCAAAAAAATCATAAGTTCCACTTTGAAAGCTTTTTTTTACAATAAAATGTAGAAAAAAAACTTCATGAGTTTCACATCAAATCTTGTGCTGAAATTCAAGATTGCTTTTCTACATATTGCATCCTTCCAAAAGTAGTATTCACTCACAGAACGTATGAGTGCGTGTCTTTCTAAGGTGCCCTATTATAAACCGCTCCTTTTGTTGTTGAACGATGTGAAGGCGTTAGTTTTAGTTCAGTGGGTAAGCACTTTCCCAGCTGTTCCAGACAGTTGCTGGTTGGCGAATCGAGCAAGGCACGCACGTGTTGGCGCTTCACCCGCTTAACGTTGCACGCGAGTCTTAGAAATAAGCTCGCACAAGATCTTGCGTGACATGTCGTGACAAAAAATTTGAGAAAAATGAACAGATCCTTGACGAGATTCGTCAAAACTTTTTTTGAGTTTTCTTAAATGTTGCATGTTCGTAAAAAAACATTAAATCAGTTGCAGCTCTACGTGCATCTTGTTGTTTGCTTTGCGTAGATTTTAATTTTGTGCCGATCGTTTAAAACCACTCACCAAAACTGTAAGATATTTCGGTAGCTGCGACAAATTCAAATTGTCAGTGGCAACAGTGCTAGTAATTTCAAGTATTTCTTAAATTAAACAAGACACTTGTGGGTAAAACAAAGCTTTTCGAAAATTACGATGTAAACCAGAACATCCTCAGTGGAGCCAAGTAACAACCTAAGATGTCCCATCGCATGTGGCAGAGGCTATTCCTACCAATAGGAAACTTTTCCCTATTTCAGGTGCCATTCTTTATCAAGAAGAGTTTAATTCCTATAACAGTTTCCTGAATAGCTTCGAAATAGAGGTCGTTCCGACCTCCCACAACAACGAACTCCAGTACTACACTGACAGGACTGAAAACATCAACGTAGAAAATGGTCATTTGGTAATCACACCCTTGAAAGAAAAGTAAGTAATGGGTTGGTTTTTCTTAGTTTTGTGTTTGTCTATTAATTACATTTTATTAATTCATTCAGTTGTCTGTTTGTTTATTTATTTATTACAAACGGAAATTCATATTTTCACAAACACATTCATCCCAGCTTTACTACTTTTGAATCCTGAAACCGATACAGAATATAGCTTCAGAATATAGCTTTTATATTGTTTTGTTTGATTGCAACACACATCCCAACACGCTGTTCAGCTCCTTGCAGGTGGTTCAATTCTTTAGAAACGTCTGTGCTCTAAACGTCTACAAAACTATGTGGTTTTGCTTTGATTTTGGTTTTGCAAGGCAGAATCACGAAAAACAACGACAAGCAAAAGCAACCTTCTGCCAAGCATCCGCATTTCCACGAAAAAAATATGATTTAGTTGTGATGATAAGAACCTTGGTTTGGAGTGTTTGATATTGGTGCCACACCGTAGCCATTCATTCTCTCACCTTTTAATTGTTAGCAAATTGAAACTTGCTTTGAATTAGATGCAAATCGCTTGCTATCCAGTTGCTGTACACATTGCCTTCCTGGTTTCGCTTTTTGCTTGTCTGTAAAGATAAAAATACTTCTGCTGAGTATGGTGCAAAAAAGAAGAGAATTTCGCCTCATCTTACTAATGTAAGTTTTCTTGTCTGGTGCAGGAGGGAAACAGTTACGGCCAACTTAAGGCCAGATGCCCAAACACCCAAGATGTCCATCAGTCACAGCGTTTATCTACTCAAATTAAAATCAATTGCAGATCTGTACTAACGAAATTAATGCAAATGAATGGTTTATTTATTTTAGTGGAACTTGCTGGTGAATTAAAGTAAGAAATTTGTTTTCGCAAGAGCAGCATTACCTTTTTTAACAGACACAAAATTTTATAAGCTGCCTGCGTTTAACTTTAAAAATTTTTTATCAAACACATAACACATTTTCGGAGAATCCTGTCACAGACTCTCTCCGCTATTGGCGTACTTTTGCATTTTTTACATTCGCATAAATGTTGCTTACAACACCTAAATTCCAAACACGTTGAAAGATAATGGAAATAACTACGTCAACCAAAATTTTAGCAAAAGCACTTATAGTCGAAGTTTGCAGACTAACGGTTAATATACAGTATAAAGAAAAATACGTTACATGTTTTCCAGGCTGCAATAAAAACTTACATATTTGAATATCAAACATCACAGTTTTGTTTCTTTAAATCTTAGAATATTTGGTCAATGTTTTAGTTTGTATCACCTTTGAAAATGACATCCTAACTAGGTTTCAATTACTCAGAATGTAAAAACACTATTGTTGTAATGTGAATGAAGGCAGCAAACTAAATTCGCATCACAAGCTAAAAAGAAACTGTTTTTGAAAAAATAGCAGATACCATACTGATGTCAAAACTGTAAATCTGTGCATTTGCTACCAGGGTTTTCTCCAGAAGCAACGAAAATATTTTATTTTTTGATTCTGACATCAGTGAAGTTTCCAACAATGCAATTGCATAATTAAAAATTGTGATCAGATTCCTGCACAACACATCGTCAGAAAACAAGATGCTTAGTGTTTTGCAAACGGGAAAACAATTCCTTCCTGGTGAATATTTTCATGATTTCAGCGGGGAAATTTCCAATTTACTTTTTCGCATATAGCATCTCTCATGAATGTTTTGACTACTGATTGCATAAGCTTGCATCACACGCCCGTGTAATGAATTTCTTTTTTTTATTTTCGCTTCCCGCAGCAGACTATTGTCCAACAGATCAGTCGCAAGAAAACAGGAACTTATGACCCCTGTGCCAGGGGCGGCGTGTTCCAGAGATTGGAAAAATTTATACGTAAACCTCCTATTAGACCTTTGCAGTCAACCGTATCATCAAACTTGCAGCATTCCCGTATTGAAGAACTGAGTCAATGTTTCCCGTTCGATGGGGGAATTCCCTTTTCTATGTTATGCTGGGAATTAAAAATTCCGCAATGGACAACGGCAGGAATGCAAACTTTTTTGGTAGCTTTTACCTAGGCAGTTTTTATTATTCAAATATGTGGGAGATCTAAAAGTATTTCAGATGGGTTAGATTTTTCTAGATACGAAATAGTAATGGAATTGGAAGCAATGGCACTTTAATAACAATGTTGTCTTTTGCGCAATGACCATCCGAATTTGGAAAAATCAGTTTATAGTGACATCTTGTACAAAACTAATCAAAGTCAACAAAATCTTAATTAATTTTGAAATTTATTGACGAATAAGTTTCCCACAAAGATTTTTTTCCTTGAATGCGGATGAACATGCATAGAAGCGAACTATTCACAAAAAAGAAATCTAAACATGAAGCTTTATTACAGGCTCTTGTTTTTGGTAAAAAAAACGTTTGACGCACCAAAGCAGCAATGAAAATCGCAAGTTTTTCGCAGCTACGGAGGCAAGCAATACACATCAGGAAGAATGCACAGCAAATTTTCATGGAAATATGGACGGGTTGAAGTGAGGGCCAAACTTCCGAATGGTTATGGACTTTGGCCTGCTATATGGATGATGCCAAGGTACAGAGTAATGTCTTACATGCGGTCCGTTGAGAATCTAACACAACCGTAAGGTTTTGAGAAAAAATACTGACGTATAAAGTTTGAAATATTCAGCCATGCAAAACCATTCATCCATCTCGGATGATCTATAATGGTGTCCAGTGGATGATAATATTGAAGGAGGACAGCCTTTCGTCTGAGTTGTTTCACTGAAGCAAGTAAAAAGAAAATTTTTTACATGACAAAGCAAACTTAGACACTCAAAGCCCATCTTGAACTCAACTCGGAAGCATGGAAAACCTTGACAAAACCTAATTGCAGCAAAGTTTGTTTTTCAAACCTTACAAAGTCAAGCAAGTTGAAAAGTATTCAGCAAAACGTTCCAATTGTATCTCCACTGTCATTATTTTCCGAAGTGCAAACTCTTACGAGTTATATGTTCAAGACGAAAGTCAACTTAAGATGTGGAAAACACAACAGGAACTCATAAATTTACAAACTTGAGGCGTTTTGTTTTTTAAGAGACAGCGTATACGGTGGTTGGCCACAAAGCGGGGAGATTGACATCATGGAAGCAAGGGGGCAAAACATCCATGACATTGCCAGCACTATTCATTACGGCATTTGCTGCGACAACCACTACTGGGAGAGTAGTGGAGACATGGACATGCAGTGTTCCATTGACCAATATCACGTGTACACTTTAGACTGGACGCCAACTGAACTGGTGACGTTGACAATTTTTTAATGTTGTAAATTGATGCATTTAAACTTTTGTTTCTGGACACTGAAAGCGGCACCGTAAAACTGAAAAATTTGGGCCTTATGATTTTCCAAACAAAGAATCGAGTACTTCTCAAATATAG
>Ga0210059_1001693_pt1 | contig 33659 bp, 19 predicted proteins | sample Ectturendosymbi2_FD_188042 | JGI IMG/M metagenome (GOLD analysis project Ga0210059, IMG submission 188042) | Ecteinascidia turbinata endosymbiont from Florida, USA - Sample 2 (SPAdes) (version 2) | ecosystem: Host-associated > Tunicates > Ascidians > Unclassified | place: Key West, Florida... | reverse complement strand
CCTCCCGCCATAGACCAACCGTGAAGGGGCCGGGGAAACCTGGCTGAATCCTAACCAAGTTAAAGGGGGAAGTGATGTAGTGGTCACACAAGTGCCACTGCATGGAATTCGGCTGAGTCAGATGGAACTGCATCAGATGAATGTGCCTGATGTGAAAGCCGAAACTCAAAATGCCCCGATCAGAAATGACGAGGGGCTTTTTCTTTGGTCAAATCGATAAAGGCGCAGATAGCGAGCAATTGGCTTTAATCACTTCCTCGGTCGGAAGTTCGAACGGCAAGCGGTGCAGATCAGGTGTTCCGCTTCACCAGATTCCAGCTCAGGGCACTTACTGCAACTGGTGGAGCTATGCACTGGCCATCTGCCTATAGCGAGCGCCCAATTAATTATAAGCAGCCAACAAGCAGCAAATGATTGCAAGTAACCTCGTGCAATTTGGTAAATTGAAAATATACGCAAAAGACTACATTAGACCCACCCGTTACTGTATCAGTTATAGCGTCTTACCATGCAGCGTGTCACACTCGTTACTTTAAGTAAAGTTATAACTTTTACAACAACAAACAATAAACATTTATGAGCGACAAACATTAATACAGCTAATATCTTTATGACCTTGTGCGAAATTCTCTGAAAATTGTTTTCACAAGAATTGGTGTCTATTTAGTCAAGCTTGTAAACCAATAACAGGGTGACCCAAAGAAAGCAACTTACAAAATCAAAATTAAACTTACAAAAATCCATTCATTGTTTTCAAACTTGATTGACTTCAACTTCAATTCAAGGATGACCTTTTCTGGACGTTTTCACCTCGTGAGTCAGTTTGTGTCGAATTTTTACGTTTTCTTCAAATGTGCTTCAAATAGTGTCCTGGGCGTGCAGCAGCATCAGTATTTCTTTTTTCCTACAACTCGTCCTCCAATCAGAGTACGTGTCCTTCACGTTTTACGAATAAGGCAGTGGACAGACTCATGTTCTCTGAATTTCTCAATCCAATGAAACATGCAGCTTATCAGCAGACCTCGTAGACAACGGAAACGTTTTTGAAAATTTCTGCCTTGCGTGGTTTGTTGGCCAAGTAGACGTCGACGCAAAAACACATTTTCCTTAGTTGTCAAATGTTGGTAAATAATATTTTTTGGAAATATTCATGCTCAGAATCCATGTGCAGATGCTGAAAATAACGAAGAATAAAGTTTAAGGTTAGTTTAGGATTTTATCCACAAGTGTATGGTTCTTTGTGGGGTCACTCTTTGCAAACACACGGGCTTACTTCCCGGCTTATTAACACTGTTTTGCTTGGATGTGAAATGTTTAACCTGTATTTGTATCCACTGGAAGTCAGCAAGTTTGAGAAACTGAGAAATTTATTTAGGTTTATAACATCGAAAGCAGTAAAACAAACTGAAAACTACACAAACGAGATTTTATTGACTTTTGCATTGAATTGTCTTCAATATACGTTTTACAGTCGCATTAAATATCTTACATTTACAAAGTTTCATAGGAGTATCGTAGCCAATGCAAACATTCCTCGCCTTCGTCAGTAATTTTCCCTTTGGGGTGAAACGCGGAAGGGGCGTCAACTTCCCTAAAAGCCAGCAAGTGATGAAGGGTGTTTGAAATGTTTGTTGACAGCGGAGCGAATTGGATTGATTTGCAAATTAGCCTTTGATGTAAATAATTAAAGCAAACTTTCCTTAAAATGTTTGCCTGCTCGCCAGTGGCTGAAAGAAATAACGAAACGTCTACTAAAAAAAAGTTGTTGCTTGTTACAGTCAACCAGGGCTGGATTTCAATGTTTTTTTTTCTAATCAACTCATTCTTTTGATCATCAACATACAAAAAACGTTTAGACGTTTTAGATAGATGACAAGACAACCGAGCAATTCTCGATTCATATGATCAGCTCGTATACTGACGTTCCTAAAGTTGAACCTCCCTCCCTTTAGCCTTTTGTTTCTACATAGTTGTGCGAGACCGGTTTCTCAACACTGCTTCTCATCAAAACTACAAACAGAAATCGCCTTGAACTGGAGGATGATGTAAAATGGACTCTTCCAGAATCTTTTCCTATGGATAAGCTACTCAAAAACACATCATTTCAATCGTCCCACTGAATTTGATTAAATAACAATTTGCATACTTTTGCTAAAATGAAAAAGTGAATGAACATGTTCGTTCATATGAGCCGGATCTTGGGTAGCCCTGTAGCCTGGATTCTAAAGTAGAGTTGCGCTCGATTTGTCATCGTTTGCAAGTTAGACCACCACGGTGGGTATTTTGGTATTCGCTATTTGCTTCCATCTTTCACATACAAAGCTCACGAACCCCCAAAAATGTTTCTACGGGCACATTGGGGTCCATGGCCCCCGGTGAGAACCACTGCCGCAGAGGCTGTTGTTTGTCAAATGAATCTGAGCAGACAAGGCATTGTAGTTAAAAATCCTGAGCCCGTCAATCAAAAACGTAAGCTGGAACCATGGAAAATCCCGGAAAGTCGGCCGAGAAGGCACATAAGCGAAATACCAGGGGCTGCCAACTCGAGTGATGTGTTTGTACACACAGCTCCCAACATAACCACCTTCACTGACAGTCGCAGTTGATACCTGCCTGCAGAAATACCTTGCAGGTTGGCTACGATGCAGACTTTCGACGGAGAGGAAGCTCTGACGAAAGTGTGAGTGAAAGTTGACAGGCGGCAAAGTTCTGTCAAACCGAACTATGATTGAAGGTACACAGCGAAGCGCCGTAGGATTGCAAAGCGAGTTTTAAACAATGAACGAAGCTTTGTCGGAAAACAGCTCGGTTTTACACAAGTGCTTTATTTTGCTTTGCGACGGAAAGCGTGGCAAGAGCCCAGGATATGATTGAGTGCAGCTGCATCCTGTTAAAACAGAAAACGCCATTGCCAACTTCGGCTCACGCTTACCTGGGCTCTGTCAAAATATTCTGTAATTTTGTACTTAGAAACTTTTCACTAACGGACATCAGTTCGCACTTCAACGGTGCTGCCGAAATGTTTTCATGAATTTGGACTTAGGAAAAAGTTCAACGGCGAACTTTCATCAAACTGTTTAGTCAAAAATTAGAACGATTTTGGTAAAGATCGTAAGGTTTTCCTTTGTATATATTCCCACACCTCCAAGTCATAAAAGCTAGAGAAGCCAAAGGTATGTTTCATGTATTTTTTACATTTTGTCCGTATGAATTTCTGTACTAAACGAATAAAAGCGAATAAAGCGAATGGAAGAAGAACAACTGTTAAAAGTGTCATATCAACGGAAACATATAACAAACAATGGTTTGATGTGTTGTTGTTGGAACGCATCGAATTAGGCCTTCAAATAAAGGTGAAAATAAGTTGTTGATATGTGAGCAAGTGAAATAAGGAAAACGTGCGTGGTGCTTAAAAACGTAGTGTGTTAGTACAGCCTCAGAAACGAAAGACTAAACAGAATTCAAATAAAACGGGATAACTTATTCTTTACCCTGGGGCTATGGTCAGCATGCAGAGCTTTTTTTCTGAAAAGAAGAAAACACTAAGACCAAAAACAAAACTTCAACTGACATAGGCTACTGTATGTATCGAGCCATGGCATTTGCGTTACCTTTCACATTGCGCTATACACTGCGAAGATTGTTCTCATTACGTTTCTTGGCTCGACCGAAGACCAACACGATTCGTCACCCACGCGGTGAAAACTAAGGTTTCACGTCACGTCCACGTCGCCCACTGGCCTTCGCGCCATGTCCAGGTTCGCTCGCTATTGTTTGCGTAGTTGAAGCGACATACCTAGTCACTAAACACTGTACCTATGTTTGCTTTGGATCTTTCTAACTTGAAACCTAACCATAACACCAGAAAACCGCTAAGAGAAAGCCGCAACAATTACAAGTGTGTAAAAATAGGGTGGGTGATGTAAATAGCGATTTACATTGGATCTGAACACATCGTACATTTCGGATAGTTTCTTTGAATGAACGGCCAGGTAAAGGCTCTGAGTGAATAAAGCAAAGTTATTTTATCTCGTTTGATTCAGTGCCAACTCAGGACGATATTTAGCAAGTTCTTTATCCATCCGTCTTCTTTAAAATTTTTTGTGGAACAATCGTCACTGCTCTAGTCAAAAACTACTGTACGTCCAATTTGACACCAGAAGAAATAGGTAGAGGCAATCTTGAGCTAAATCGTTTCATGTCACCCACAGAGGTATGTATTATTAAGAAAAATTACACCCATGCTAATGCGTGTAGTTATGACGTTGGAAAAAACAGCCTGAATTGAACGTTTTCCTAATATGTGGGACGATTTTTAATGAGAGTTCTGCTTGATTCAAATGAATACGAGTTTCTGTATTTAATTCAACAACAACGAGACTATTACGTGACGTTTTTGCTTTACGCTTTTGCTGTGAAAATGCACTCAGCGTTTGGTTAAACTTTGCGCGTATGTGGATCACTAGAAATCTTATTTTGCAGATCGCACTTTCCAGTCGAGAATCATCGAAGACTGTGAAGAATCCGCAGCCTTCGATCAGGTCGGTTAAAGTTTAGTTGTTGGTGCTTTTATTTTTTTATCTTTTTGTATAGCATTCGTCATACTGTACCCAGCTGGTGTTGGAAGAAAAGAAAAGTTTCGCTAAGGCTGTGTTGCTCACGCAGGTCTCAATGAGCCCACCAAGCGGACTGTAACGCAAGCTCCATAAGAGATATCTTAAGTGGGCCGTGGCTGGAGCAAAATCTTTGTTAAGCTTCCTTGTATAAGTCAGATCCTTTTCTACGAACAAATAAGATTTTTGCTCAGCATTTCAGGCTTCATATAAGAACGTTGCTGGTTCCTGTTACATCTCTACTGTAAATCTAGTAATATACCCTGTGATTCGTAGACATTCCAATGGACACTGACCAGCACCATCAAAGACAACGAAAGGATTACAATCGATGTTTATAACTATAGTAAAATATTTTCAAACAGGTAACCATCTTACTTCGCATATTTTTTCTTCCAATGTGATTATTTCTTTAGCGAATTTTTAGAGAGATAAATGGTTGCCCTTGTGTAATTTAGAACAATTTTCTCAGCCAAAGTTAAGGTTATATTTTTTATGAATATGGCTTCTCACTTTATGGAAGGCAAAAAAAAACGATATAATGAATACATTATTAGCCGATGATCAAACAATATTTATTGTTTCAGACTGATCGGTAGATTCCAAATGGTTCTCCAGGAAGTTGTGAAACAAGGTGTTTTGTCTGTTACCGATTCACTGCTTGATGCAAACAATACAACAATGAAGGTGAGATATATTGTATAGTGCGTTAAGTATCCACGTGTCATTTAAAGTCATTCCATTGTGCGTGGAACCCCACCCATGCCAGCACGTCACGCAGAGGGGAGAGTGACAAAAGATGTGGGAGCGACAAGACTGTTACTTTATATGATGTACATTGGATTGCAAAGGATTCATTCCAACAATACGTCTCCACAATGTCGACGCAGTCAAATCGACCAGCAAACTATTTTCATGAGGAAGCGATGTCACGTAATTTAGGCATCCTCAATTCTAAAAACTGCATATGAAAGCTTACGAGTGTAATGATGAAAACCTAAATCGAGATTAAGGTATTAGGATAAAGCACGCGAGCTGTTGTTTCAACCACAAGTCGTGACCATGATACAGGTCTCACCAAATCGGGAAATCAACATTAAAGCCAATTACGGAACGATTAACATCAAGCAACGTGGTGAAAAGTGCAAGTGAATCGAACATTTTTTCACGTTTGTAGCCCGCTCAGCTAAGAACTGCTATGGCACAAATACGGTAGGCAAAACACACTATTGACAAAAAAACAAGCAAACGAAAGCATTACTCTCCTGGAGAAGGCATACGCCACGACAAAAATGCGTATAACTAAACATGGTTAAACAAAAGCAAACTTATTCACAATGTGAGAGGAAACAATCCCGATACTGTTTACAGAAAGATGCCATGGGGAAGTTTTTCAGACTCGGTTATATTTGTCTCCAAAATGCAGCCTCTCTAAAAAATGGTCTTTTCACCAGAATTTTAAGATATCCTTTGTATGAAATAATTTTGATTGTTAGCAGATCTGAGCATGTGACTCCACCCACACCGAGAGAAGTGGCACGCCAAGGCCTCCTAGAAAATATGTCAATCTAGGAGGCCTTGGGCACGCTCAGGTTCCTTCCTGGCCTGGCGCATGACATAAATCACTTTGATCACGCCGTGTCTGCGTGAAACTCGCTATTTGTGACTGAAGCGTTTTGGGTAGTTTTAAGCAAGGCCGCCAGGGAGACAAGGCCTTTCAGCGTGAGTCAAAGAACGTGCATAAGTCACAGTGAGCCGTTATCCGTCATGGATGTGCGATACATTCAATCGTGCTGCTGGGATGATTTTCGCATTATTTATATTTAAACAATACATTGTACACCGGCACAACAACTCTTTGCATACTTTCCTTGATATCCATGACACATTACTACAGTTATGCTACAAAGTCTTCAGCGATATAGTCACTTCATTCAACGTGAATGTACTTAAGCATGAAGTGAGCGCTTGCACTTGTCAAACCACATCAAGGTCTGTAGTTCATCATTTCTTTTAAAACGATAATTGCTCAGCAAAATGTTTGACCAAATCCAACAAGCCACCTTTACTAGCGTACATGGATCATGGCTTTTTTTACTCTTGCCCATCGAAAAAAAGGAAAATCTTCAACTTCCAAGACCGCCTGCGATAGTTTAACAGCAAATTCGCGCTTGAAAAAACACTTCCGATATTTGTCACTAGTTTCTTTTAAGGTTTGACCTTGGTGACCGTTAAGACATTTTGAGAGACCCCAACTACTACATCTGAATACCGAGATAGTCATAAAGCGAGGTTTTACTTTATATTGGCGCTGATTATGCAGTGAGGTTCTACTGTACTTTGAGAGACCGCTGGAAAAATTTGAGGGACCGTTTCGGTCCTTCAAAAAGCCTTGAAAAACATTGATCGTCAATTTCACAAATCATACAAATCATAATAATAACCAAGTAGCTTATCAAAGCAATGCGAACCATTTCTGGTGATGGAAATAAAATACCACTCCATGAAATGCCTCTAATAAAAAGCTTTAATGTACTGGAAATCACCACTATCAGAAGCCATTCGACGTTCACAATGAATGCACTTCAACCGTTTGTTTATAGCAAAGCAAACGTACCCAGCAATATAACTAATGGCGGGTAAACACTCTAGTTTCAAAAAATCGTCATCGCTCAAAAACACCAGCTGCTCAGTTGAATCATTTCGTACGCGAACAAATTCATTCCAACCAAACTCAAAATTTGCCAAAGTTATGTCTTGTTTTAAGTTTCAGCTTTCGAGTAGACATTAAGCAGAATTTTCCTCACTTTTAAAAACCTGTCGTAAGGAAATACTATTTCTTCCAGGGATCGTATTTTTCCTGTTCCTCGCATTCGTCCCTGCTCTGCATCAAAGCTTTTGGTAAATTGGATTGTTCTTTTGAAAAACATCTTTCATTTAAACTCAGCCTGCGTGATAAGCTCGGTCCCGACAAATGATATGTGCAGTTTGGCATTTGCTAAAAGAAATCTCCTGGCAACAGTCTTGGTACATTAAAAGGATATAACAGATGCCGTCTATTTTTTTTACCAAATGCTAAAGTTTTCCAGCGATTTTCAGTTTTCCGAAAATGTTTTTCGCACATCTAAAAAAATTAAAAGTTACAAAGTTAAACAGTTTATTGAAATATGGTCAATTGTAAATTACACATATTAGCTTTTCAGGTGAGAGGAACACACCATCACGCCCAAAAGATTAGATCGTTTTGCAGTAATATCGTGGAGCTCACTATCCTCACCCGCTTTTTCAATAGTAACCAAAATCGTGTTTGCCGTTACTACGTTCCAGCCGCGGGAAATAAAAACAACAATTCGTGGCATGATTTTGTGAATGAAACCACGTTTCTAGATGCCGAGCTCTTGTGCGTCATGTGCTTCCCTTCCTGCATCGTGTTTGTGCAAAATCTTCCCTCCACATGGCATATACCCACTTTTGCTTCAGTGCTTAATCAGTTGGAAATTTGAAAACATGTACTCTCGGGCCATTAGAGTAGTTGCCCTTACAACGAGGCACACAACATCTATTCGACATTACTTGTTGACCTGTTTCTATGACGTTTTCACCTTTTATCTGACTGAAACGTGTTTGTTTTGATTTGCTCGCTTGCATGACGCCACCAGATCTTTCAACTATCGTAATCGGTTGGCTCGTTATGGCCGAAAATCGGCATTTTTGAAAATCATGGAAAACATTCGCATCTTTGCCATTAAATCTTCTCTTGTTTCACAGAACTGGTACATTTCCTTCCTACGTTGTTTGGCGCCATAAATACGCACTTAAGTCTTTTTCAGGCTTGTCCATGGGACACTTTTTCCGTACCATCCCATGGTCACTTGCGCCAGTCCCACCCCACGTAATCTCAAGAAAGTAGTAATCGAATTACATTATATATCATGATGTATGTCTTATGCTCAGACTCTACAAAAATGTGGCAAAAAATACCCACAAACCCCCATTTAAAGGGGCAAAGGAAAACTGAGTGACCTTTTGTAGTTGCCTCCGAGAAAGTGCCCAGTAACCCTATTTTTGGGGGCGCATCATTACGCCATGGCACTGAGCATCTACGTCTGATATTTACAGTGCTGTGAGCATATAGCAAATGGTATCCAAATTCAGAAAATTCCTGCTATATGACGTTAACAACATTACTTACGATGGGACATGGGATACATTTCAAGTCCACCGTCCCATACCAAGAGAATCCCATTCACATCGACCAACCTGTGTCTTTTGGAAGCTAGCAGAGAGGAGCACATGAGAGGAACGCACCATCACGTCGAAAAGATTAGATCGTTTTGCAGTAATATCGTGGACCTCATTATCCTCACCCGCTTCTTCAATAGTAACCAAAATCGTGTTTGCCATTTAACTACTTTCCCTCCGCGGGAAATAAAAACAACAATTCTTGGCATGATTTTGTGAATGAAACCATGTTTCTTGTATGATACAATATTCAGGCTAAGGCCTGTCGTCAACTGCCGTCAACAAAATATCAACAAGAAATACGTACAATAATTTTCCACTCAGTTACAGTCGAGGTCCTTCTAAACCAGACTTGAGCATGAGCTACAGGTCCGCGGCCTGCTGCTTAAAAAAACCTGCTAAATGCCGAACGTCTTTGAATTAGTTTAGCAACTGTCAGTTTGTCAAGCAATCAAGAGTTTTAGGCATGCACGGGCTTAGCTAAAAGTTAAGCCCGTGCTTGCCTAATATTCTTTCAATTATTGTTGACGGATTCAATTATTGGACCTTTCAACTTCCTAAAGTACTTCCACCCACATATGCAGGAGGTCACACCACCACCAACAACTCTTTTGTCCGTTACCTTTGTTTTCCACTCCGCCAATACAAACACTGCCTGATCAATCGACCGTTGACCAATTGTGTAAATTGTGAACCATAAGGTAATGAAACGTTTTTTTTATAGACAACTATCACTTTGTCGATGAAGTACCTTGCCCCAGATGATGCAAATGGAACTTCGGCTGTAGATGAAGTTTTTCCACAAAACGCTGAAGATATTTTGAGTATGAAAACCTCAATTAGCACGTCCAGCGCCGTTAAGAAAAGGTTGGCTTTGAATATTTATAATTACTGTAAATATTTAAAAATTTTGTCACGAAATAGTAAAAACAGCAAAAATAAAAGTGAAACACTGACTTGCTCGACATGCGTCTAAGCACACAGTAATTTGTTTTATACGCGTGATTTGCGCATATCTTTAAATTTGATTTTTAATTTCATTATTCATTTACGTGTCCATGCATTCATTCATCATTCGCTTTTTCGTGTTGTTTATCGTCAAGTTATGGCCGTCTTATTGTGAAACGTTTTGGATTTTCGTACATACTGCGATTTAGTAGGCAAACGTATCTCCTAAGAAAGCTGACTTGTCCTATTTAGCAGTTTTTTTCTGCCAAATGTGTCCAACATAATTTTTGTACGAACGGCCCCCGATAACTTTCACCCTACATGATGCCACCGTTGTCAAGTGAGCTGATGCTGCTGTCTGTTGCTAGAGTTACTATAACTAAGCATCAATGCAAGAAGTCAAAATCCGTAAAGATACTAAATCCATTGCAGCCAAATGTGGCCATTCCGTCGAAGTACACGAAAACAAAACCCGAAACAATACTCCTTTCACAAGGAAAGTAAGGCGGGAGTCGATGTTCTTGACCAAATGTCAGGATGCTACTCTGTGAAAGCTGACAGTATGCACTGGCCTCCGTGTGTTTTACAATCTAATAAACATGGCACTTATGAATGGCTGGATTATTTATAAGAACGCTGTCAATTCCAGCGTAAGCCGCAAAATGTTGTCATAGAGAGCTAACGAAAATCTGACGGGGGTGACACTCCAAACGAAAGCCTACAAACGATCCGTTGCAGAGTGTGCTCCAACACCTGAAAAACGAAAAACGTGCTCGGGCAAAAACTGCAGAAATGGAACAACAGATATTTGCGTGATTTGCAAAAAAGCTGTGTATGGTAAATGTCAGATTAAACAATGCATGACTGCACCTTCTGACACGTGTATTTCTCACTTGTTTGCTTGTCTTTCAACTCTTGTCTTTTTCGTATTGCTTTATTCTTCACCAATATGACAGTTTGTCATTTTTCATTTCAATTAAAAATCTGAGTTTAGTGTTTTACTCGAAAAACAGCTCGTGCGTCACGTAATTCTAGGTAGTTGCAAATCATGTTAACACGCTCGTTGGTGTGTTTCGATCACGTGACATTCGTAGCTAGCCAGTCGAGGCGAATGTATGCTTTGCTACTTCTGTTCCGATTAAGCTAAATATGTCAGATATGGCAGTTGTTGATGTTAAATGTGTCCGATATTATCTTTTTGCGGTTGATCCTCAAAAGTAGTTCAACAGGGTAGCTCATTTTTAGTCTATTCTGCGTGACAGATGTTTAACCCATGTTCTTTTCAATGGGAAACTTACGTTCAGAAAGTTTCTTTCTGACAAATTGTCTCACCTGCTTGACCTTCATGTACATAAACGAACTTTAATGGAGTTGCTAGGTGCAGTATCCAGCTAACACAAAGTTTCTCAAATAAGGTTTGTACAAGTGGTTTATCAAAATCACAAGACCAGTGGTGTAACTGTGGGAAGAGGGTAACATCTGCCCACATGGGCGTAGCATCTTTTTGGCGCCAAGTTCAGATCGGAATATTACGTAATAATTACGAAATTTCAAACAACAGAGGATGATTTACTGCCGGGATAGGCCGACATGAAGACAAAGGAAAAACAGGAAGCACCAGAGAAATCCGTAAAGGATATCATCGAGAAAGAGTCGAAAGCAACTGAGGAAAAATACCAGAACATAGCTACAAACGCCAACTGCCAGTTTAGTTGAGTAGGCCAAGACGTCGTTCAAAATCGCCTTAAAACATTACAAAACATTACAGCAGCAGAAGAGAAGCTTGCTGGTTCGATTCGCAAACACGATTAAATCTTCAAGGGGCATGATAAAGATCAAGCATATATTCAACGGATTAGGTCTTGAACAAAACATTGCCTTCTCTGTAAATCCCGACCAACCTGACAGTCACTGAACTACTCTTATGTAGTTCCACTTTCCAGTTACAACGCCGCCTTTCTCATCAACGCTAAGATCACTAAATCTACAATTGAGAGCATGTCTCGGCATTCGTCAGCCAGAAATTCTCTCGGTGTTATTTCATTGATTTTGGTCGGCGGGCAAATTTTGCGGTAGAAAACGTCTGAAAATAGTCCGAATGATTTGTGACTATCTGTATCGTCGAGCGTCAGTGTCGTATCAGTAAATGACAATTGCCAAGAACTTAAACCGTCTGTTTCTTTTCAGCGGAAGCGGCAAGAATTTCCTTGATGCACTTGGACTGCGTAGCAAGCGACGACCTCTCGATGATCACCATCTTGGTATCGTCAACCAATCAGCTCTCGGTAAGATCTGGTTTGAGATTAGGAATGAAGAGTTACAGTGGAACGTTCACATCAGCGCTCTCGCACGACAGCATATAGTAATTGTCGGAAGCTTCGGCGTAATTGCCGTAGACCTATTTTTGCGGGTTTGTGCTGTGAGGCTATGCACGAATTCCTTTGCCTCTGCCAGCCATATCTTGTGAAATCCATATTTATTTCAAGATTTACTGGAAACATAAACTTAGCTGACTTGGATTTAACTTACACGGATTTTAGTGGGTAGGTTTAGGTAGGCATACCATATTTTTGTGATTGAAAACCGGGACGCTTCAGAAGAACGAGCCTTATCAGATAAATGTGGTTCATATCTTACTGAGCATGTAGTCATTTTGGATTCCTGAAATTGAGGCACCAAGAAAAACTAAAATATTGCATTTTACAAAGAAACAAAACAATATTTAAGCATTTGTAAATTTACATATTCGGCCAATCATACTTTTTATAGAAGTAGACAGATTCTTCAAGAAGCCTTTGTTCGATTTTATTTTCTCGTAAAAATCGCACAAGGAAAAGTCAGTATTAATTTTACTGGTGATAAGGGCTTTCACATTCTGCTTCTGTTATCATGCCGCATGTTATTCAAGATATAACAAATTCTCTCATTGGGAGCTGATGCACCAAGTGTAGGACCAGTAGCGTAGCAAGGGAGGAGCCCTGGAAGCTTCAGGCCCGTGGAAGCTTCAGGCCCATGGCGGAGCCAACTGGGAGGCGACAGTTTGTTGATTGAAAATTATTTTTTGAAAGTTGTTTGATAGTTCCAACTCTTATTTATTATTTTTACAGTAAACAAATTTTTGAAAGTTCTAACTCTTCAGTTTTGGTTTTTAGAAACCCTAGACTGTAGGATAGCCTTTAAAAATAGGAAATGTGGCTGTGGAGTGAGCAAATTGATTGAATGTTTACTCAAAAGTATCGGCCAAATCCAGTTTGTTAATGTGCCCCAATGTTTGTTTTGAAATCAGGGCTTTTTTAACATACTTGGGGGAAATTTTCCTCCAATCCCTCCACTTTCCTCTCCATCCAAAGCCACTTTCCTCACCCCAGTCAAAAATCCTTTGATCAAAACAAAGAGATGACATTCGATCGCAGACTAGCAAACGTCACTGATCCGATACTTCGAGGTTTATATTGCCCCTCCACTCAAAATTTAATACAAAAGGCCCTGCATGAAATCACGGTGAATAGTCAAAGCTAGCTTAATCTTTTTTCTGCTATCGTTCGATCCTCAGCAATACTCCAACGGCACATCATTACATTACCTGACAACTAGGCATTGGCAACAAATATTTCTTGGCATGCGTCATGCTATTTTTTAATGTTCAGTGGGATATTTTCAATACGTGCTACAAGCTGCAGCCTGGTCACTAGGTGGGCTCATAAGCGCAATTTTGTTGGAAAATGTGAGAGGGGCAGCTTGGTGTGTAACCAATATATTACGAAACCTAAAGAGAAAAATGTGGGGGTCATGGCATATTATATCCCCACTGTCTGAAAAAGTGGGGGACGCGTCCTCCGCGTCCCCACCTAATTGCGCCCATTGGTGGGCTTATCAATGTTAAATTTTGGCGGTTGAAACGAAAAAACCGGGAAAGTTAGCTTTGCTCAGTTTCAATAGAACTGCTGCTTTTCTGTATGATGTAACGATGTCGGAAAATGACGTTCTTGAAGCGAGATAGCGGAGTTGTCATTTTAGCTGATTTGCTGATTTGCTGTCACTGTTAGCTGTAAAATTTTCAATCTAGCAATGAGCTGATTTTATAGCAGAATTTTGAAAACCGTATGACAGGTTTAGTTGGTAACAAATTCCTGGATAAAAATGTTTCAACAGTTTTTGAAGATGAAAATCGTACATCTTCGTCATCATAAAATAATTTCTAAACGCTTTAAATTGACCAGGACGAGGCACAATCAGCTGCTTTCAATCATTTGGAATTTTTATTATGGTGCAACGAAGCTGCTTCAAGCAGATAATTACGTCGTAATAATAAGTAATTAGATGACTTGGTAAAGCTTTAAATGATTTGCTTCTGTCACGTGCTTAGTGAGCGCGTTAAGTTAAAATATTACATTGTTAAGATATGTTTTTATCCCCCGACACATATGACATGTCCAATTGGTTCAGTTACGCCTGTGGAGGTAAGTAGTAGCCTAACGTCTGGTAAAAAACTGCTTGGTAAGCCAAAGCAATACAGTATTGTCAAAAGCTTCGACATGTATGCTTGCAAAGATTCAGAATTGGAAATTTGGCTCGGTGCTAACTGCTGCCTGTCCTGTTGATTCAAGAAAAGTCTATTGCAAGGTTTGCAATAATGCAATCATAAATAGATTCTTCGCTTTTAATTGTTGTGAAAAAGATCGAAATAATACAGAACATTTGTCGGAATCGTTCGGAGCTGTTAAAACACTTCGGTGCCAAGGAATTGCGATACCGTTGAAAATGCACCATGTTCTTTTAAGCAGAGCTCCAGGATCAGAAACGTATTTCACTTTTTTCTCGTCAAAAGTGCCATGCAAAATTATTTTCACAACGTTCAAGTGTCTTGCTACTGTTGCGTAACGTGGTAAGAGACTCGGACAACTTTTCCGCTTCTTTACTCTCACATGAGGTGGAGCTTTCGTGGCGCAGTGCTTTAGCATGTGGCAATGGTTCGGGCAGGTAGTTTTGCTGTGCTTGTATTTTTACATTCTTCAATATTAGCATTAGGTAGGGAGCATACAATTAAGCAGTTGCCCCGGAGCCCGGGCATCACAAGAACTCTGCACGCCCCTGAACTAGATCAAGTTTACAGATCATGATGAAAGTTGCAAGCCAGCGCTTCTCAACAAGAGCCGGTTTTAGGTCTATTTCACCTATTTTATCCAAATGGTTCCCGGACATTACGAGGGCCCCGTGCAAGTGTTGACAGAGTTAACGTTGATCTTTATACATTTTAAATTATTGCAAGCAAATTTGAGGTGTGGAAAGGGCGGCAGTTTATTGGTCGGCCCCGGGCGGCACTTGGCCTCGCTACGCCACTGTGTGGGACGGTACTACGACAATTTATCGAACGACAATTCATCGAACGACAATTCATCGAACGACAATTCATCGAACGACAATTCATCGAATGACAATTTATCGAACAGACAGTTCATCGAACGTACAGTTTATCGAACCGACAGTTTATCGAACCGACAGTTCATCGAACCGACAGTTTATTGAACCGACAGTTCATCGAACCGACAATTTATCGAACCGACAGTTTAACGAAAGAAAGTTTATCGAAACGACAGTTCATCGAACCTACAGTTTATCGAACCGACAGTTTGTCGAACCGACAGATTATCGAACGACAATTCATCGAAACAAAGTTCATCGAACCAACAGTTCATCGAACCGACAGTTCATCGAAACAACAGTTCATCGAACCGACAGTTCATCGAAACAACAGTTCATCGAACCGACAGTTCATCGAACCGACAGTTTATCGAACCGACAGTTCATCGAACCGACAGTTCATCGAACCGACAGTTTATCGAACCGACAGTTCATTGAACGACAGTTTATCGAACGAGAGTTTATCGAAACCACATTTTATCGAATGACAGTTTATCGAAACGACATATCTGATTGAACTGTTGCAAGACATTATTACGGCGTGGCCATCACGCTGTAATGTATAGCTGCAGTCATAACTGGCTACTTAATTTTGTCCAAGTGCAAAGTCCGTATTTGTCTTTCTTTAGTATCGAGAAGGCTAACGGAAGTGGCTTTGAAAGATTTTTTGTATTTCAGCGACAAACAAGGGTGTACGCAAGGGGGGGTTGGGGTTAAAACCCGCCCCTTAAGCTTGATATTTTACAAAAACTTTTTTACCTGCGCAAAGGAGATTAACTGTTTTCGCATACTTTGTGCTTGTTAATTTGTCTCGTTTCGATAAACTGTTTGCGATAAACTGTCGATTCGATAAACTGTCGGTTCGATAAACTGTCGGTTCGATAAACTGTCGGTTCGATGAACTGTCGGTTCGATAAACTGTCGGTTCGATAAAGTGTCAGTTCGATAAACTGTCGGTTCGATGAACTGTCGGTTCGATAAACTGTCGTTCGATAAATTGTCGTTCGATGAACTGTCGGTTCAGTAAACTGTCGGTTCGATGAACTGTCGGTTCGATGAACTGTCGGTTCGATAAACTGTTGTTCGATGAATTGTCGTTCGATGAATTGTCGTTCGATAAACTGTCGTTCGATAAACTGTCGCGTCACGGTGTGGGACTATCATGGCTGACTGAATGCCTAACCGGGAAATTTTGGTTGACTGTCCGGGTCGCCGGGACAAAGCCCTTAAAACCAGGACCGTCCCGGCTAAAACGGGACGTATGGTATGCCTAGGTTTAGGACTCGTGTCTTCCAAGATTATTTGCGCGGAAACAACGATCGTAGGTAATTCCATCGAATGCAAGCGCTTGCCCCTGAAAAATTTGAGGAGGCTAGCAAGAAATGCTGAAGGTACGACATAACTATAATAAAACATAATAAAACATTTGTTTTTGAAATTTTAATATTGCCGGCACCAAACTAACATTATGGCTGACTCTGGAATAAAAATATGCGGATTACACTAACAGCACGAAATTTCAAAATAACACTCATTGTATGGATGTCTCTTTCAATGGAATCGCGTGCAATTAACTGTTGTCTTTTTTGCAGATGACTCGGTTTCCAGTGGGACACTGGAGACACAGGTAGTGCTGGATTTATCGGACGACAATTCCGTTGCATCACTGACCATGGTTGACCAAAACGTGACCAACAAGCGGTGGGTATTTTAACAAAATAACAAAAAGGGGGTCGCCAGAAAGCCTTCACTTGTTTAAAAGCCGCAAGTTTTTAAGACAATCGTTGGGTATCACATACAAAGTGGTTAGGATGTGTAGGCCAAGAGGGTGGCTATTTTTATTGGTTTAACTACGCGGCCTTTCAGGAAATCACTACAGTTTCAAACGCCTCACGTCAGTAATTCACAAAATTTTTGATGTGGGTCAAAAAGAATGGACCACCATTTTTCACAACCTGCACATTAAATAACAACACTGTTAGTTTCACAAACAATTCCTTATATCCATGGGCGTCGGAAGGATTCTTTCCAGGCGGCCAAGAGTGGATTTGTCCAGGAGGTGGCCAAACTGATTGTTTCCAGGGGGTGTCAACTGTGACGAAATTTAATTTTACCATCTCGAAATAATGAAAAAACATTTTATTACTAAAAGAGAATAGAAAAACATTAAATTTCAAAATCCAAGGGCTTTTTACCCTCTTATTTCGACGTCCATGCCTATGTCTACAAATTGTATTAAAAAGATATACCCAGAAGCATTTGTCACTGTATTGGCTATCAGTAGCGAGGCCAGAACAAAACAATGTCTGAAACGTATTCCCGACTTGGTTAGAAGTAGAACGGATCTTCTTACACTAACAACTGACCAATCAATTCCCACGATAAGGGTCCAGTAAATAGGTTAATGACAATCACGTTTCCATACAACACTGGCGCAATGACATGTACATGGAAATATATTTATTTAGCACTGCTGGATATTGTCAAAAACAATCTCATAATCGGATGGCATATTCACACTTGGTCTAAAAGCGTGTTACCCTGAAATACATTCAACGTCACTAATAAAGGTAGAATTGCAATCAGGTGTTTATACTGGTTGGCATGCTTGGACAGTGGACTCCTGATGTGAAGAAAAAACATCAAACTCACTAGTTCGTATTAAAAAATGAAGTTGAGAGACTATTCAATAGAAGCAAGACACCGAGAGCCCAATGTCTGATCATTTGCAGTGCTCACATTTTCCGAATATTTTTGCTTGCGATGAGTCTGTCTGTACCTATTTTTCTAACTTTTCCAGTCAATACCACCACAAATTTTACCAACATAAAAATTTAAATTGTTGATCTATGCATTGTCTATCTGTTGTAATTTAAGCGATCGCAATAACAAACAAGCTGAATATTGGGTGCGGATTTCAAAGACCACATACAGTTTATTATATCGTCACGTTAGGCCAGCTTTATATCGAGGCGTACATTTTTACAACAGAAAAACTTGTGATATTTCGTGATATACATTGAAAACACAGTTACCCATTCAAAGCAAACTAGGAAATGCGAGTTTGTCCAATAATTCTAGTACCAGATACTTCAGCTTATCAGTTTTGGAAGGTTAATTACGTTCAACGGTCCCTTTAAATTTTCAGTTGCACGGCCTGAGCAAGGGAGTCTGTATTTTCACAAAATCCGTCCAATACATGACCACTTCCCTGCAGAAGCTGCCAAAGAGTGTACTGTGATCTTGGGTCAGTTATGAGGTTTCATTTTGCATTAATATTTTCACTACTGCCTTACAAAAAACGGAACAAGTTTGCACATCCCAACGGCAAATCGATAATCGTGCTGTGTTAGCGAAAGCGATTGCGTTTGCGATTACCTTAGAAAAACTGGGCACTTTGGAAAACAAATAATGGATTGTATTACTAACATGAAAAAACGCATTTATGATACTATTCGATAATAGAGACAAGGTAAAAGTCCGGAAAGTAAATCCGCAGTTCAAGTAAAAGGCACTGTTTAATTTAGATTATGGGTTCTTCAACTGGATGGCGTAAAAGGTTCGCAAGGGCGAACTGGACTAGGAAGCAGTTTGGCGATGTGGGTTGTCTTTAACAAAGCCCGAATTAAACTACTAGTTTCCAAAAATACAGTTGCATCCTCCACAAAACAGTGCTCAGGTAACGGTTGGCAAATATGGCTAAGGCAGTTTTCAACTAAATTTTAAAAAGACTTAAAATACACTTATTACCCTGATTACCTCAGTAGCTGATTTTTTCGAAGCGTTCTGTCGAGCAGTCCTACCGAAATATGCATACATTTTGTATTTTTTTAATAATGGTATCCACTGCGATTACGTTTAATGGACGAGCAAGCTTCGTAACATTGTCCTATGGGGGAATGTTCTAATAAAACAAGCTGAGTAGACGCGGGTCGTCGTCGTCGTCGTTTGAGCGAGTTGTTGAAATCCACTGCTTCTCCTCACTCGATCTCGGGTCTGGTGTTGAGCAGCCAATCGATTGTAACATCATCCAGAACCGTCAGGGCGTGCATAGTCCATAGGGAGATCGATGGATTTTGGACACTGGAGGACAACATAACCAAAGGCTTGTTCTTCTGCGTCACATTCGCAGGCCACAGAGGGGCCATATCCATTTGTGTAAGTAGGAGCAGAAAAGTTCGGTACCGGTGCGGAGGCGGTTAAGCCGCACCTTCGCTGTTCTTGGCAAGTCCATTCCAGGAGGATGGGTGCAGACGTCGGGTATGAAAGTACGCATGCTCGTAGTGTTGTTCAACCACTCCGCATTCCATCGGTGATCCGCCCAGAGCAACGACCCTATGTTGTTGTCAAATGAACTGATGAGTTGTTGTGCGGCGGGTACAAATGCGTGTCTCGATTTGAGGGAGCACATGTCCAGGCTCCATGACACGGCGTGCCAAAAACAGCGTGACTCCTTTTCAATGAAGCTCAGCAAGTCGGATGCCCGAGAGGATAGGAAGGTTATCCACTGGTGTAGGACGCAGGCATCCAGTCACAGTTTGCAAAGCGTCGTTGACGGCAAGGTCAACGAGTCGGGTGTGAGCACTGCGGTACCAGACAGGAGCGCAGTACTCTGGTTTTGAATGTACCAGGGCTAAGGTGGCTGTTTGCAACGTTGTTTTTCCAGCACACCAGCCAGAGCCAGCAAGCCGCCTCAAGAGTGCGACGCGTGATGTCAGCTTTGCGAAGTGACTCGAGGTGTAAGCGATACGTGAGTTGAGCAACCTGCCCAAGGTTACTCCGAGTTATTTGACACGGAGTGGAATTTGATTGTTGTAGTTGAGTTTTAGCTCACGTTTAGCTTCCTTGTTTCTGAGGTGGAAGACTGCCGACACGAGCTTTGAGTTCCAGATGTGGACATATTCACCTACGGATACCATGTCTTTGCCTAGCACCCTTTCCTCTGCCCTTCAATCTCCATCAGGATGCGTGATTGCCAGGTCGTCAGCGTATGCATACTTTATGAAGACAATGGTTGGCAGGTCAGGATGTAGATGTTGAGGGGAAGGGTGCCAAGACGGATACCTGTGGGACGCCATTCTTGAGGTGTCGCAACCTGCTCCGTTTGCCGTTGCCGCTGGTAAGGATGAAGCTGCGATTATGGGGCGCCGTTCGTAAAAATATTACATCGGACAGATTCAGCACAAATACTGCTATCTCTGCGCATATTTAGCTATCTATGCACAAAGATAGTTATCTCTGCGCGCATTTAGTTATAGCCTTGAAAGTTTTGTACGCGTTTTTTAGCAGTGCGCCTCTTCATTTGTCGGTTCACGTCAGATGGTTGTCACATAGATAGCTATCTCTGCACGCATTTAGCTGTCTCTGCACATATATAGTTAAATATGCATGCGTATATAGCGCTAAAGTGTTTCAGAGGAAAACATGGTATCCTCTCTGAAGAAAAACTTGGTGTTCTGTTTCAGTAATCCAGACAAAAGCTAGGCTACTGCAAGGCATGATTTCCCTGGGGTCATATAAAGCTAGGTGGTTTCAAGTCCAAAATATACTGCTTTGATAAAACATTGGTTTGCGCATACGATGGGCTACAGTAAACTTGTGGTGGTGGTCTCAGTGTTAGTGCCATTTTTTGCTTAAAGTTTCGAAGAGGATCTCGTCAAGTCTGACCATTCCAACTGTTCTCACCAGGCGCAGCTCACCGCCTCTCAGCGCCTTCAGGTGCACAAAGGGAATGCTCTCACAGGAAGAGTGCGTTGAAAGCGAAGTGCTCGCTTGGAGATGAGCACCGTTTTGTAAAGAGAAAAACGCTGTCATAGAAAAAGCGCATCGGCAGGAACTGCTCGGTTAGGCGTTCTTGCCCGAAAATAACGTTGGCAACACACATCACTTTAGTAGCATTATCACAGTAAACCCTACTGCTTGAAGAATCAAAGAAACGAAGGATGCATGCAGTAGCCTAGCTTTTGCCAGGATCACTGATAGAGAAGACCAAATTTTTCTTTAAACAGGACGTATTGCACCTTATGTTTGCAGCTTGACTTGCTTTAAATCTCGCACCTCAACTTCGCATTTCAGTGCAGGAATGCTGGTTACGTTAAGTAATAAGCAGGTATTGCAGCTTATTACATATACGAACGTATGCATCCTTCGTTTCTTTGATTCTTCAAGCAGCAGAACTTACTGTGATAATGCTACTAAAGTGATGTGTGTTGCCAACATTATTTTCGGGATATGTAAGCACAACCGCTTTACTGATGATGTCATCACATGCCGTGTTTTCATTGTATGATAGCAGGGGTTAAACTCATGCATTAAAAACCGTTCAGACTAATTGAGCGGTTCACCATCGGGAATTCCGGGACACCTGGGTGTCCGAAACAAGAATTCCAGGGGTCTGAATGCGATTTTCGAGGTTGAGAGTTTGTATGTTCTTGAATGTACTTTTTTTTCAAAAGAACCGAGATTTGTGAAAGTTTGCAAGTGAAATTACTCAAAAGAAGAATATCCAGCCTAATTATTCCAGGATTCCAGCTTACGTTACTAATTTAACAATTTAAATTGCTAAACGCCTGCATGAAGATTTCTGCTTCACGCTGCGATTACCACATTGAAGGTGGTCAGTGATGCGATTGCAAGTACATTGAGACGTTTAAATGTTTATGTCGCAATTATGGCGAGATTGTTGTTTGATGTCACAGAACTCTAACGTTTCTGGTGTTCAACCATGCAAAGTTACCAGAAGTTTAGTACAAAAGCCTTTCTATTCTAGTGACTTTTGCAACAACATATTTCTGCGAATCTGGATTTTCCTCTCTACTCAACTAAAAAACACGTATGAACCCCTAGAACAATTTGCACGTGTCTCTGAGTAGTTGTGTGCCGAAATATGAGCGGATAATTCCAGAGAAGCAAAAACAACAAAGTCACTAGATTTGTTTCTAATGAGCAGTAATGTATGAAAGTTATTCAAAAGTACGATTGTGTTCGGTTGTGTTATCAGTGTGTATTACGGGTCTAGTTCGGCGACGGAACGTTTCGGCGATGGTAGTTGCAAATGTTTTATACGAAAAAAGTGTGTTTTGCAGTACAGTAGAATTGTCCCATGACAGCACTTCAGGGGTCCGAAGAAAAAGCGTCGCTGCTGGTGAATTGACCTCACAGTCGAACTACAATAAATCCGTTCCTAAAATGGCGTTTTAGTTGAAGGCCAGAGCCGGGCAAGGGTTAAAGTTGTTCTTTGATTAGGAATGCAGCTTATTGTATCATGTTTTCGCGAATACTCTGATAAGAAAAACACAAACAAGAATTTGATATCATTGGCAGTTGTTTTTACATGCAATACAGAGCATACAGTACAGGGCATGCAATACAGAGCATACAGATGTTGTTGAATATTTATTGGAGAATTTTTCTACAGTGGGCTACTGCTTCTTTCCTTTGACATTCTACTCATTGCTCCACCAAGTCTCATTGAAATTGACTGCAGTCGCAACAATCCCTAGTACAGATTACAGTAAAACATGCAACGATTTCCTTGGACTCCCTGATGGTATTGTTTCGTCACACCCACGTCTCAATGATTCCCCGCTTGACTGCTGCGTTACTCTTCGGTCATAAAAGGTTTGTCTGGCGGCTTCACAGCTGTTCTTTTTGGCGAAAACTAGCAACTGTCATTCTACATCTACACAAACAAAATAATCTGCGGGGATCGACAAAAAGCGTCGCTATGGGCGAAGCGACAGTATAGCCGAACTCTGAAGATAGGGATTCTGTCGTGACCAAGAAAAAACTTTGTTATAGACCAACTGTCGTTATAGCCGAAAGCGTTACAGGCAAATTCTACTGTACTTTAAAGGTTAGATTACAAAGGATATTTCTTTGCTCTAAAGCTAAACCCTACACCTAAACCTCAACCCTAAAACTAAATCCAAAATTTTTTGAAAAAGTACACAAAAATCGCTCCGATTAGAAGTTTCATGTCTTATAACGGCTTTATCGCCGAACTGTCCCATTCCGTATATTACGAGTAGTAATTTAAAAAATGAAGGTATTGCAAACTCGGGCTGTTTATCTGTGGCTTTCGCGCTTTTCTAATGCGAGCGGGTGCAAGCGTCACCTTATTTTTATGAAACGGTGCCGGCTTCAAAACAGGTTGGGAACCTATGGCCTAGGTCAGAGGTGACGAACATGCGGCCCACAAAAGAATTTCGTGCGGCCCCCATCTGATTTAGCCATTTGATATTACTATCTAAATTTCAGACTGTTGATGAACAATTTTTTTCGATTTTAACAGGTTTCATAGTATGACTAAAAAGTTGCGCGGCCCGCTTACTCAGCGGTAACTGACAAAGTGGCCCGCGATAGCAAATAGGTTCTTCACCCTTAGCCTAGGTAGATATTTTCCACCCTGGAAATATCTAGCTTGCATTTGTAACTCAGTATTTGGCGTTTTACAATTGAATAACCATTTTTGAGGGAAACGTTGTGCTGTATGAAAATAGAAGCCAATGCCTCGGTAGCGAAACACGAACGCTCCGCATTTCGTGCTACAATGCATCTTTTCTGGAGCGTACTTTTGCTGTAGAATCATCCTCAGCGCCTGTCTCTTGTTGTTGGACGTTTGTTGTACGTTTTCGAAATACGAAACTGTTCTTCTCAAAGATGTTTTTGTTGCATTTGTGGTATCTTGCAGCTCGTTGGTTGTATTTTGCAGCTCAAAGCCGGAAATCCGTTTCGAATCCGGTGCGCTAAAGCCCCAAGATTTTCAGGTAACCGACAAAAGGCTTTTTCACCATTATTTTTTTCCAAATACTTAAATCCAAACGTAAATCACAGTCTTGATGCAAACGCGCGCCACTTTGTTATTTATTGCGGGGTATGAATGGGTCATGATATATCGATATATACCAACCTTTCACAAAGACTTACACCAGGGGTGTGCAACAGACTGCCAGCGGGCCAAAACCCGGCCCGCCAATCCATTTGGTGTGGCCCTTGCCAACACTCTGATTTTTCCCCATCATGCATAAAAATCCTAATCCGACAGTTTATGTTAAAAAACTTTAATTTTCGTGTGGCCCAGCTAGATGTCGGAAGTTGGTTATATGGCCCACCGACAAAAAATGTTGCACAGCCCTGACTTATACGGATTTATCTGTTGTACGTCTGGTGTTTTCTTTCCTTATTCTTGTGTGTGTTTTTCCTTTTGTTTCCTTTCTTTGCGCTAATCATCCTTGATTGCCTTCTGTTCTTTTTGAGGGTTGGCTGACATGTTGACCTCGCGGTCACTTCGCCAATCCTCGTAATGCTTTCGTTGGATCATGGCATGTACTTCTCGAAAAAAGCAATTGATTGTTTGCTTGATCGAACGTCAAGGAATGTAAAAGGTCGATGCGAAAGAAGAAAGTACGGCTACTGCGTTGGTTTATAAGTTCCCCTTTAAGTAACTCAACTCTTTTCAATCAGTAGTGCTTACGCCATTGCGATCGGAGCCCACAGTACTGTAGCCGGTCTGATGGAGGGGTTCTTATTCGGCTTAATTACTTTAATCCTGCAAATTGTTCTCAGCAACAGTACGTAGTTTTTCTAAAATGGTTTCAATGTGAGCATTCCCTAGTAACCTTTTTACTGGCTGCGCAGGACTGAAGGTGTCAGACACGAAACTACTTTTCATGTGCAAATAAACCGCGATTGAGATTCGCTTGTGTGGGTCACTGCTGTGACTTAACTATTATCAACTCTTGAGTACCATACAATTTGCTTCAACAATTTTTTAGAAAACCTATGCGTTTGGCAAACATCAACAGGAGTTGCTAAAAACATTGCTTTGTCTTGATTTCCAGCAATGTAATCCACGAATTGAGGTAATAGTTCTGCTGGCAACAAATTTATTTTTATTCATTCTTGATTGTTTTTCTTTCAGGTGTCTGTCACGGTGATTGAAGCGAAGCAGTTAAGCGGAACGAACATGGATCCGGTAGTGATGGTTCAAGTCGGCGACGACAAGAAGTTCACGACCCAGAAGGAGTCGACGAACTGTCCGTACTACAACGAAGTCTTCGTCTTCGACTATCACCTGCCTCGTCAGGTCCTCTTCGATAAGATCTTGACGTTGTCGGTGAGTTAGAAAAATTTTGTGGTTGTGACGATATCCAGTTGAAGGGGAAATTTCAGACTCGAAACTGTGATGAAAAATCTAATATCCGATGCACATGGGGAGCGTCGCGGAAATGTCAAGTAACCTGCTGATAGATTTTTTAGCGATTAGCGACAAATAAGCGTCTAAGAAATCCCGCCGTTTAGCGTTTGGTATTGAAAAATTTTAGCTCAAAATTATCACCTGTTGCCGTTTGGATATGTGGGCCAGAAAAATGTGCGTCAATGCATTTCTCGCAGAAGCAAAATCGTATGAAAATAAAGCGGTAAGGAGCAAACAAGATAAACATCAGTAAGTTGTCTTTGCTGGACCGATCTTTGCTTTGACATCCAAACGTGTTTGCTGACTCTAGCAAAACGGAGCGAAAAAAGCAGCTAGAAGTTCGCTACAACGTTGGATTTATTTCCGGAAAATCAAAAGTTTTTCGAAAGATTGTTTTGCTGTTGTTGTCGCCCCAAGTTCGAGTGTGAATGAGATCATACTCGCTGCTATACAAACGTTACTGAGTGACCCAATTCCAAGAGTTTAGGATAGTATTGGATTTTTGATGTTTTTGCATATGTTTAAATCAGAATTACGTGGTATACAATATTTCCGTTCATAAACGTTAATTAGGATTTATCACAAAGAAACATTTCACCGCCAAGATGAGGCCCTATGGTGCGTTGCAGCCACAATGCTGCGTCGCCTTGAGCCAACCAACATGAGTCTACGGTGACAGCCAATAGAGATTTCCCGCAAGACCAGGTTCAGTCTTCTACTGCCGCCACGAACTCAAAGATCTCATCACCTCGCCACAGATGTGACCTTTTCTGAGCAGATATCGTCGGATCTTTTTCACATGCAATCAATGTTGATTGTGACATTTCAAATTTGACATAAAGTGTCGGAGGTTTTCATGGCCCTGTCATTTCCTTGTTAAATTTATACGGCCTATAGAAAACTATTCAACTGCCAGTAATGTAAATGAGCGAGAGCAGGTCGTTTGACAGAACTTTCCTGGTCATCATCTGTACTTCATTTCCTCGGCTGTCGCTTATCGCCGTAAAATCGGTAACAAGCACTAAAGCATCGTCCATCGTGTTTTCACACTGCATCGTGATGAGCGGAAGTTGTACATCGTTTACTTGTGTTGAGGGGCTTGTCAACTTGGCGACCTATCCCATCTACTCATGGCATGTCTGCCTTGCGTAATTATGGCTTCTTTCTTGAAAGAAGTGCATCCGAAATGTTGGTCACCTGCAGAGTTTTTTTAAGTGTTTGTTCTGAGCAATTACCAGTCATGCAAACACGTATGCAAGACCACAGCTAAGCACATCATGTATACTTGACAATTTTTTCTTTTGTGAGATATTTTATAGGTAAGGATCAGCTTAGAGATACCTGTGTATGTACTGTATTCCCTCTTTTTAGGGTAAAGGTAAAAGAGGCTTTCGGGAAGTAAAGTTCTTTTGCCTAGTTTAAGCTCTTCATTGTGGTATAAAAACAGGGCTGTGTTATTAACCCGTGAAACGTCTTACAAAGCCGAAAATATTTTATGACAAGATAAAAATTGCTTAGATTCTCACCAACATTAAGATAATTGGCCTTAAAGCTCTAGCTTGCTCCTCCAGGTGCAGCACTACCAGTGGCCAAGTCGCACTCGCGTCTCCAGTTGATGTGCGCAGTAATTTTCCTGAAAATAGGTTTCTAACAAGAAAACGTATTCAGCACAACCCTGAAATGTACTATAATCCAATCCCTGTTTACACGTCAGGTGGTGCATTCAAGAAACGTGATCCAACTCCAGAGCGGTAAGTTGGTCGGTCAGTTCAAGATGGACCTGGGTACAATTTATGCCAACCCCGACCACAGCTTCACCAACAAATGGGCAGTATTGACCGACCCCGGTGATTTAAAGACTGCGCCGAAAGGATATCTGAAGGTGAAATCAACGTTTCATGAAGGACAATCAAGCTTTTTTAATTATTTTGATCTTCACAGAAATCCACTGTTGAGCTAAATATTCAAAAGTGAATTTTCTCGAATGTTCTAGCAATTGAGTTATCAGCATTGGTCATACTTGGAAGTCGTTTTGTACTCGAATGTACGAGTAGCATTATGCTGAACCGCAGCTTTGCAAACAAACGTCTGAACAGCGATTTTTGTGTTACGCTTTGGTGCTTTACCAGTTATTGTCAAACAAACTTGAACTGTTCGTCAGCTTCTCTGCGGCAGGCCAACAAAAACTAAGTGTTTAGCTCTCGAAAAATTATTGTTATGGCGATTTCTAGAATTTCTTTCCCGGAAAAATCCTTGTTATGATAAGTTCTAGAATTTCCTCATTGGATATTGCGCAATACCTCCATGCACTGCATTATTCCGAGATAGGTCTGGGGTGGTCACTTGGCAAAATTTGTTGGCTTGCGTGTTCCTCACAATGGACTTTCTGAGCTGTTTCAGCTAAGACCCTCCTTTCAAATAATATATTTTGAAGCATTTGATTAAGAAATGATGGTTTTAATGTAACCTCTTGTTTAATGTAAAAGCTCTGTGTTTAACTTACGAATGAAGGCTAAGACAACAAATTAAAATAAGTTTCACATTTTTTTCGTTAATTCATTCCGCGCCGAGTTTGTTTCAAGCAACCGTCGAGTGTTTCCGGCAATCCAGTTGCACAGTAACTGCATGTGATTTCCGGCTTTATAGTTCGCGTTGCTTTTTTGCAGTCGAACCAAACATGTAACTGCAGCAAATTTTCATCTACGTATTTGCTTAAATTTCAAGAAAAGCCTTTAAAATTCTCCACATTCGTGCAAACTCTTGTTCCAAAAAGCTTTGAAATAGCTTTAACAAGATATTAGAAATTTTTATGATATCTTTTGACATGCTCGTTTCATCACTGTAATGATGTGAAAGAAAAGCGAACAATGCTGGCCGTTTTGACGTCGTCTATCTCCGCCATTAAACTGTGAAAAGTAACTGAACACTGGGGCAATTCAGTTGCAGGAGCTCTGTGTCAATAAGAAGACGTTACTACCATGTGTAAGCAATTCTTGACTTGCATGAGATCAATAATTTCTTACAATTTCCTGGGGTTGGACGTGAATTATGTTGAATTAACCCTCGTCAGGCCGCATAGGTACAATTGTAACTTTTGCGTTTTTAAATTGCGATAGAGTTTTTGTTAAAAATCGTAGGGAGCTCAAACTTCGTGACATCTCCACATTTTTAGGTTAGAATCTGTATGCAAAATTGCAGAAAAAAATTTTCACCCGTTTCTGGGGGAGGGAGATAGATATTTTTTTCACCCACAAAAGGCCGTACAGGCACAATTATACCTTCACTTAATGTGTACGACAACAGCGCTTGAAAACAAAATGATGTTTTTGACTAGTAGTTTTACTTTTTTGTTGAAACAAGCTCCTTTCTCACTGGGAGGTATTGCCAGTGAGAAATGTTGCAATATTGCATTGTCCCTGACATTTTTCTATGTTTTCCTTTCAAATATTAGTGATTTTCACAAATAATAAATCATAACGTTCTCTTTGATGCTGAATGTTCGTTGCAATAAAGCTGCATGCACACCACTACAATTTCCCTCTTCCTCTTTTGAGCTTTCAGTTATTTTCACAAACAACGCATGTTGTCTTACTGAATCTTCGTTGCAAGCAGGCTGCATGCAAGAAACACAGCTTTTTCTTATCTTCCGTTTTTTCCTGTTCTGGTCTCTGCAAAAATAACAACTTCCAACGATCGGAGTGGATGCATGACTGCCTCGATGCAGGCTAGAGGTGGCTGCTGCTCTTTTGATGACACAATCCGTCGTTCAAACACTATTTCTACTGCACTTCAAAGGAAATGCTTTTTCATCACAACTTGGTTGATACTGCGTGCTTCAATCAAGGGGCATACACAGCTCTTTGGCAAGATGTTTCAGTAACTTTCTTCATTGATTTTTTGTCTTGAATCGTGGGTTGTGTTCCTTGTAGATGATGTGGGATGCTAAGCCAGTGACGTCAGTCATGTTGTAAAACATGCAAGCGACCATCGTAATGTTCGTTGTTTCACGGTGCCCTCGCCCAACATTTTTACCATAATATCGACCCCCCTTTGGTTTTGTTTTAGGAATTGATTATATCTCTGTTTAGGCTGTTTCTCGTGCATCGATTTCTCCCATCATGTGCATAGATGATAGAAGCACTACTGATAATGTTCTTTTTTGGATCATATGAATAGACTGTTGTATCACGATGGTAGGTGAAATCGGTCGAGTGAACAGGCCTTTCTATGGCAGGTTGCATGTTGCTTGGGGGAACCTTTTGTTTTTTCTGACGGTGCCAACTAATTTCATGTTCCAGTCATCAAAGGAAAAGCTTGATGGTATAACTACGATTTTACAAGGCTTAAACAAACAAAGTATGTAACTAGTAAACAGAGCTGACAGCGTTGGTGTCGAGACTTTCTCTTCTGCTATCGTCACCGTCAGCCTTTTTCTTTGATTTTCCTGAAGGTGATAAAGTTCGCACATCTTTTTGCAAATGGTTTTAAGTGGTTGTCCTGCTGTGCTTTTGAATTAGTCTGTGACCTTAATTGCAAGACGTCAAGACAGCCTACGTCAGATTAGTGCATTCAAACGTTCAGTTCAATAAATACCATGCAGAAAGCAAATCTACATTAAGGTTTTTCAACAAAAACAAACAAGGTACAGTTGTACCTATGCGGCCTGTTAGCGTAGCAAAATTATGCGGCCAGACAAGGGTTAAGATCTATAATTATTTTTATGTTCGCTATTTATATGCTCTTTTCAGCTGTTGGAAAAGGCTTAACAATTTTAATTAATTTCTTTTGGGAGTCACATATTTTGTGATATGTTGAGACAGAAATGCTAACATTTCCTTCATCAAAACAATACGAGTATGACACCAGCAATTCCCATTCCCAATTAATTTATTTTCTGTGTCACCAATTTTTTTTCAAAGATGTTGTTATTTACCCTTTGAATGTAAAGTATACAATTCAGGTTACTTTCTCATCAAACTTTCAAGTTTTCTTTGGGCACAACCTCGCAACCACATGCTTTGGTGCTGCTTTTTATTCTTTGCTTTTTCATTTCGATTTTACTATCACGCCACTGAAATGAAAATGAACTACACACGTTTCAGACAATGAGGCGAGTTTAGCTGAAGCACATTTACAACTTATATTTTCCTGACTATACGTTCTCCATGTTCGTGATAGCAAACTTTGTTGCATGACGACTGACGAGTTTGTCAAAGAGTTTTCCAAAGCCATGCTTTCAAATTGCCGTGGCACTCTGTGCGATGAAGAGTGGGGACTGGGCAAAATATCTCAGAGAAAAGGCAACGATTGGATGTGCGCTATGGTCATTTTTCTGGCCACGCCGCAGGTTATTGTGAACACGATATCGTCAGTTTGCGGAGAACATTGTTCTGTAGGTACAACACTTTTGTTCAAGAAACAAATTAAAATTGCAAATTGCCGTTAGAAATTGTTTGAAAGTACTCTCGCTATAATAAAGATAATGACCAAGAGAGTTTAAAGAGATATTGCGGGTGTTTCATTAACGGTAAAAATCAGTGACGCAAGAATTGGAATTTCACCGCTCAAGAGTCTCTGCTGTCCTCGCTACACTGACGCTGCTTAGCAGTTGCTTAGTGAAACGCTCACATCATAAGGCTTACGTTCAGTTTACTTTTATATGTCATAATTTGTCAGGCTATGCGTTGGACAGGCATAGATTCAGATGCAGTGATGCTTATTGTCACTGCACCATCGATTTTTTCGTTATGGACGTAGTTCAAATTACACGTTTCTAAAGACACGTTCTTGAACCTTTGTGAATCATTTGCTTGATGAAATAAAGCTTTTGCAAATGTTAATATTTTGGTTATTTGCAAAACCATTGTTTTAATTGCAGAAAAAGTTAAACAATACTTATTTTGTTGAAGGTTACCACATGAAAAAGGCATGAAACAAAATATGGAACACCTGCGCGTTTGAGTGCGACACCCCTGGTTTAGGACTCCCAGTGGTGTTCCAAATAAACATCAACATCTCGTCTCTATTCTTCCCAGTGTGCTATACTTGTTAATCCACTAATTTGCCTTCACCTGATTTGTTCACATGCACTTTCAGTTCTAGAATTTTGCTGTATAAGTCATTTGCAGCTTATTACTGGCGAAATGAAGGATTAAAGGTGCTGATGTGTTGCTTGCAACCGTTTCACAATTCTCGTATCAAGCAAACTCTAGCAAACGTCTGTTGACCAATGTCCTTTCTCAGTAGGTTACATTCCTCAGTTTACTTCGAAACGTTCGCTCAAGCATTTTTTCGCAGGTGGACATCGCTGTTGTCGGAAAAGGTGACAGTATTAAAATTACGAAAAGCGTGAAGGACGAAGGAAATGACATCGAAAAGTAAGAAAAACAAACTGCTGAAAATCTAACAGCTACCGATGTAACGGTCGCCTTCGCAAAACCTTTTGAATTTTCCACAGGAATCTTTTGCTGCCGGAAGGCGTCCCGCCGATGAGGCAGCGTGCTCGTTTCATTTTCAAGGTCTACCGAGCCGAGGGTCTGCCACAGATGGATTCCAACGTTACGGAGAAGCTAAAGGAGACGTTTAAGTTTATTATGCCTCAACACAAGGCGCGCGACCTCGTTGACCCATACGTGGAAATTTCCTTTTGTGACCAAAAGGTATGAAAGGGCAACCGCTGTGAAAAGATGTTCACGTCAAATTACTCGAGACCTTTCTGGTAATTTTGTTAAATATACAATTTCATCAAAGTATGTGGAAACGACTGGACAATTTTGCAGCACTGATTTCGTTTGTAACTTGTTCAAAATACGACGTTTTCAAATTTTCATTAGCGGTTTAATTAACTACGATTTTTGGTGATGACCGTTTTTTTTGTGTCACCCTGTACTTCCACGTAACGTTACTCAAAAACCTTAATTACAAGCAGGGCAACTTGCGCAGGGCGTATTGAAACCTTTGCACTAGGTTGTCTCGTAACACCAGTTGCATAATTCGCCACGAAAAGTGAACACTGGTGCTTTGAGCAGTTACCGATTTCAGTTCTTCGCTTTATCGCTGTTTATTTTATTTAATGATATTTTGCAAAGACTCCTTTAAGTTCACTATGAAGTTGGCAAATACCTGTTTACGCTACGGTACTGTTTTACAACCGTGGAACAATTAACCATAGGTTGGTTTTCCAGTGGTCCACGGAACTAGCTGAAAAATACACGAGACAGCACAGCCATTTATGCCGAGATATTGGATCACATAGAAAATGATTTGAGAAGCTTTGTCCTAGGAAATAGATGATAATTCAAGAAACAGTTTGATTTGTAACGTCATTGTAGAGTGCGCCGTTTCACTAAAGGAGGTTGTGCCACATGACTAAATATGATTGAACCAGCAATGCGTGGTGCTATGCGCTTTATCACTTCCAGGGTATTGTACCCGGGCCCGATAGGTACTGGGACCTGGGATGATCAAAGTACGCACGCTACGTTTTTCTGTTATCAAGCCCAAATTACTAATGCCAGCTGTCAGCACAGCAAATTAATCTATTTGTGAATCCTAACATGGTAGCTGTTTCATCCATATTCTGATTAGTTTACAAACCAGCTGATTGCTATACAAACAAGCTATCCAAGCTTCGGTGAGGGACCCAGAAACTAGGAGACCCGGTATCGTGTCTTTGTACCCCTGGCAAAATTTCTCTCGGGGGCTCTGGTCACATCACAAAGAAGTTGCTGCTATTTCGACTAGAATTGAGACGATACAGAAAGAATGTCGGCCTCTTTGCTTTTTTAACTATTGCTGTCTGAAAATAGTAACACAGGAATAGTAGTGGGTATGCTTCAAGAATGTCTCTTTTAGTGGCACAGAGGAGTTTTTTCAATGGCAGCCATGCAAGTCTTAACTGAGCTTGCTAACTGTGCTTATATTTAATATCTGGGTTTAATTTCAACAAGCCTTCAACTGTATCTCAACTTGATACGCGTCGGATTCATGCGTGTCAAAAGCGTGTCAATGCTTGTGAGCATTTTTATTGTCTATTGTCGACTTTTCTTGTTTGAGATCAACAACACGTTTTTACGTCTAAGGCGGATGGTGTTTATTCCCATTTTGTTTCGTACAAAAACTGCACATCTGTCTCACAGGGCAGAACGTCGGTGAAGAAAAGTTCGTACGAACCTTGCTGGAACGAACAAATCATCTTCACCGAACTTTTTCCACCGCTTTGCAAACGCATCAGGATT
>Ga0210059_1001692_pt1 | contig 33667 bp, 21 predicted proteins | sample Ectturendosymbi2_FD_188042 | JGI IMG/M metagenome (GOLD analysis project Ga0210059, IMG submission 188042) | Ecteinascidia turbinata endosymbiont from Florida, USA - Sample 2 (SPAdes) (version 2) | ecosystem: Host-associated > Tunicates > Ascidians > Unclassified | place: Key West, Florida... | reverse complement strand
TCTCATCATGGCGCACTGTGATTGGTGGAAGCAGTGGTGCGCAGCGGTGCGACATGGTTGTCGTTGAGAAGAGCGGTGAAGAGCATCTTTGCGCTGAAGCGTGTTAGGGTTAGGGTTAGTGTTAGGGCTAGGGTTAGTGTTAGGGTTATTGTTAGGGTTAGTGTTAGGGTTAGGGTTAGCTGTTCAGAGTGCCGTACGGTTAGCCCCAGAAGCTAGCCATACGGCGCCGTACGGCTAGACACTGCCTTAATGTTTATACCAAGCAACCAGGATAGACGCCGGCAGCACGTCGAACTTCGCTCGCATGGCAACCGACGCAACCAAGCGTAAACATTATTGCAAGTGTAAACACTTTCCTCAGCTTGGCTTGGCTCAGCCTTTCTTGGCCCCAGTGTAAACCAGCTTTAACGCAACACAGCACTGTTTACAATAACATTGAAAAGACAGGAAGCTTGATTATACTCGCTTCGTGCTCCTTTTGGAGTGCCACGAGCGGTGTGTGGGCGCTATCTTTGCTTGCTCTGCACCGTGGGACACTATCCTACTGTACAAGGTAGCCAGTGTGATGACATTGTAGCTGAATGCAAAAATGCAACACACGCTGTTTATATCTCAAACTGAAAAGTCGTTGATGCTATTAGAAAGTACCTTTGCTGAGGAAAAAAAAGCATATAGCATCATTGGTTTACATTCCAGTGGTTCTCTACCTTTTGTTGGTGATGTACCCTTTGGGCAATATTTTGTCTATCAAGTACGCCATGACTGTGATCATGAGCACAATAATTATTAGAAATGTACCTGTGATTATTGTGCTGTTACATTAAAATTTCGTTATGAAGACATTAAAAAAATTCGTATACCCCTTGAGTACCTTGGAGTACCCAACGGGTACGCGTACCTCCATTTGAGAACCACTGATTTGCAATGCGGTCAAAACCATATACCAGCTTATCAAAAATATAAGAAAATTGAAGTTTGCAAGTTTTATTCCTACAAAAAGTCAAGATCTACTTTTAGAGTTTAGCAAACTTGACTGAACTGTTGATAACAAGCAAGAAGCCCAACGATGACGATGGCAGCAATGAACGGTGCTTGGATAGTATAAACCAGGGTTGGGCCAGCTTGTTCGATGGAAGAGGCATTTGCATAAAACCAAAAACACCAGCGAGCCGCAAAATCAATTTATAGCGTCAATACAAATACAACAAAGAATGCAAGTTTTACATAAAATGACTTACAGTAATTGAAACACAAATAAACGCAATCATGGGCGTAACGAGGTTAGATAGTGCCCGGGCCAAGAAGCATGTATGGTGCCCCCATGTTCGAACCTAAGGTTTTTCGGAAGCAAATGTACTGTATTGAAGAAAATATTTGCGACGTTGACGGGACTTTTTAGCGCCCCCCGCAGTGATTTGGCGCCCGCCCCAGGGATGTAATGCTAACAAAAAAAGGTGTGGCAACGCACCCAAAAACTAGCCATTTTAAAACAGCTTCAAACTCATGTTAAAGCAAAACTTGAAAGAAGTGTGGGAACGCCATTCCCACGCGTTCCCGCCCCACTACACCCCTGCCCATACCAGTGATTCGGCGCCCGGGAAATTGCGCCCCCCTTTCCCCTCCTCGTTACGCCCCTGAACGCAATGCAGTATCTACCAATATTAGGTTTGTGCTTTATTTGAGTCTCCGAAAATCTGGACAAATGTTGTTGTCAAAGCTCTGCGAATTAATTCTACCACGTGTTGATTTGTTAGGGCTGCAGGATGTTTTGATTTTACGAACTTCATTACACAGAATAAAAATTCACAGCAATATATCGTGCTAACTACAGAAATGAGTTGTACACTGGCCTTTTAAATTCTGGGTACTTCCTGTATTCTGTGCCCAGAAATCAACTGTAGAGCGGCACTGACTGAAAATTTTTAGATCCAGAACGTCGCCAGAAAGTCTTCAATACGTTTGCGCAAGGTGACGTCACATTCTGAAAATTCATATTAAACTTAAAACGCAGCATTTGGAAATTATGGTTCACATAGCGGGAAAGTTAATTCTAAAATTATAAATATTTTACCACAAATACCTATAATATACTCGTAGTTTGCACCTAAAACTGTTTGAACGAGCTTAACAAAAGGAATTGGGACTTCATAATTGTCATTTAATTGACGGTGATTGTTAGAGATATCATATCACAATGAAAGGCAGATGTTAACAAATAATTTGCAAGAAACGAGAATCAAGTCTATCGTTCAGTTGTGAAGACACTGTTATCGAAGCAACAAACCTGAGGCCGGTCAAAGCAGTGCACCGCAATGAACGTTTTCTTGCATTAGCGCAAATTGATAAGCATTACCATGAGCTTAAGCGAATTTTGTTTAAAATGCATGCACATTGGGTTTCTTACTGACCGAAATACGCGTGCATAAACCTCTGTCCACAAATGACAGAACGGATTGATAAAAACTCCAATGATTTCTAGCATTTCATATTTCAACTTGGGGGTCTTGACGTTTTGTTTCAAGGGATAAGCTCACAAAAGCCCGTCTTTCATTTCAGTCAAGTTTTCACAACAACTAGTTGTAAGCCTTTATGCCTACTTTAATACAAATTAAAATTTGTCTGCGAAAATCACTAGTCCAAGTCCGAGTTAAAAACTAACAAGTGCCAAGTCCAAGACCGTGGGTCCACGTGCACGTCCAATACCCAAAGCCAGAAAAAACAAGTTTGGAACTTGAGATTTAATACCGGGGCTGTTCCAAAAACTCAACATATCAAAGCTTCTATTCTTGTTAAAAAATTGGGAAGTTACACGTTTGCCAAGAACTGCCTTGACGTAACCATCTATAGACCTACTTCATCTGCATTAGTTTCAGAATAATATGGCTCTTTCTGCCTCTCCAGAAATTCAAGCTTTCTGTTTGAAACCTCATCAACAGGCGATGAATAACTATGTTCAACTTGGGGTGCAACTGTAAGTGTCTCGGTTTTAAGGGCTTTAGAGCGATTCAAATGATTTTGAAATGGATAGTGTTGACTCTGTTGTTTTTGTGCAAACTACTACATTAAATGCCCTGAACGTAGACAGTGTAATGTACTCTTCTTTGTCTCTGCAAAAAGTTGGTTAAAAGATTTGTAAACCTCATTTTTGTCTTTATTCATTTCGATAAAAACTTTGCCTTCCAGCAACAAGGCTTTAGCATCCACGTTAAAACCATTCAAACCAATGACACTCAAATTAATGACGTTAAGCAGCAGTTATGCGCAAGTCTAGTTTTAAACAAGCCGGCAGTCTGTACGTAAAAATAAAAGATGGTTTAGCGTGTAAGCCCACTTCATGATGCTGCGTTTGGACAAGCGGACGATATAACTCCGTGATAATTTAGGGCTTGAATGCTTATCAGAATTTAGCTACAGCACTAAACACCAAGAGACAACCATTACACTAAATCACAACCTCAGTTGGATTGGGTCAAAGCCACCAACAGAGATACGCGTCAATCAATCAAACAAGGCTACTGTTTGGGAGTAACTCTGTTTGCAGCAAATTAAACGTGGGCAGACAAGTTGCAGTAGCGAAGCACAATACATTTTAAAATATTACTTGCGTCATTTATGTACAGTATTTGATCTCAGATCCTTTTTCTCTTGCAAAACTTTACTCCGGCTCCGATCCAGTTTACTCCGGCTCCAATCCAGTTTCAAGAAAAACATCAAACTCCAGTTTTGGGCCAGAAAAGTTTCGCTATTTCCTTGTATGCATTAGAAGATTTGGGACTTGGACCATAGGCCCCGAGCAATGCCGTAGCAGCCCAACTCTCCCCCCCAAAATGCCTGCAGGCTTCCCCCTAATGGTGATGTATAACAAAAAGGTTTCGACGTTATGCTACATCTCGAGGCCGAATGACCTTCAAAACAAAATATCCTAATTGCAGACACACATTTGGCAGAACCAGGCCCGTAGTCAGGTTTCAAGGTTTGGGGGGGAATAAATTTTTAGGGGGGAAGGATTTTTGTTTTTATCGTATGTTTATAACAAATTTTTCTGAGCACAACAAAATTTGGGGACACAAAAAAGATTTGGGGGGCGACTGCCCCGAATTCCCCCGTGTCTGCCGGCCTGGGCAGAATCGTGGCCAGAAAGTCTCCCATTGCGGGCCTTCGTGTTTGTGCAGGGGGGGCTAGACATTCTGAAAATTTATATTTAATTCACAACATGAACAGCATTTGCAGATTGTGCAAACTAATTTTATGAATTTTCCCGGAAATACACATAATAGGCTCGTAGTTTCCAACTAAAATTTTTTGAACGAGCTTAACAAAAGGAATCGGATCGTAAATCATTGTCATTTCATTGACGGCGATTATTTAGAGATGCCGTAATGAAATGCAAATATAAAAAAATTTGCAGGAAATCAGAATCAGTCCTATCGTTCAGTTATGAAAACATTATTACCGAAGCAGCAAACACGAGACCGGTCAAATCACGTTCGCCGCGATGAACGTTTTCTTTCATTAGCGCAAGTTGATAAACTTTCCCCTGAGCTTAAGTGAAATATGCTTACAAAGCGTGCGCATTGGGCTTTTCGCTGGTCGAAATACGCATGCATAATCCTTGCTGATATCTGGACTTGTTATTACCCTGGTGCGTGGCGCATGTTTGGATTAATGACATTTTGTATTTCCAATTGCCTACAAATGACACTAAGGCAGTGGTTCTCAAACTTTCATGAGCAGTGGTCCCTTCTAAGTTTAACTGGCAAATACTTAGTGTATCGTGACACTTGGGTTGTGCAATATCACGGCAAAGCTACCTTGTGAAGGCCTATGCTCGTGGCCCCCAGAGAACTGCTCCGTGGCCTCCAAGGGAGACCCATGGCCCCGTTTGAGAAACCCTGGACTAAGGCCTACGTGGACGCTACAGTTAACATCCATAATTCACTAACTACAATATTCTGTTTTGGGACAACTTAGCAATGATTGCTGAATAGACTCTTCTAACTACACAATTAACTCCATCTGGCTTTCTGAACAGCAGGCTGCGCAAATGTGTAACTTTGGTCGTAAGCACCACAGGTATCTTGCTGCTATACAGTACAAAATAAGAGAAGACTACCTGGGCTAGACAGTAGACATAGTACATTCTTTCACAACAATCACTAACACAAAACACGTTGATCAAGTGGAAATCTGACTTCTGGACGTATACAATTAGGCATGTAGGCAGGACCGGATAAATCAACGCGAGGCCTATCAGGGCAAAGTCGTGACCGCGAGGCCCCCGAAACGCTTAGCGCAACTGCGCAGTTCGCTCATGTCCGATCCTTTGCCTGTAGAGGCAGGTTGCGAAAGTTGCTAGCCGATTGCTGTACTCTTGGTCTGTATTGCGTGACATTACCATGGCAATAAATCTTGAAATATTCACTTCAAGTTACGGTAGTAGGCGTTTTGCCGCATGCGAGTTTTTTCCACTCAGATCTGCCTTTTTCAGTCGACCTGGGTGTCTTGGTTTAATTATGAAAAATCTCGTTAAATCTGTGTGTTTGAAGTGATAAATTAACCCTATTCATAAGCAACTTCAATATGTTCAATAATATAAAGATAACTTTTATTACATGTGCAAATCAGGTTAGAAAGTCATGGGCGTCCGCAGAAATTTTTTCCAGGGGGGTGCAAAGTCGACATTTCGCTTAGGCCTTATCCTTTTCAGGTTGTTGACGATGCAACGCAAATGGACGTACACAAAACGCCTCACCCTTTCTACATCGCAAAGAAAATGCCCAATGTTACGGCAGCAGTTGCAGACAGTGTTTTTCCTCTGAAAATTTTACACTAAGCCAGGTTTTTTCAAAGGTGTTTTAGGGACCCGATTCGGCTCCCTAGAATTGAAAATCGGGTCCCTAGAATCAGAGAATATTATCAAGGGAAATATTTGGAGTTCAAAACACCTCTGATTTGTTAAATTTAGTCAAGAATTTCGGCTCCCTGCAGGGCCATACCGGGTACCTAACATTTTCCTTGAAGAAACCTGCACTAAACAAATGTTTGTTTTAGTGAGCATAGGTATTTCAACTCTGAGTTAATAGAGTTCTAAATGAATTACAAACTTTGGGAATTATTAGAATAAGTATAAAATTTTATCAAAATACGAACGAAATACACATTTAATTCAAATAGCTTCCCTTGTTTTCATGTTTTTCCAATGTTTTGGATTGTTACAAGTGCGTGGGATGAGATTTCACTGTGCAAATGGTCTGGTGGGACTTCGCAGTTGGGCACGTTCAAGGGAGCATTGGTTGTAAAATGCGCTTTGTTGGCAGCAATGCTTCTTTTTCACTCATGTTTCTTTACGCATAGGATAAACCGGGGGTGGGCAAACTTGTTCAACAGAAGAGTCGTTTCCAGAAAACCAAAAACTCCAGCAAGCCGCAAAACCAGTTTGTAGTGTCTATACAAATACGGTAAAAAATGCAAGTTTTACATGAAATGATGTACAGTTACGGGCGTAGCGAGGGGGGCCAAGGGGGACAAAATTCCCCGGGCACCGAATCACTATGTGGGGCCAAATCACTCTGGGGGCGCCGAAAAGTACCAAAAATGTCACAAGTCTATTCTTCAATACAGTAAATTTACTTCCAAAAGAGCTCAGGTTCCAACATGGGGGCGCCAAATTTGCTTCTTGCCCCGGGCGCTATCTAACCTCGTTACGCCCTTGTGTACGGTAATAGTCAGTATTCAGTTTTTGTTTGATTTTCTAGTTCCCGAAATTCTGGACAACACGTTGTAAACTCTGTACGAATTAATTCTCCCAAGTATTCATTTTTAGGGTTGCACGATTATCTCATATTACGAACTTCATTAAGGAGAAAAAAAGTCACAGCAATATGTCGTGCTATATACAGAAACGAGCTGTACGTTGGTCTTTCAAATTCTGGGTATTTTCCGGAACCTGTAGGCAGAAATTAACTGTAGAGTGGCATTGACTAAAGTTTTCTGAGCCAGTCAGTTTCGTTTCTGCAGCAGACATGTTTGTGACAAAGGGTTAGCGAACTGGACAGCCATCACTGACTACAATAAGGACGAATGGATTAGCAAAGAATGCAAAGCATGGTTCTAACTCTTGGAAATGGTCAAATCTGGCTTGGAACTCCTCTACGAGTCTTACAATTTATTTTTGTATTCTTCCACTTTGTGGTCTTGCAGTTGCCTCTTCGCTAAAAGCAGCCCTCATTCTGACATTACGAAAATGACAGAATGCTTTTGACAATAGTTGCTTTTGAAAAAATGGTATGTTCTTCTGGGAACTTAAGTAGCCTGTAACTTGAGCTTTAGGTTCACTATCTTTGTTATCAAATCGCGTAGACTCTTTCAGTAGCATAGCCAGCCGAAAATTAGTGGGGGCCAAATAATTTTGGGGTCCAAAATTCTTCATTTTAGGCTAGAAACAGTATTTTCTATGAGATACCGCCTCTCAAAGCACAAAATTACATATTCTAAAAATCTGGGAGAGTATGGCGCCGTTGGCCCCACCCTGGTTACCTCTATGGACTCTCTGGTAACTAACTTTACGTCTTACAAGCTCGCATAAACAAATTGATCAATGAAACAAACGTTAAATACAGTATGAGGAAACAACTCTCATCAGTTTGAACTGTTGCTATTTATCTAAAAGAGCCACACAAAATATGTCGGCGTGTCGCAATTAGCGCACTATTGGTAAACGTACGTGGCTCACTGCTATTAGCAGTCGCTGTCTCGCTACATTACATGCCAAAATGTCTGCGTTCAACACTTACACGCCGCAAAACGGCTACTACCATAATTCGAAGTGAACCTTTATGTCGCCATGTTATTGTGACGCAACAAAGGCCAATAGCAAAACAATTCGCACCAGAGTTTCGCAACCTGCATTTACAGCAAAGGAGCAGATTAAGTGAGCTGCAGTTTCATGACTGCATAATGCCAGAACAGTGAACTGATTGTTGTGGAGTGTGAGTGGCATATCAGCAAAACAAACTGTCATTGCAAAAACTAACTCAACTAATCGGAATTAAACTGCTAATTTTACATTTTCTAGAAATTTCTTCTTCTTAGTCCCAATTTCCGGGGGGGCAAATGCCCGTTTTCAACCCCTCTGCGGACCCCCATGGAGAAAGTACACATATCGGTTCAAGCAGAACGTGTTCAATCGGTTTCATATTCTCATATAAGATCATTGTCAGGGTTATATACAGTTGTGTGTTTAAGGGAAGGCAAGCGGAGCACTTGCCTCGGGCCCCCCATGCAGGGGCTCCCTCAAGGTATTTCGTGTGTAAATATTCCTCATTTTTGGTGAAAAATTTATTTTCCGCTCATATAATATTTTCCGAACCACACAATTCAGTACTCTGCCTTCAAAGGGGCCTGCAAGAGCAACTGCAAGGTGTAAGTAGGCTACTCTGCTATTAAAAGGGTCCCCAACAACAACAACTGTAATGTGCAGGTACTCTGCTTTACAAGGGTGCCCAACAGCAACTGCATTGTGTAAGTACTCTGCTCTCACAATAGCAAATGTAATGTGTAAGTCCTAGGCTTTCGAAGAGGCCCACAGTAGAAAATGTAATGTGTAAGTAGGCTCACTACGCTTTCAAAGGGGCCCAAGGCAACTTTGCTTTCAAAGGGCCCCCAACAGCAGTTGTAATGGGTAATACCTTGCTTTCAAAGGGGACCAAAGTAACTGTGACGAATAAGTACTTTTCTTTCAAAGGGCCCCCTAACTTCACTGATTTCTATTGCTTCATATTTCAATTTGGGGGTCGAAGTTTGCTTTGGGGGCTAAGTGGTGACGGGACTTAATTTTGGGCCCCTGTGATAGCTTGGTCCCAGTGGCGTAGCAGCCATTTGGACATTCTGGATTTATCCAGTGGCCGCGAATCAGAGGGGCGGCAAAAGTTGGCATAAAACAGTACATTGTAGAAAATATTCTACACTTTCAAAAATATTCTGAGTACAAATGTTTTTCGCGGTTTCTTTAATCTTTGTTTTCTAAATTCAAATTGTTTTCTTCGTATGTCTGCTGAACGCATCCACTTAAAACCAGGGCTGTAGAGCCGGAACGCAAATTTCAGGCTCCTTCTCCAGCTCCGGGCATCTAAATTTTTTGTCTCCGGCTCCAGAACGATTTGGTCCATTGAAAACTAAAAACCATTGTAATAATGGTACAACTCGCTTGCCCCACAAACTATGTCTGTGAAACCGGAACACAAATTTCAGGCTCCGCTTCGACCATCAAAATTTTTTGGCTCCGGCCATCTAAAATCGCTTGGGCTCCGGCTCTACAGCCTTGCTTAAAACACACAACTACTGCACAGGGCTGCCTGGTTGTTATAAGAAAAAGGGGCCAAGTCAAATCCAAATAGCACCAAAAAAAGCCAAAAACATAGTAAATGCATAACGACACCTTCAAAACACCCAAACTTGCATTAAAAAGGCAATATAAACATATTATATTCGTAAAAAGAATACAGCTCACTACATTCATAAACTTCTTGAAACTTCTGGTCTTGCTGAAGAGTAACCTGAAACAGCAAAACTAAGAATTATAAATTCCACTACAGTTTCCAACAAAAATTTATCATGCTGTGTCCAGAAACAGTGTCCAGAAATCTGCTAGTGCCCATAAATCTGCCAAAATTTTCTTTAAACCTGCCGAACCGACATAATAGTTCTAATTGGACAAAAAAGGCCAAAAAAGCCAAATTTCATTTGACCTTTTACTCAAAAATAAAAAAAGCCAAAGGAGTTGCAAAAACCCAAAAATTACAAATTTGGCCTCAAAAAAGCGAAACTGGCAACACTGCTACTGCACTTTAGCCAGGTTTGTACACGCTTAAATTCAAGTTGCTTGACCTGAAATAATCATTTGATTGTTAGGTATGACTATCATTGTTACCTGTAATTATGTTTCAATCGTTTACGTCACAAAGGAGCTCTATGATATAGGCTACCGACATGACTTGATGTTCTGTGACGTTGTTTGGTATTTGTGAGTAAAGTGCAGGGTTGCGGAGTCGGAGGTTTTTGGGTGGAGTCGGATTCCTGACAACACTGGGAGTCGGGTTTTTGTCCGACTCCGGGTGTCCAATTGGATCATATTTTAAATCGCACTCCTAAATTGGGAATTCCTGTTAATGTGGTACAAGTTCTTTTGAAACCTTTGTTGAAACAGATTTCTTGCTGTGCACCACGATTTCCCTTGATTTTAACAGCTAAATTTCATTCCCTTTGTGTTAAGGAGTCGAAGTTGGAAATTTTGGAAAGCCGGTGTCGGGAGTCGGAAATTTTGGAAAGGTCGGAGGCAAATATTTTATCTCCGACTCAGCAACCCGGGTAGAGTGCACGAAATAGATTAAGCTCACGGTTTGCAGTTGAAACAACGTTCAGTTGGATCAAATTTCAACTATCCTCGAAGCATTTCAACTATCAAATGCAGCGAGCGAAAAAAAAGTGGATGTTCCTTCAGAACAAAGAGAAAATCTAGCAATCCGCAATCCACTCCCTTCGCAAGTATACCTACGCTACAGACAGACACGGACATGCAATGGCAACGTTGAAAATATACAACTCAGGTTTGGATCTCCTCGACGCGACCCTTGACCCGTACTTCGGGAAAGAATGCCTTAGAGCAGTGGTTCTTAGCCTTTCCAACCGCGTGGATCCCTATTTCTAAAGATAACGGCCTCGAAACCCTCTTCTGCCCAACCTACAAATTACGTGCATGACGAACGGGTATGTCATTAGTCAAAGTAGTGGCCGTTGTTGTTTGTGCATCTGGGGGTTAAAATAAAACACATTGGCATTCTTTCTGGGGAGACCCAGGTTTTGCACTGGGGACCCGATAAGAACCACTGGCATGGAGGAACAGTCGAGGTCAATGTCAAGTAATTCTATCACAGATTTCATCATCCCGAAACTGTGATTGTCAAGCATGTACAGCTGCGCTGGCAAAAAATATTTAGAAATTTTGAAGGTATTTTGTGGGCGTTTATGTTCCCCACACTAGTGGGGTGCGAAAAAAGTCGTACACAACACATAATTAAACCTAATTTAACTTTGAATGTAGGAGATTATTAATTACTTACTAAACTTCTTTGGCCATGATTTTTTATTTTACAAATTTTTTTCAGCGACTTCACGATGATTTAAAACGCTAAACTGCACTTGTATTGGTTCCTTTGCAAATGAAACTGTTCAAGCCTTCATAATAAATAGATTGTTTTCAAACTGCGGGCTATGGCCCAACGATGGGCCACTAAGACGTTTTCAGTGGGCCACAGAACTAGTTTAAACAGGCCATGTGTCGAACGGTGAATATCAACCTTTGCATATTTTTGTTTTTGATCCATTCGTTATATTCTAAGAAATTCTGTCAGTTTGTATTTAAAGTAGAAAAATCCCTTGTTTTCATACAGTCCTTGTTAACTTTTAACAAGCCTTTTGAAAACACATGGTGGGCAACAAAACGTTTTTAAAAGAACACGTGGGCCATGTATCATAAAAGTTTGAAAAGTACTGAAATCATTCACGTTCTCGAATGCTCTGTAATGCAGGCGAGGTGTCCATGGGCAAGGTTTCTGTTATAAATCGAAAAATTGGAAACTTTCTGTCTACTGAATCCACTGTTTTGCACTGAGAAGTGTTTCAAATGCTGCAAATCCAACGTCGGATTCCGTTTCTTGATTACAGCACGATAAAACTTGCCCCTGGAGCCACAGGTTGAACTTCTGCTCGACGATGAACGCAAGACAAAGGTTCTTCAGCCTTGTGCCAATGCTGGTTTTCATTCTTCAGCCGCAGGTTTTCTCTGTGCCTTCCGAATTTTCAGGAACAAGTCTATTCTTCAAGCGATTGCAGGTTCGGTTGTGCATGTTTGCCCAACGCGTTATTTACCCATGTGTCACCGAAACGTCATTCCATGCTGCACGTGAGTCTGTGTGGTCTAGTAACTAAATTTAAGTAACTTTTTGTCAATACATCATGGATAAAACCGGTTACTTTTCCAAGAATGGATCAAAGCTCAGATTTAGGAGAAATGTGTGATGCAAACAAAGGTAGGGCGAATGAACACTAGCAACTCGCACAATACGTTTATTAGCAAAGTGGCAATAAAATGCTCAGTTATTCAGCTCGGCAAACCCACTAACGTCCTTACAAAAGTAACCTTAGGAACCAGCAAAGTTGTAACACTTTTAAGTAAAGCTGTTTGCTTTCTTAATGCTGTGCGAAAGTGTACTTTACGTGTTTGTTGTCACGAACAGACCAGGAAAGGTCGATAACAGGTAACGAACAATAGATGAAATCAAACTACGTTTTTTTTGTCAACCTGGTTAAAGTTGCTCTCAATCAGGTATGTGCTGTGCAAATATGTTATTTGGGTGGCGGAGTGTCTCACAAAGGTGAAGCTCAACATTACAAATATTGGGCACTTCGTGCTCCTGTTGCTACAAATGTGATCCCGGGTTACGAAATTTTAACCTTTGTCGACCGAAGGCAAAAGACGCGGACATTCTGACGAAGGCTGTTATGACGTCGACAAGGAACATTGAAAGCCTTCTGTCAATTCTTAGACAAAGAAAAAAGCAGAAGAAAAGTAAATAACGTCGATGTCACAAGCAGAAAAAGGAAATAGAAGCAAGCAAACAAGTAATGGAAAATGTTTTTGTGCTCTTTACTTTTCAACGGTTCAGCGCGCAACTTGTTTGAGAATGGCAGAGAATGCGGTGCACAAGCACAAACAACAGTGTTCGCGAATTTATATGCTTTTTGGCATGCACTGACCCATCACGCAACCGTTATCTGAAGAATCATATAACTTAAAAATTGCTGTGCCACTGTACAGTCAGAGGGCGAGCGCTTGAATCAGCCCTGCTACCAAAACTTTACTACCACTGCACAGCTAAGTACGCCGAACTTGCCGAGTGTTGACTGAGAAGTACCGATGAGTCTTCGCGAATCGGATCACCAACTGCCGTTTGCGATCAAAAACAAAGTTTGCTGCATAAAACTGCAACAAGAATCGCGGTGACAGGTAGATGGAAAAACTGCATTTGTCGTAAGTGAAGGGTGAGAGTCATAAGAGTGATCTGTTCACATTTGCGTTTTATTTAAGATATAAAAAGCGTGGAAATTTTGAAATTTTACCTAGCTAACAGCAAGATAGACGCAGTAATCTCGATTGAAACAGTGAAAAAACAGCAAAACGTTCAGATAAAGCAATGCGGATCACTTTGCATGCGATAAAACGGAAAGCGAGACGTGACATCTGATTCGATAAAGAAATATCGATTTTGTTGAAATGACTCTTATATTTAAAAAGTTATGGAATTGTTTACAATTTAGTATTGAACACACGTAGCAAGTGCTTTCCGTCAAAACGCCTTGGTAATCTTCGGACAACAGAGACCTCATGAAAATGCATCATACAGTTCTCAAACAAAATTTTCGGTAATCTCTCCAGTCTAATTGGATTTGCAAAGAATATGTTTCGCCTTTCTGCGTGACGAACGATTGGCCAAGCGTCCAGAACACAGCGAGCCGGTAAAAATCCACAGCGGAGTGGAAGATTTCACCACGGCAGGTGTCGATGCCTCCGTCGGTGTTGTTGACAATGCCAACGCATTGCTGTACGCAGCAGAAGCGTTTGTCGAGTCGTTGAAAGAAAAGAGATGGATAGATAGATTTATTTGGCGGTACTGAGTTAGTTGCACTAGATGCACTCTCTATAACAGAAAAAACGCCGGGGCACCGAAAAAATACAGAGGTTATCTACTCAGGTCCCCTGAGAACAATTGCTTTGAACTTTAGCGTTTGACACAATCGTTATAGCATCTTTCTTCTGAAAGCCATTTAGTTTTTGCAACAAAGTGCTGGTTACCTGATGATCCACACCTTTGGAAATCTGTTCTGATAATTGATTGTAGATGTTCATTGATTTCTGATTTGGCCATATTCATTTTGGATAACTCTTTGCTCTTTTACAAGGAGGTATCCAGTTTCACGACGCAAAACGTGTTCATGCAATGGATTAACGTTTTCAAAGTAGTGACTATGGATCTTAAGATAAACGCAAACATCCGTGGCGGACTGGACTAAAAAAACAGGTGGAGTTGGTTAGCATATTGTTCTTAGTGATGTTGATACAACGTTATATCTGTCACATCATTGCGCTGAGTCACTGCGTAAATTTGGTTTAATCTCCTCTCTGTCCCTTTGTTTCTTATTCCCCTCACTTGAAATGTCTTGATGTGTGTAATTTCCCTGCTTTTACACTTTTTCCGTATTCTTTTCTTAGTTTTGCAAAATATTCTAGTCAATACATTAATTGTTTTTATATTTGTTTCATCTTTCTTTGACTTTGAAACACACGCTCCATTTCTTTGGCTGTTTCTGCTCAGTTTCTCTTTCGGCATTTTGCATTTTCTTTTCTCTTAAGTTTGTTTGCTTGAGTAAAGGTTAACCTAATAGTATGGTAGATGGCCTTTCCTTAATATTTCAAGTGGGCTTGAACTTTCCAGTCCTTCTTAACCCCGTTGTGGATCGCTATTACGCAGTTGAGCGCATACAATACTGACTGCAAAGTGCAAGTCACAGTGAATGTGCTACTGCCTCTTTGTCACTGGCAGGCAGGGGCGTAACGAGATTAGATGGCGCCCTGGGCAAGAAGCAAGTTTGGCGCCCACATGTTCGAAATTGAGGTTTTTCGGAAGAAAATGTATTGTATCGAAGAAAGTACTTGTGACATTGTTGGGACTTTTTGACGCCGCCCGCAGTGATTTGGCGCCCCGATAGTGACTCGGCGCCCGGGGAATTGCGCCCGCCTTGCCCCTTTCGTTACGTCCCTGTTGGTAGGTCATCCGCTTAAATCTAACTAATTCGGAAAGTATTTCCAGTTGCGAAAATTTGAGTGATACCAACTTAACTACAATTGTAGTAAGCAATATTCCTAAATGCAAATAAAAAATATTTTGTTAAATCGGCAGTGGAATGTCTGTATTATGTCGACGTGATTTAAAAGCAGATTTTGGGAAATCGTAAGAAAAACTGCAACATTTAACGTTCAATCGTAAATGTGTTGAAAAAATGTCAACGTTTTTGCAAACATTAGAATCGTTCACTTTCACAGTAGTTTGCGATTGAACTTTAGTTCGGTGATATAAGAACTTTTATCTGCACAAAAAGCACTCCCGTTACGATGTCATGTTGACCCGGCATAATCGTCACGTGATCTTGATTCCTTTGCTATTTCATTTTCTAAATTTCAGGTACTGATTGCAATTAGGTGATATTTGTTATTTGACTGTGGCTTGCTTTCCTTCAACAACGTTGCAACCACGAAGGTGGCATCGCAAGAAAATGATTCATTTGGGTTGATTAACGGCTAGTACTGATTGCTTTCCGTTCATGTTTTTGTGTATTTCATTTTCATGTTCACTAACATTAGCAGCGACGTTCATTGCTGTCTTTCAGTAGATACTGGCTTCAACCCTTCACGGACCGCAAAGCCACAATAGTGGCTGTGACTTTGTCCAGTCATAACTTGCCGACCGGTAGAGCTAGAGAGCTATTCATACCCTATATGGATTTGTGAAGTCTTCTAGTTTGGTTTTAAAAAACATTGGCAAGTTTTGGATTTATGTTTTTTGTGGGTGACGTCACAAAAGGGGTAGGTTTATGCTTAATTGGCCCACAGTCATCGGGCGTTAAGCCCAACCCCAAAAGGCAATTTTTTGTTGTTTTTTTTAAAATAAAAACTAGGCGAAAATTGGCAATTGGCTTCTTTAGAGTCCTTGGTTGGTTTTCTAGCGTTTGTGGTTTGGACGTTATGATCTGAAAACAACAAATTATATAATTAATATTTTGTTTATTTATGTTGTGTTTTTTAGGTCATAACTTGTCAACCACAAACGCTGAAAGGTCAATCGTGGGCTCAATTTTTCAAAGAAACAAAAAATTGCTCCTTATGGTTGGGACCATGGACCCGATGACGTAGATAAAAAAACCTAAACCTGCCCCTAATATGACGTCACCCACAAAGAACCTCAAATCCAAAAATTCCCAATTTTTTAGTCGAAACTGGAGGACATTTCGAGTCTTATCATGGCTTGAACAACTCTCTAGCTCAGTCGGCTGGCGAGTTATGGCATTTGCCAAAATGGCCAAGTATACCTTTTGCGGAATTTTATGGAAAACCAAAGATTTGGTTTTTGAGCAATAATTTTGGCAACAGAAACGTTAGTAAGCGGATCAATGGCTCTAAAGACTCGGATTATAGCCTAATTTCCAAAAAAAGTTTGATTCAAAATATTAGCTCGTTGGGTTGACGCCAGGGCCTTGTAACCTCTGCCAAAAATGTGTAAACCAACCCCCATTGTGATGTCACCCACAAAAAAAACAAGATCCAAAACTTCCCGATTTTTTAAAATCAAAACTAGAAGACTTCCTGAATCCGTAGAGGGTTTGAACAGCCCTCTAGCTCTATCGGTCGGCAAGTTGTGACTGGACAAAATCAAAGTCACTCAAGTGACTCGCTGTCCTGAAAGGGTCAAGTAGGTGATTGTACTGGTTAGACTTCCTGCAATGGAGAAGATGATTGTTAAATTTATTTGATTACGGTTGTTGAGTTCTGGGACTTCTGGGACTTCTGGGCCTATCTCTTTTTAAAAGCATGATCATGCCTTTTGATTTCTGGTTTCCATCTTTTCTGAAGCTTCGATCTTAAGACTTTCTAGGTTACACTTTTTCTAAAGTCATAACTCGAACCTAAAGTACGGGCTTCATCTAATGTGCACCGTTTGACGTGAGGACTGATAGCAATCAGCTGCATGCTTGTATGTTGTCCACCCACGTGTCAAACATCAGAAAAACCGATTTTGCACAATTCCTCAAAGACCGCAAAGGTACTGTAATGGCTTCGACTTTTTCCAGTCAATACTTTCCAACCGATAGGTAGAGAGCTGTTAAAACCTCTAAAGAAGCAGAAAGTTTCCTAGGTTTGATTTGAAAGAATCTGCGAGAGTTTTCAGTTTTGAACATTTTTGGTTGTGGATGTCATGAGTGGGTGGGGTCAAGGGATTTTTAATGACGTCATCGGGACCTGAGAAAAAATTACAAAGGGTAATTTTTTTTCTTTTAAATTAAATTTGGCGAAAATGCGTATGGAGCCCTTGATTGGCCTTCTAGTGTTTGTGGTTGGCAAGTTATGGCCAAAAACACAAATAATTAGCTAATCCCTGGGGATTCATTACGGCAGTGATTCCCAAATGCCGTGCCGCGAGGACTTCCCTACCGTGCCGCGAAGCGACAGTGCTGCACGGCAGTAAATATAAAGCGAAGATTGATTCATGGTGTTGCCGAGCAACGATCTGCTGACCAAAGATGAGCGGACTGTCATATTTTGCGATCCAGATCCAGTCCTGATTTTTTAAAACTCAGTCCAAGTCCAACCACAGTCCAAACATTTTTTTAAATGTAAAGCCAAGTCCAAATGAAGTCTAGAAAATTGGAAAAATGCAGCCTTTTCACAACAAAAATGCCGCATTTCTTTTCCATTAACTCAGTCCAAATCCTGTCCGGATCCTAAATTTTGAAGTGCTTTACACTCCGGATCTATACTAACTTCAGCAAAATTTGCTATAGACCGGATCCAGTCCAATCCAAGTCCAGTCCAATGCTCATCTCTGCTGCGGACCCACACTTGCATGCCGCAGAGTTCAGAAAACTTGATAGTGACAAAAGTGAGTCTTCGGAAAATAAACAATTATCAAGATGATAATCGACTTCAGTTGGAAAAAACGCAAAATTTCGCAGGTTGTAATGTGATGATTATTTAGAATTTGGATTTCACTGGAGATGAACTGATGCCTAGCCCGCGGTGTGTGTTTGCGGTCAGAAGTTGCCCAATGAAGCAATGGTTCCAAGTAAATTGAAAAGACACGTCATTACCAATCACTCTACCCTTCAAACTGAAACGATGGTTTATTTTTAAAAATTGTTAATTTAAGGCAAAGGAAACTATTTCAGAAAGCAATGATTGTGTCAGAAAGAGCTCAATTAGCTTTATATGAAGTGGCAGAAATTATTGCACTTAAATCAAATTCTTGTGTCCTTGCGGAATCAGTGATTCCAGAATGCCAAAAAATGGTAAAAGTTATGCTTGGTGATAAAGCCGAACAAGACATTAGCAATATACCCATTTCAAACACTACTATTCAGAGAAGAATTATTAACTTACTTGTCAGGCAACATTGAGCAAAGTGTAATGGCCGAGCTCAAAAATTGTCAGTTCGCTCTACAAATCCATGAATCTATTGATATTAGCAACCATGCACAATTAATTGCAGTTGTACGTTTCATCGATGAAGGTGTGATAAGCAACATTTCTTTGCTGCAAGAATTTACCCTTCACTACAAAAGATCAAGATGTCTTTGACATTCTTACAAATTACCTCAAAAAGCATGGCTTATCTTGTAATTCTTGCGTAGGAATATGTACCGATAGAGCACCATCCATGGTAGGTTTAGGTTCCTTAAAAAGCTTTATCTCTTGTGGAAAAACGCAATCGTACTATTGTGCGAACTCACTGTTTTTAAAATGGTGAAGTGTTAGTTGCAAAGATCGCATAAAATTAACTAAAAGAAGTGTTGAGGGGAGTGATCGCAATAGTGAATTTGATTAAAACACGTCCAGTGAAGTCTAGAATCTTTGAGTTGATATGCAAGGATATGGATTCTCAACACGTTCGTTTGCTACTGCACACTGAAGTAAGATGGCTGTCAAAAGGGAAGGTAGTATCTCGTGTTCATGAACTTCAGAACGCACTTCTAACTTTTTTTGAGACAGAAGGGCATGAGCGATTTTGTGTTGTGATTACCTTAAAAATGGTTTGTGTCTGTTTAGATTGGAACATTTAACAAAGATATATGGGCAGCTCAATAGACTGAACAGCAGTATGCAAGGCAGAAACGAAAATATTCTTACTTCGATGGATAAATTAGTTGCTTTTACGAAAAAAGTTATTTTATGGAAGAGCAGAGTGAAGGCGGGTACTTTAGACATGTTTCCATCAGTACGTAAAACCTTCGTGAAGGAGATGATTCCCATCATTGTTGAGCATTTGACGTGTTTGGAAATGAGAGCAGAAGAATATTTTCCCTCAATTAATGTTGATGAATTTGATTGGATTCGTAATCCTTTTGTGAAGTTGACAGACTCTTCTAACTTTACATTATGTAAAGAGGAAGAATTAGCATCCCTCTCCAGCGATCGGGGCTAGAGTGAATCACACGGAGCTTCCACTGAACGCATTTTGGATTTCTATTATGCAAGAGTATCCATCTAATGCTAAGAAAGCCATGAAAGTGTTGCTGAGGTTTTCTATATCCCACTTGGGTTTTCTATCCGCAACAATATTAAAAATATAAAACGGAAAAGTCTTCAGAGCGTTGAGGAAGAATTGTGGGTATGCCTCACACACATCCGAGCTAATATTGCAGCAGTAGTACAAAAATCCCAAGCTCATGTTTCACACTAGTTCTGCACCATTTCAAAGTGGATGTGGAAGCTTTATTTACGTAAGTAAAATTATGTTCGTAATTCAACTTCTAATTATCACGCGACCACTTGAAATACTGGTAAATGTAAGATTTAATGTCTTTTATGATCACTTCTCTATTTTTAATATCACTTAATATTCTTTGTGGGCTATAAAAGAAATGCACAAATTCTGGATGTACTTTGCCATTTCCAAATATTATTCAAACTGAACTTGGTAGCTCGTATGTGATGTGTAGACTGCATTACTAATATTGGGAAATACAGTGATTTTTACAACAGGGGTGCTGCGAAATTTTTACAGCCTTGAAACTGTGCCGCCATGTAAAAAATTTGGGAACCACTGCATTAGGGGATTAATTCATTACTTATCGTTTGTCGACCATAGCGTGCCAACTACAAATGCTAGTAGGCCACTCAAGAGCTCTAAAAATGCGCGTTTTCGCCAAATTTATTTTGAAAGGAAAAACAAAGAAATTGCCCCTTGTATTTTCCTCTCAGGCCCCGATGACGTCATCCAAATATCCCTTGACCACCACCCACTCATGACATCACCCAAAAAAAGTTCAAACCCGAAAGTTCCCGAATTTTTAAAAATCGAACTTAGGAGACGTTCTGCCTCGTTAGAGGGTGTGTGGACAGCTCTTTGGCTCTACCGGTTGGAAAGTTATGACTGGACAAAGTTGCGGTCCTTAAATGGTTTTAAGAGCTCCTGCAGTTGCGCAGAGTATGTGAGTTTCAATTGCAGCTACTGGTTTGAAATTTTATTTAAATTTCAAAGCTGTCAACGTTTCGTGAAGATTTTGCCACAGAAACTAATTACCGTGAAAACTTGATGAACCTAAAATCAAAATTTTGACTCACGTGCAAAGTTTGCCTGTGACATGATTTTTGCCTCGTCGTGCGAAGGAATTCAACGTGTCGGCTTGCAATATCTCCTTTGCTGATGATTCTAGTCTATTTTGCCAGCACGTCACGTCAATTTTGCACGGAAACGCCAACAACTTCTAGATTTACGTAACTGCGCAGCAGATGCTGCTGTTCGCACGCGATAAGTCCTTGCAAACAGATGGCAACGTCATTAACAGCAATTTCTCCAGGTGTTGCTTTTCCTTGCCGTACGCGTTAAAAGGAAACTCCACAACCAGCGTTCGTCAAGTTGTTTTCATTGACGCAAAGCGTTTGCCGTGGTAAAATGTTGGCGCTAGCTTTTCTCTTCGTTTGCGTTGCAGCGCCTTGCTTTGGCTACACCCCAGTGCAACCTTCGATTTCCTTGTTGATTCCAACAGGAATTAGGTTTGAGTACCCAGGTACGTTGATTGAAGTTTTGAATGTCATTTTTCTCACTATTTCTTTGGCAGTGATTAGGAAGATAAAAGTTTTGAAAATTTCTCTTTGCAATTATGCTTTGTTACATAACGTTCGCTTACTGGGAATGCTGTCGTTGATTGATCACCCAAAACAAGAGGTGCTGGGCAGCTTTAAGAAAATTAGGTGATGCCGTATGTTCAAACGTTCGAAAAACGTTTGCTTTTCCGTTAATGCAGTCAAGGATGAAAACGAATAGAACAAGCCTGTGCTTGTATCAAGGACAAGGACAAGCAAAACCGATTGTTTAAGCACCCAAAAAGCTTTTTTTTGCCAGGAACTTTTTCGAAATAATTTTGTTCAAAAAACGCGATTGTGAGGAAATTCCGGAGGACAAAAAATTTTGGGATAACACACATGCAACCCAGAAGTTAAAGTTTTCTTTCAAAATTTTCTGCCCTTATTTAATGGCTATATAATTCAAACAGAAATTGAAGATAAATACAATATAGAACTACAGAACATTTCTTTGTGTGTTCAGACGATGGATCTGTCACTCAGGTGACATTTCAGTTCAACATCAACCTCCCACTTCCTGGAGTGCAAGCTGCAGAACATGCTGGAATGGTTTCAGCACCAACAGGTACCATCAAGTGCCTGACCTATGACATCAGATTTGCGTGTACAAAACATAGTATTGGTAGCGTGTATTTAAATCTTCTTTGTTTTCCTTTTTATTTGTCAAAAGCAATTTATTTTGTCACGGTTGAGTGCACCTGTGGAAACACTGTTCCAGTTTTTTTTAAGAAGTTAATTTATCAGGTGAATTCAGCCGTTTGCTACGGTTAAATTAATGATCCTGTCAGGTTTTTTAAAGAGTAAGAGGAAAATTTCATTAGTTTGTAAATCCGCTCGCTATTGGCAAGAAAAGCTTATGCGCCTGCACCACATTTCTTAATTGTTATAGAAGCAAACAACATTTTAGACTTTTCAATCCTTTTGTTCCCGCAGTAAGTTAAACCTAAACTTTACTTATTAATTCAAAAGAAAAACTATTCGCGAAAACTATCCGCATAATTATATCCTTTAAAGATTTCCCCCAGCAGTTTTCTGTGTGCATTTATCTTGTATTTGCGAGTTTTTAACTTTAACGTATAACGCTTCATAGGTGGTTACTTTGTCTATGAGGACACAACTGTAACGGTCAATCCTGGTGACACAGTAAATTATTGGATAAATGTGATCACAACGAGTGGCGGATATTCACTAACAGATCAAAGTTGGACTGCCGCAGGTACAGTAAAGGCGCCGATGAGCCAACGGTTTCATTAAACTAACTGTTGGTAATCACAAAGCAGATCGTCTGCGTGGATCACCCTGAAAAAGATCCATTGTTTGGCAAGTAGTAACAAATTTTATAACTATATTTGAAATGGCACTTAACTTCATCATTGCAAAAAAGCGAATTCTTGCGCTAAACGTTGAAACGTCGTTTTGGTTTCAGAAGCAACTACCACGAAAGTAGTTACTACCACCACCACCAGCACCACAGCCTCATCCACACAAACCACCACGCCGTCTTTATCCACAGAAGACCCTAAAACAACCACAACGTCTTCAGGTCAGTGCTTTTGCTTGTGTAACCGGTGATATCCAAAGATAAGCACTTCTTCCAGCTCCCGGTGCGTTTGAAAGCTTTTCTTCAACTGTCCGAAAGTTTATGCGGATTGTTTGTGGTATGCCACCATCTGGGCCAGGGTTTTCCAACGTAGGCCATATACGCCCAGGGACGATTTTATCGTACAGGGGGCGATTTTGCTCTAACCATACAATAGGCAGCGATTTTGCTAGTGTAAGGGGTGGTTTCCAGAATTAGTCCACATATGAGTGTATTTGTGGTAAAACCATTCTCTACACGTGTCATCAACCTTTTAATTCTGCACTGCATTTTCAGAGCACACACCTCGGTGTGTGCCATAGTTTGTAACAATTGCAATTTTGGTTAATTTGTGGATGTATTCGCCGTTACAACCCCCAGCCGGAATCAGATGTATTTGAGCTAGAGAGGCAGGACTGCTTTCAAATAAAATGTGTAGTCGTGTATTTCAAATAAAATCAGCAATCAGGGTTTTTTAAAGGAAAATGTTAGGTACCCGGTATGGACCTTCAGGGACCCGATTTCTCCGATTCTAGGGAGCCGATTTTCTCTGATTCTAGCGACCCGAATCGGGTCCCTAAAACACCTTTAAAAAACTGAATAAAATAATGAATTTAAATTGGTCTTAGCCAGTTTTTGCTTGAACGAAATGCCAGATCATAGCACTTTTGAGTAGTTTTAACTATAGCAGGCATTTTCACAAGGTTACAAGGCAAATAGGAAGTGTTAGCGTTGTTGCAGAACTATAAAAATGAACAGTTACAGTTCAAGAAGCAAAGCAAAGTGAAGTGTCAATCCTGTTCAATCGAATATCACGATTTTGGTTTCAGCGCGAATCCTCAACTTCCCATGTGTTTAATTTGTTCCAAGGTATAGTATTTACTAATGAAACCATAAACCAGTCTCTATTGAAAGAACATCTTTGTAGAGCTCACCCAGACAAAGCTGGTAAACTGAGATAATTTTTTTGATTTTGAAGGAAAAACGGAAATAAAGCAGCCTTGAGGGTCTGCTTGCCACAATGTCCTCCGACTACGTCAAAACATTGATTGCTTCGTACAACGTCTCTTTGTTACTTGCAAAATCTGGCCAGGCCTTCACTACCGGAGAAAAATTAATCATTCTGCATTGTATTCGGAGTACTTAGAAACAGATACCAAACGCCAAACCATTTTTATATTTTGTGCTCGTACTTGAAAAAACACGTCTTTTCCCATCAACAACATCACTATGTGCTCCACAGACCGTGCGCAAGCAATGACTGGTTTGCACCCTGTTTTTTGGCTCTATTAGAAAGAGCTTTGCCTTGTATCATTACTACACATTACACTTTGTATGGACATCATCTTGTGGCCAAAGCTTTGAGTCACTGCATGAATCGCTTAATTAATTAAAGCAATGAATAAAATCTAAACAAATGCGTTAAGCGACTGCCAGTTCTTTTTTTCACCCACCTTTAACCTTTAACGCTGGGGCAGCAGGCCGAAAACGATGGACCGAAATGTGTGTTAAACATAAAGGGAAATCAGGATAAGTTAATACCGGAAAAAGTTTTTTTTTGTTTTTTGTTTGTTTCAGGAGAACAAAATTAATGAGATAAGGCATGCTGCAGGCAAAATGGAAAACACATGGAAACACAAATAATAAAGTCAAAAGGAAATGCTATTAGTGTAAAGCATGTTCATAAGGCAAAATAAATAGATAGCAATAGAAACGATAAACTGAGCAGATGCAATGCAAGTGTAAACAACTAAACAGAAAACATGAAAACAAAACAAATGAATGAAACACGGGTGGTGAGATTCGTGTTAACGCAGTGTATAATGGGAAGATAAACTGCCTGTTCCCACGATTGTGCGATAAAAATGACGAAGATTATGAGTGACGTTTGCTCCACACCGACGTGTGCTGACTTCCTGAAGGTATTCTGCTTATCTCGCTGTTGTGGTTAGCACGGAAACGTCGTTGAGTTCTTACGTGAGACCCCAATGGCAGAGATGATCGCTTCGCGTCCGTCTGATGCATGTTACCTCGTTGATTTCTTGGAGAAAATTGAAGTTCGCTACCATGAAACTACAAGAAAAGGGTATCAACCTGGTTCAGTGCCAGTGGTGAAGGAGGCGGGGGTGCAAGCGCACCCCCGTAAGTTTTGATTTGTTAAATTTTGACAAAATCCCTGAAAATTTGGGCAAAATCCTTGATATTCTAAAAGATAACTTGAATATCTAAGCAAAATCCCTGAAAATCTGGACAAAAATGGCGCCCAACGTTTGCAAAAAAACAAGTGAAGACCATTTTTTTGGAGGTCACACCAAAAAACAGTCCGCAAAAGTAAGAAGACAACGTTTTGGGCAAGTTTGGGAAAATTTGGGCAAAAATCTTTTGCACCCCCAAAAATTTGCTTGCTCCTACACCTATGTTCAGTGCAGAACTGTGATCAGAATTCTTATTGCCAAGGTGAAGCTCTGCCGCCAGGCTTTTGGTAGACGTAACTTTAGTTATTTCCAAGATTGGCAAATGTGTCTCAAAGCCTGGAGGTCTCCGAAGAACAGTTAGATGCATTTGTTGATCACTTGAAGGCGGTCAAAGAACATATGGAAGCTCGTTTCAAAGATCCCACTGAGCTTGAAGTTCTTGGATAGGATGTTGAAACATTTGTTGCTGATAGGTCTTATTCCGAGTTTCAAGAGCTGCTCATAGATGTGCAAAGCGATGACGAGGCTTGTGCCATTGTTCAAGATTCTTAATGGGTTCACCTGTAGAAACTGAAAGTTTAGATTCTGGCTTTTCCAACGACATGCGTTGTTGAACAAGGATTTAGCCAAGTTTTGCATATTCACAACAAATATCGCAATCGAGTGGTGGACGCACATTTCGGTTGAAGTCAGCGCATCTCCACCCTATAATTAAAACCCTTGTCTCGGTTTCCGTGTAATGGTAGCATGGCAATGAAACGTTTTTCCGGTATCTAATATAGATGGTGTTGTTTTCGCAAAGAGGAGCTGTAGCGAGCTACAAACAAGCAAATGCAGTAAACTGTTGTGTAAGCTTATTGCCTTCCTAAGAATATCACCAGCATGTTTGAGTAGCGCACTGGCGGTAGCGTATTAAAGAAAAAACTGGTTGTGAAATCATACTTGCTGTGGAAACGCTAAACCTGTGCTAAGACCTTACCTGTTGCTAGTGGGGGTTATTTTCAAGGGGAGTTAAAGTCAATCTTCACTCGGATATTTTTGTTTCACTGAGGTATAGTTGTAAAAGATAAATACTACTTGAAAATCTACTGTAGCGTTGTACCTTGCAAAAAGTAATATATTGGTGATAATATACTCAAAGCTGATTGAATCTGAAAGATTGCGAAGAAGCAGAATTGACAAGAAAGCCTACATTTATTAATAAGCACAAATGTAAACGAAATTATTAAGAAAGGATACCAGGGCATTTTGAAAAAGGAGGCCTTAGGCGAGTGCTTTTCTTGCCACTCCCTAATCCATCACTGCACATAATGAACAAGCAACCCCGAGAGAATTTCAGAATACCGAATTCAGAACTTCTTATATGAGGTTTTAAAGCTGTATGCTGTTGAACTGAACTATAACCAGCATTCAGAATGTCAGATTTCAGTTATATTGCGTACTTCCGAATTGGTTGAGTGATGTTGGAAGTACGCAGATGGAAGATTGTCATCTAATGGTTACATTAGCGGTTTCCAATCTGGGTCGCGAATAACATACTGAAGGACAAACATTAAGCAACAGCTGGCTAGTATCGCCTCGACCAGTGGTTTTCAATCTGGGTCGCGAGTAGACATGGACAATTCGGATGTTAGATGCGGGTCGTTAGTGGGTTACTGTAATGGGTCACGGTACAGGAAAGGTTGAAAACCACTGGGTTATGTATTAGGATTTTGCAGCTTAACTGCTCATTTCTGTGGACCAAATATGCCAAAGCCGGCGTTATATCGTAGTAAAAAGCAACTGCCTACATCCCTGCTATGCGTGTAATTCAAAATGGGCTTCATAAACCATGAAAGCGATTTTTGCATTTCAATTTTTACATACGAGCAGCAGTGACGTAACCACCGCGAACATTTTGGGGGGACAAGAAATTTGGGGGTTCAAAACGTTTGGCTTTAGCCGAGCAACAGTACTTTTGTTTGGGACGTCGATTCTCAAAGCGCAAAATGACTAGATATGCTAAAAATTTTGGGGAAGGCATGGCCCCTGGCTACGCCTATGATTAGCAGCATCGTACATGACATCGTTTGACTGCATCTGGAAAACGACCAGTTTTCTTATCCACTTGATCTTCAGGGTGCATTCACTTCTGGTAGAAGGTGAGGGCCAACAAAGGACAAGACTTAGTACGGGGCGAAGTTTGCAGCGGGCCCGATCCAGGCGTACTACCTTCACCAATCACCATTGCTGATATGACTGATTGTCGGCAGTTCAACTTTTTCTTGCATAGCTTCTAACAAGGTGGAATGCCGAAATGCACCTGCAATCACTGTGATTTTATGGGCGTTTTTCATATTACTTTTAATACTACTGGGTTTGTGGTTCTCTGTTGATGCAAACCTGCGGAAAAAATGTCAATTTGCGTAAACAAGATTGCTACTAAATTTCAAGTATTGCCGGTTTTACAAACAAAAAACATTCCAAAAACATTCTCGTCAAATCCGTTCGAAAAACTTTGTATCCTTACGCAAGTAATATGTAACTGGACCTGCGCAACATGTTGAGGTTTTACTGCGCATACGACCATCCCGAGCTTCCGTTTTCGAAAGTATACTTCACCATGTTGCTGAAAGGGTCCTGATACTGTTTTTTTATCTGTGTATAGCGGACCAATAAAAACACGTGCGTAAGTCACAGTAATGTCGACGAATGCCTGCTTCACTTTTTCATCATATTGGATTTGAAAAACAGTCCTATACCAAGAGTGACAAAAATCTCCACGCGTTTTTTGTGATGCGACATGTGAGGAGGTTTTTGTTAAACTTCAGGAGGAGGATCTGGAGGAAACGGTAATGGCGACCAGTGTTCATCATACCCCTGCCACAGTGCATGTGACATGACGATTGCCCCTTGCAACGGTCTCATTTTCGAGGAAACTTGGGATAATTTCAACCTCAATCGATGGAAGCATGAGCTGACCATGTCTGGAGGAGGCAACTGGGAGTTCCAGGTGTACACCAACAACAGGACAAATAGCTACGTTCGTGACAACACGCTGTTTATTAAACCGGTACGTTCTGCGAAAACACAAAAGTCACCATAAATATTCAGTTGATATGACTGCGACACTACTCTTAAACAACTGGTGTTTAATATTTTTCTCTCTGGTTTCTCCTTGGCAGCTTTAAAAAATGGAAATTGTCTCTTTTTTTCATCACACCTTTGCTGTAGAGAAATATTTAAACCGTTGACAGAGAAGTATATAGGTTTGAAATAGACCCCGACAAATAATTGTGTTGCGTTTGGAAAAATCGTAAATAATGACATAAAACTTTTCTTTTTGTACTAACCAGCAATCATTTCAAACCAGGCAGTCATTCAGTGTGAATTTTGTGTTTTCTTATTAGGAGCGATTTGCGATATTCATGGCACAGTTATTAAAAAAGCAACCCGCAGGTCGTCTTAAGAGAATAACCGAGATTGATTTTTTGTTTTCATGTTCTTCAGCGTGAAAAGTTCTGCTTTGCAGAGATGCATAGTCGGAAAAGTAAAATAACTTCTAATGCGCGCTTACTATCAAAAACGTGAAAAAATAACGTTTGCAGAGCTGAAAATGGAACGAGGTGCTTTTGAAGGGTTGGTTTCTTGTGTGATATCGGCTGGATACAGGGATATTTTTGAGGGTTGCCATATTTATGTCATTTTATAAAACGTATTTGCAACTGAAGCCCACACCATGAGCTTCAAATGTTATATCTACTATACCTCTTCATAGTTTGCGTATGTGAATATGCGAACCTTCAAGAGAAAAAATTACAACGGTATTCAAAAGAATTCTGAGACATACTGTGACGCCGTACAATGTCTGTTCAAACACTCATGACGTACGGGTACGTCACTCGGTACAGAAAATGTGAAGGTTGAAAATTTTGCACAGATTATCGAAGTCGGCTTCGAAAGGATAATCCAAGGAACAGTATTGCTAAAAATTTCACCAAGAAAATATACAGTGAAGCTGCTTTATACAGGGGCCAAGTGATGACATATCTCAACTTTGAAATAAACAAACAATTACCACTTCCATTTCCTTGCAAATTGTCAAACGTTGAAAAATTACCTTGATTTTCTTTCTGGGATCTCCTCCGCATTCCTGATGTTATCTGGAGTCTCCGAATTCTATCATCTGAACACTCATCTTTCCATTTGCACTTTTAGCTGAATTAAATGTGAAGCAGGATCGTGAACACATGGGCTCCGCGATTGAAGTCTTTACGGGCGTGCGAAATCCATGACATCGCAAAATATGACGTCACAACCTGCTGAAATTGGTAAAATAATATGGTTGGAATATATTAAAGCGGCTCTCAGACCAATGCCAATTTTACAGGCGATTAACACTAGTTATTCTGCCAACCATACTTCTTTCAAAACTTTTGAAACACGCTTACAGCAGATTAAACTGGAAACATGAAAAGTTGAAAACACACGATTACCTAAAAGTGGATACGAATTACAATCGTATCAATCCAAACATCTGTTAATCTTTCAACATTAAGTTCGTCAGTCACAGTGGGATGAATACAAAATAGCATTGTGATGGATGTATTACACACATGGATTACAAACGACCATTGTGTCGTCACAATCAACTAACTACAAATTTTGCAGTTGCGTGAAAACTGAGCGTGCGAAAAGAACGTTAAAATTAGCGGGAGTGACGCACTCCCGGCCAAAATTACGGGAGTGCGTCGCAGGCCTGTACTCGACGCTTATGCGTGCAGCCGTGCACACAAAAACTTATTACTTGTGTTCTGGAAGAAAAACACCGATTTCTATTTGAAATTAGAAAAAGTGAGAAATAACAACGCCTCTAGAAGCCATGCAGAGTGAAAAACAAAACCATTCAGAGTGAAAAAATTGGTATTGCTGCAATGGGAAAGTAGCAAGCACGCCAAGCTTCAAACTGGCAGCGTGCAAAAATGGAGAACACACGCCATGTTCACTCCATCATTGCATGTTCGCACCACTTACATATGGGCGCTATTATTCACGTACATCCGTGGTTATTAACTGCGCATTGATTCAACGCCGCGCCTATCGAGAGGATGCAACAACATCCCCTTTTTACAACGAACCGCACCGATCGCACGTTCTTTTTGTGAAGTCTGCGCCTGACATGACGTTCACTGCTTCACAACCAGGTCAAAGCACCATTTTGTTGCGATCGGAAAACCCGATCGGCAAGTGCGCAAAGCTTCAGGCTGTGGCAGCAAGCAACAATAGAGATCACCCGACGAGATCACATTATTATATTGCTTACTTGCGCCACTGACATATATGGGTGCTATTCTTGGCGCACCTCCCGCTCGTGGTGAATTGCACATTCAGCGTCACGTCGACCGAGAGGTTGCAACAGTATGATCTTATACATTAATTCAACTTTCGTGAACTTTCTGGAAGTTAAATGTAGTTGTAATTAGGATTAAAAACTTCAGCAAATTACAATAACACAAAAGCAAAACGACTGAATGATTACAACTACATAAAATGTGTAATTAATTACAATCAGCTCAATTACAAATTGTAATTTATTCTACTTTAGATGCCATTGTTGAGGCGTAGTAATTACGAGAAGCTGACTATAATTTCTGCTGTGATGTCACTGTAATTGTACATGTTGTTAAATTCAGTAATAGGCCTTTCATTCATGAGCAGCTGGCTCCGACAAGACCTCCTAGTGAACAATCTAGGAGGCTTTGATCTGACTCTTTATTTATTGTGATGTCATATGTACTTAAATGTGTTATAAAGCCTTTGTTTTCAAAATGAAACGAAATCTGATTTGTTGTTTTAATGATTGCTATAAATTGCTTGCTTAATTGCGCTTGCTGAATGTGCTGGGAACGAAAGTAAAATTTACCCATAAAGGGATAATTTTGCTCCCGGTTGAGAATCCCTGCCTTCAACCAAGAAATTTACGTGAGAGAAAAGAAGTAGTTTAAGAATAAAAATGTCCAGATTAAATGTAGAATTTGTGCTCACCGGGATGTTAATTTCAACACGCACATATTTTCCAGTTTGATTTTGTTTCAGTGTGTAGTATGAGATAAGCTTGTGGTTTTCAGCTCGACCAATTTCACAAGCATTGGGCACCAGATTTTACAACATCTCCACCTTTTTTGAGAATAAGTATTAACAGAGTTCATTGAGAATAACTATTAGCAGAGTTTGTATCAAGAACAACCAGCTTAAAACAACAAATCTGACATGGACATCCTTCTGGCCCCGTTGGTCTTTAATAAAACTGGCTTATTGTTTCTTGTTTATCTTCATAATGTTGGCTATGTTGTTTTGGTTTTGCTCCATAGTTACAGAGCAAACCCGTATATTTGTTTCCAAAGCACATAGGCTATTGTTAGCACTCTTACAACAAGCATCGTAGTGCTCTCAGTGACGTTTCCATGCATCCACTACTGTTTTGGAAAAGATGAAAAGGATAGGCAATCCAAAAAGCAATTTTTTTTGAAAGTGATTGCACCCACACAATTTGGCTTGTTTTCAAAATATGAAGTGTTGAGACTGTTTCACATACTGTATAATGTTGATACTCCATTCGTTCCTAAGCATGTGTCATTTGATGACTGATTGTTTTCTCTGAACTTTATTTATTCAGACACTGGTCGTTGGTGGTTTCATCACGTTTTTGTGTTATTCAACAGGTAGACTGTATGTTTCATCAAGTTGTGACAACATAATACCTACCGGTGAAGTGCCGTCAGTGCTAGTGCCAATCCTTTCTTGAATATTTTGTTTTTCCCCAGACTCTTACAGCCGATCACTATGGAGAAGACTTTTTGTGGTCCGGCAGTCTCGATGTGTGGGGAGGTGCTCCAGCCGATTATTGCACGCAAAATGCTTTTTACGGCTGCTCGCGTCAGGGAACCGGCACGAACTACATCAATCCAGCACAATCAGCCAGGTAACAAGTTAGTGCATTGGTGGAGAACGAGAAAACACCTTATGATTAAACAAATAAACAAATGTTTGGTTAATCTCTCTTAGGGCAAGAAGTTGTCCATTGAAACAAACCCTGGTCAGGAAACCTAAAAAAAAAATTAATGGCCCCAGGCGAATTTGCCTGGATCGCATTACCACCATTACCGGTACTCAGGCTTACTGGGACGTTTCCGGTGCAAAAACAACTTTTACAACAATTCAAAAATTATTTTCAAACTTATCTGACTTCGAAAAGGTAACTTGTTGAATGTCGAAAAAAGTTTTATTAACAAAACAAACACAGGTCCGCGACGAAAAAAAGCGTTGGGAAGGCATATAAGCGAAAAAAATGTAATTATTTCAAAAACAAGCGTAATCCACCCCTCGGGGTACGCGTAGAGTCAAATATCCTTGCCAATTAATGGAAAACAACCAGTCACAAACTACTTAAAACAAAATGATTTTGATTATCAAGGCCATAAGTTGAAGGTCGAAAAAAATGCAATTACTTCAAAAACAAGCACAACTTTTCCTCCCCAAAAAAACGCTTTGGATAGGCTTCGTGTTTTTTATTGCACATAAGATACCTCCATCCAGCCAAACTGGCGAATGGCGAAGTTCACGAAAAACCGTGAGGGTCAGTGGCAAACCATGGACCACACTGCTTTAGATAAGTCAAGTCATTTGAAATAGTAAGTCTCTCTGAAAAAAATACTATCAACGTTCACTTGTGCTAAACAACAGAATCTACATTGCCACTTTGTTGTGATTGGAGAAAAGGCGGAATGCACACCAGATGCACAGGTAGTGGCACGCCGCAATTTCGGCAGATACTCTTGGTCTGATTGCGATGCCATGCGCAGTGCACAAGCACATCGGTGCTGTCTTGATGCGCTTAAAGTGATCTCTACCTTTGTCGCTGACAAAGAACTGGGCTTAAGTTGCTTATGGTGGAATACGTCTCGCCAAACAGAAGTGCAAAATCCGTTTAACCCGCCAATGCTTTTTTCGTTTTTGTAACTGTTGAAACCGTTGGCATGGAACGGATGTAGCTTTCTGCAAACCACGTAATGGACAAGGGATTTACAGTTCAAAGTCCAACATCTGTCCTTTCGTGCCAGCACAGCGCTGGATACTTTGAAGGCCTTACGAAATGTCAAAACCTAAACGAATGCCTATTTCAGGCAGTGGCGTAGCAACGCAATATACCGCCCTCGGATTTTTGCACGAAATGCCGCCCCCCCCCCTTAACACCGTCGTAAAAGCTGATTGAAATTCCACACAACAGAAGAATTAAAGCAGTGTTTGTTTAATTTTATTGAAAGTTCAAAATTCAATACGTCTAGCTTTCCTTGAAGCAAATTCAGAAATTATATCGTCAAAAGATAATGTCTCGACTAAATCACTTTCAATGGACAGTATTGCTAACGCAGACAGCCTGCTTTCTCCCATAGTCGATCTCAAGTACGATTTTATCAACCTAAGTTTTGAAAAACTTCTTCCGCAGCTTGCGATAGAAACGGCAACAGTGAGGTAAAGCTTAAGACTCATAAATAAATAAGGTGTTGATTCACATAAATGATGTTTGCTTAACCACTGCAGCACGTCCAGCGCTGTAGCGTCATTTTTAAATGTAAAACCACTGGATTGTACTAGTCGATTAAACCTAGAGATTTCTAGTCTTAACTCGGTAAAATTTACGTCATCAGCATACATTTTCTCAAATTTGTCCATATCTATTTCGATACTGTCACTTCGCAACAAGGAGTGGGGATTTAAAAAGCCGAATACTTCATTTAGCAAACACATATCGCTGAAACGCTTTTCCGCTTCACTCCGAAACCGGTCCATAGCTTCTAACATGCATCTCTTGATTTCTTCAACAGCCGAGAGACCTACGTCTTCTGCATATTCGCCAGGCATCCTTTTCTTCCTTCTGATCCG